>Ga0206679_10002827_pt1 | contig 13577 bp, 6 predicted proteins | sample M110012015metaG_FD_155464 | JGI IMG/M metagenome (GOLD analysis project Ga0206679, IMG submission 155464) | Ammonia-oxidizing marine archaeal communities from Monterey Bay, California, United States - M1 100m 12015 | ecosystem: Environmental > Aquatic > Marine > Intertidal zone | place: USA... | reverse complement strand
TTAACCCATCTGGTGGAGCTTTAACATTCACAAGTACTCTCACTGCTGAGCTTGGCGATGTTGATGTACAGGATTTCGTGTTTGACATTCTGTTTATTGATGCATGTACAGACCCTATAGCTTGTAACTATACATTAGATGATGGAACAAATTGTGTCTATCCAGACGAGTGTGGAATTTGTAACGGATTAGAAACAGGACCTGGTATCCCTGATGGCGACTGTGATTGCGACGGAAACGTTCTAGATGAATGTGGAGTTTGTGGAGGCTCAGGAATAGCAGAGGGCGACTGTGATTGCGACGGAAACGTCCTAGATGAATGTGGAGTGTGTGGAGGTGATGGTATTGCTGATGGAGACTGTGATTGCGATGGAAACGTTCTTGATCCATGTGGTGTATGTGGTGGTGATGGAGTAGATGAGGACTGTGATGGCATTTGTGATTCTATTGATCTATGTATTGCTACATGCGAAGACCCTACTGCTCCTTGTATTATCCCAGGTTGTATGGACCCACTCAATCCAGCTTACAATCCTGCTGCGAATGAGGACGATGGTTCTTGTTTAGTTGGTGGTTGTACAATAGAAGTAGCTTGTAACTATAACCCTGATGCAGAATATCTACTGCCTGGAACTTGTGAATTCTCTACTTGTGCTGGTTGTATGGATGAAACTGCTTGTAACTATGATCCATCTATGACCATTACAAATAACAGTACTTGTACTTACCCTGAAATTATATACCGTGACTGTGATGGAAACTGTTATAATGAAAGTGTTTATTTTTATGTTGATACTGTAGATCCTATTTGTGTCGAGGAAGTGGTAATAGGTTGCATGGACGTAGATAACCCTGGATTCAACCCTAATGCTAATGTACCAGACCCGGACGCTTGTTTAGTGGCAGGGTGTATAATTCCATTTGCTTGTAACTATGATGCGGATGCAGATTACATAGATCTTAGCTTATGTGAGTTTACTTCTTGTATTGGATGTACTGACCCTGACGCTTGTAACTACGATGAGTTTGCAACTCTTTCTTCGGCCGCTCTATGTACTTTCCCTACAAATCCATTCCGTGACTGTGATGGAAACTGTTATAATGATAGTGATGGAGATAATATTTGTGACGAACAAGAGATTGCAGGTTGTACAGATTCTTTAGCGATTAACTATAACCCTAATGCTACTGATGATGATGGGTCATGTACGATCCTTGTTGGAGGTTGTGTTATTCCATTTGCATGTAACTATGATCCAGATGCTGATTTCTATGATCCTGGTTCTTGTGATTTCAACTTCCCTTGCTCTGGTGGTGGAACAGCAGGTATGTCTGAAGCTGGATGTACGAATTCTTATGCTTGCAACTATGGAGCTCTAGATGTTCCATGTCAGTTCTTCGATGCAGCTGGAAATATTTGCATGATTGGTGGGTGTAACCACTCATCAGCATGTAATTACAACGATGATGCTCAATACAATGACGGTTCTTGTGATTTTGCTTCATGTGCAACTTATGGATGTACACTGAGTAGCGCTTGTAACTTTAATGATTCAGCTACATACAATGATGGAAGTTGTGACTATACTTCATGTTATGGTTGTACAAACACATTGTCAGAGAACTTTGATAGTAATGCTACACATAATGACGGATCATGTATAATTCATGGTTGTACCGTGTCTGAAGCTTGCAACTACGATGTTACTGCTACAAGTGAAAATGGTTCATGTGAATATGCATCTTGTATGAACTTAGGTTGTACAGATTTATCTGCTTGTAATTACGATTCTAATGCAATTATTAATGACGGTAGTTGTGTAACTGCAGCGTATGGATTTGATTGTAATGGTAATTGCACTACAGACCTTAACAACAATAATATTTGCGATGCAGATGATATTTATGGTTGTACTGATGCTAATGCATTAAACTTCAATAACGGTGCAACTGTGAATAACGGAACTTGTTCATATGATACATTTGGATGTACAGACGAGATGGCTTGTAACTTCAATCATCAAGCCTCATCTGATAATGGTTCATGTGAGTTTATTTCTTGTTATGGCTGTATGAATGATATAGCTTGTAACTTCAATGTAGAAGCTACACATCCTAGTGAGTGTATATATGTAAGCTCGTATGAGATTAATGGAGCTACTCAAACAATAATTGGGCACGACGAAGTGTATACATATCCTTCAACAGAAGGTTCGGATTATATTTGGTCAGTTATAGGCGGAGAGATTGTTTCTGGATTAGGAACAAATGAAGTTATTGTTGTTTGGTCTGATGTGTCAGGTATCTTAACAGTAAGAGAGATAAGTAGCACAGGATGTGAAGGAGTTGAGGTTGTACTCAATCTTGGATCAGTTAGCAGCAATTTCGATCAAACTGTTCAATTTAGTGTTTACCCTAACCCAGCAAACGATAACATTGTTGTTGTAAGTGATTTAGGAATGTCTATTGTTACAATATTTGATGCTACTGGACGTGATGTTTACATGGTACAATTAGTGAATAGAACTAACACTATAGATGTAAGCAATCTTGCAAATGGTACATACCGTATTGTTGCGGATACGAATGATGGTAGAAGAATGCAAACAATAGTGATTAGTCACTAGTTATTTGTCACTATAGAGATCTATATATTAAATAGAAAAAGCCTCGCACATTGTGTGAGGCTTTTTTGTTGGGTAATGTTTTACTGGAAGTCTTAAATAAATATATAAATATGGTTTAAAGAGTATTAATCTGATGCTTAGACAGTGTGCCGTTATACCAATCTGTGCTAATGCTTGCATTATATTTCTTGTAAAACTCTATTGCAGGAGTATTCCAATCTAATACTTGCCAAATCATTCCATTTAAGTCCTCTTTTTTACAGACACTAATTGTTGCTTCAAATAAAAGACTACCTATTCCTTGATTGCGATATTCCTCTCTAATAATAAAGTCTTCAAGATATAAGAACTTTCCTTTCCATGTTGAATAGCGAATAAAATAGAAGGACAATCCAATAATCGTTTTGTTATGCTCAGCAACTAAGAATGAAAAGTACGAGGTGTCCCCAAATCCATCATTTTCTAAGTCATCTAATGTGATAGTTACTTGTTCGGAAGCTTTTTCGTAATCAGCTAATTCATTAATAAGCTCCAGAACTTTAGGTAGGTCTTCTTTTAAACCTTCTCTAATTATTGTTTTCATAATGCAAACATATGAAAACCCCGAGTTTACAATCAATTAATCTATAAGCACAGCAATGGAGGTTGATCCAATTTGTAGAATATAGCTTCCACTAGCTATGCCAGTGAAATCGAATGAGTGAATGTTGTTAGTTGGAGAAGATAGGTTGCCATGTAGTATTAACGAGCCGGATAGATCGATAAGATTCCAAGATTTAAAGTCAGACACTGCAGAGTTAGGCAAAGTGCAAAAGAATTCCCCGTAAGTAGGATTGGGATAAGCTAAAATATTATCCTGAGAGTTTACATCATCAACACCTACACTTACGTTAATTTCTAAGCATACTTGATCACCTACACAGCCGTTGGCATTTGTTTCCTGTACACAGACGAATCCTTCACCTTCAGTAGCCCAAAGGAGGCTAATTGCGAAGATGTCAGACACAACTAAAGGAGTAGCGCCCTGGAAAGTCCATTCGTAAGAACTGCCCGTTGTGTATGTGTATTCATAAACAGTTGAATCACCTGCCATAACATCTACAACTCCTTCAAGCTCGCCTTGAACCGGGATGTCAGCATAATCGACAAAAATATCAGAGTAAATACTGCAACCATTTTCGTCTTCAACGCCGACTGTGTACTCGCCGCCAGAAACAGCAAGTGGGTCTATACCATTCCAGAGATAGTTTAATTCACCTAAACCTCCAGCAGCAAATGCTGTAATAATTCCTGATTCTGGTGAAGTACAGTTTGGAGGAGTGCTTTCAAGTGAGAGTTGAAGAGCCGGAGGGGAGAAAATGTTAAATTCAAGCGTGGTTGAGCAGAGATTATCGTCACTTACCGTAACAGTATAATCACCAGGGTAAAGTGAATTTGGATCATTTGATCCGAAATAGATATCATACGGTGGCACTGCGCCAGATGTAACTATGTTCACTGATCCTTCGTTAGAATATGAACAAAGAGCATCAGTGGTAGATTCTACAAATGTTAAAAGGTCAGTATCTTCATATATCACTTGCGTGAATGGTAAACTCTCATTTCCACAACCGTCAACGGCTATAAACGTTCGAGTTAGGATTACTGCCAATGGGCATACACCAGGCGTGAGTTCGGAACTAACTTCTACAAGGGTGTTGCTGCATAAGTCTTCAGCTGTTGGCATCCCGAAATCTTCAGTATTAATAGCTGAAGATATTACCTGTTCAGGAAGCAGATCAGTCCAAACTGGTGCTGTGTCATCAATTATTTCTATTACTTGTTCAACGGTAGAGCTGTTGCCACAAGCATCTGTAGCTGTAACAAGTCTATATAAACTGTATTCGCCATCACAAAGACCTTCTAGTATAGATTCTTCGTCGAATTCATATGTTACGGGAGAGCTACAAGCATCTAATGCTATAGGGTTTGTAAATAATGGTTGTATAGGACAAGAAATCGTTACAGGCTCAGCTCCAAAGTCGAAATATGGGGGTGAGGTATCTGTAACGGAGATGGTTTGGGTATGTTCAACTTGTCTATCCATACAGTCAGTTCCTATCCAGTGACGAATAATAGTGTAATCACCAGGGCAACTTCCCTCAATTGTTGTCTGGTCCATAACTACAATTACACCCCAAGTTGCCGCATAGCAATTGCCATCAGGGTTGTGTTCAGATTCAAAAGCAGATGCGTAAGAAGATATACCCGCATAAACAGTAGGGGGGGAGGGAACGCTTGAACAACTAACATTTATGTCATCAGGAGCGTTGTTAAAGTGAGGGAGTAGACTGTTCCCATCACAATCTTCATCGATATTTGCATATCCACAAGAGCCATCATTATCTGTAGCTAGAATAGTGAAATTACAGGCAAACATGTCTGTGCAACCACCTATTTCAAACATATCACAAATACCATCTGAATCTGCATCTGCGATACATTCTCCTAAACAGTCATACCCAAACTCAGGCCACTCACAAAATGAATTGTCTTCAAATGAAGCATCTGGATTATAGTTACACGCTAAAGGATTCATGCAATCGCCTTGATCGCAAACACCAAATAAAATAATATCTAAGTCATAATTGGCATTCGCCCCAGAGTAGCTCCACCCATTTTGCAGATCGAAAAACCATGTGCCATCGCCACTGATACCAGCAGGTAATGCACTCATGGTATAGGTATAGAATCCATTTGCTGTGGTAGTCCAGTTTCCTGGGAAATTAATATCATAACACGTTGAAGGAGGGTTAATATTCCATCCCTCACCAGCCATACAGTTTCCGTTTGCTCCTGTAATAACAATAATCATATCTGCAGGATACTCACCCCCACTAGCTGAGAAATTCAGATTAAACTGTACTTGTGTAAGAGTACCAGTTAAGAAAATATTTTGACTTGTGCTTTGACCTCCAGACAGCCATGTGTCAAAACTCACTGTCGTATTGCATTGACTATAACCTAAAAGGGGAGTGATAATGATTGCAGCTGCAACTACTAAATGCCTGAATATTAATTTCATGTCTATTATTTCTAGACTGCAATTTACTTAAAAAAATGCCGGAACGCATATTTATGGCATTCCGGCATAAAGACTACAACTATTATATCAGCAAGATGTCCCGAATACAGAGAGTAATTCTAATAAATCAGATACAGATGTAACTCCATCATTATTAATATCAGTAGTACAACCAGATAAGCAGCCGAATTCTGACAGAATTAATAGTAGGTCTGCAACAGTTACACTGTTATCATTGTTTAAATCACCAAAACAGGCAACAACTGTTTCACAGCTTCCATCATCGTAATCTGCATTTAGATTGTAATTAGAAGCTGAGCTGTCCATACAACCACCAATTCCCACAGTTATAGTTCCAACCATACCTAGAACAGCGTGAGAGCCAACAGAACAATCATAATTATACACACCTGGAATTGTGAAAGTGTGAGACCCCATACATACTCCGTCAGGGCTACCTACATTAGTTGGGATTCCAAATGCTTCCGGATTTCCAAATGAAAGTCCAGTTTGTGAGTCTATGTCACCATTTACATCGTGATTTCCGCCATAGTTTACCCAAAAAACAAGGTCTCCTATATTTACTGTTATGTCAGCATCAGTAAAAGCAAAGCTCATAGCTGAAACCTCAACTCCACCAAGATTGCATGCGTCAAATAAACAAGAACCATCATCAATAACAGCTTCAGGGTCATAATTGAGAGCATTTGGATCCATACATCCTTCAACGCCAATATCAAGATTTAGAGATCCGAATAATTGCTCTTGACAAAATGGGAAGCCAAAGACATCCGTGCATCCTTCAACAGTAATATCAGCTCGAAAATTTCCGGCCATAGTTGGAGTACCTTCAATACTCACACAATATTGATTTCCTCCTAGAAAAGAACATTCTAAACCCGAGTCGCCATTGTTATTGCAGATAATTTCTAAACCTAACTCAGATAATGAATAAGTACTAAGGGTGTCATTTAAGTCTACCATTACAATACTCACTAACTTAATAGAATCAAGTACTGCATCTGGAGAAAATGGAAGTGTTGAGTCAATTTCTAGTACATACTGAGGGATTAACATATGCAATACATCATAATATGGTTCGTTAACAATTCCGGGAGTAAACTGCTCACCGAGAGATGGATTAGGGGAGCTTCCATATGTTTCACTTCCAAAATCAAAATCAGCTGTACAACCTATATTTTCAGGTAAAGATTCAATATTTAGATTTAGAGATCCGAATAATTGTTCTTGACAAAATGGGAAGCCAAAGACATCCGTGCATCCTTCAACAGTAATATCAGCTCGAAAATTTCCAACCACAGTTGGAGTCCCTTCAATACTCACACAATATTGATTTCCTCCTAGAAAAGAACATTCTAACCCCGAGTCACCATTGTTATTGCAGATAATTTCTAAACCTAACTCAGATAATGAATAAGTACTAAGCGTGTCATCTAAGTCTACCATTACAATACTCACTAACTTAATAGAATCAAGTATTGCATCTGGAGAAAATGGTAAAGTAGAGTCAATTTCTAGTACATACTGAGGGATTAACATATGCAATACATCATAATATGGTTCGTTAACAATTCCGGGAGTAAACTGCTCACCGAGAGATGGATTAGGGGAGCTCCCGTATGTTTCACTTCCAAAATCAAAATCAGCTGTACATTGAGCAGCTATCGGGGCGATTAGCAAAAATGCTAAACAACAAATAAATAAATTTTTCATCATATTATATTTTTCAAAACTAACAAATATTACCAAAGACTGTAAGTAATGCAAGCAGATCAATTACGGTTGTTAAACCGTCTCCGTTTAAGTCAATGGTGCAGTCTTCAATACATGCATATGCAGTAAGAAGAAGTAATAAATCAGGAATCGCAACACTAAAGTCACCATCAATATCGCCATAACAACCTAAACAAGATCCATCGTCAATAACTGCCTCCGGATTATAATTTAGAGCAGCTTCATTCATACATCCTTCAACACCTATATTAATCATTAGGGAACCAAACAATTGTTCTTGGCCGAAGGGAAACCCGAAAACTAAAACATACCCTTTAATTGTTATGTCTGCCCTAAAATGTCCTGATATTGTAGGAGTACCAGTTACAGTAGCACAATATTGGTTGTTACCTAAAAATGTACAAGGGTAGCCAGAATCACCATTGTTATAACATGTAACTATTAACCCTAAGTCTTCAGGGGAGTATAGTGACAAGGTGTCTTCTAAATCTACCATAACCATACTAATAAGCTGAACTGAGTCAAGTGTGGTTGTCGGAGAAAAGGGAAGTGTAGGGTCAACCTCTAATACAAACTCAGGTATTAGCATATGTAAAATATCTAAATATGGCTCACCTAATACTGCAGGGTCAAAAGTCTCTCCTTGATAAGGATCGGGTGCAATTCCTATGACATCATCCCCGAAGTCATAATCTGCCACACATTGAGAATAACTTGAACCGCATAAAAAAATAATTATTCCGGTAAGTAGAATATTTTTCATTAGGTGGATTAATCGCATATAGTCCCAAATATCGATAGCATAGAGAGCAAATCAGCAGTACTTACAAAATCATCTCCATTCATGTCCGTTAAACAACCTTCTGCGCATCCAAACTCAGAAAGAATATTAAGCAAATCATTCACAGTAATAACACCATCAGAGTTGAAGTCTCCAAGGCAAGTAGAATAAATACAGCTTTCATCTGATACGGTAGCTGATGGATTGTAGTTCGCCGCTAAAGGGTCCATGCAGCCTTCAATTGCTAAAACCTCATCTCCATCAACTAATTCGTCGCAATTATTATCTACACCTTCAGATGTCCCAGGAGCCCCAGGATAAATTGTCGCTTCACTATCGTTACAATCTTCACTATTAAAGGCATATGGCGTTGTGTTTGTAGGGTCACATCCGTTTACAGGGAAATTGAGGTCTCCATATCCATCACCATCAATATCTGCCCAAACATCAAGTCCTTCAAAAACGGTTATTATTTCTGAGTCAAAAAATTCTGCACTTATCGTTTCTGTTATTGTTATAGTAGCAGTGGTTCCTCCTCCGTTAATCACAAACTCTCCTGGTGAACTGGCAATAAAATTTGCAGTACCTAAAAAGTCATTAGCAGAGACGTCATCCTCATCATAAAAGGAAACGGAATAAGCTCCTCCATAACTTAAAGGAATACTAAGCCCAGTAAAATTTGGTGTTTCAGTGTCTCCTACCCAATCAGATGTGTAAGAGACATCCCCGTCCAACACGAAAAATGGGTCTGGCCAACCCCACAATAAATTTTCTTCTACATCTTCATCCCAGCCACCTGCAAGTGATGTGATATTTAAACCAGTTAATGTTAACTCTGTCACAGTAGTAGTTAATGACATCGTATATATACCAGGTGTATCATAAATCACTGTCGGGTTGCTAGAAGTAAGGATGCATCCACCAGGGGTAGATGTAGGTGAAATAGAGAAAGAGTGAAGGCCTTGAGAGCCGAAATCTCCACCCGGCACTATTGCAGCGAGTATATTTCCATCTCCATCTGTAAGAGTGTAATCACCTATTACGCCTCCGTACTGCATTCCATCTCCATAGCTATCATTCACACTTAAAGTATAGTTTCCAGCCCCTACACAAACGGATTCTGCATATAAAGTTTGTCCTGCATCATAGGGTCCACCTGACATAACCGTTGTTCCATTTTCATCTGTAATAAGCCAAGTAGTCTCAGCAGGATAATCGTCTGTTAAGATATTGAATAATAGAGACGTTCCACTAGTGGGGCCACCGAAATCCCATGAGTAACTTACTCCAGAACCAGATATTGAATTGGCCACATCAACTGTAAGTGGAGAGCAACCAGTAGTGGGGGTAGCAGTAAAGCTAGCATTTCCACCTCCAGCACCTTGAAGAATAGAAAGAGGTAGTGAAAAGCTTTCACTGATATTTTGAGTTATACCAAAAGCTGAAGCAACTACAGCAACATTAATGTTTACAAAATACTCTCCAGCAGCAAGTGGGGTGCCACATATTGTAGCACATCCAAAATCTTCTCCGTTTGAAGGATAATATACTCCACTTGGATTGCTGGGCGTCAATGTTAATCCAAAAGGAAGACCGGTAATACTGGTAATCGTAATGCTCTCTAATGTAGCTGTAATACCAGAACCAGGGTCTACAACTGAACTTGGCATATTAAAAGTTGCAGTTGCAAAATATTCTTCCCCAGTTGTTCCATCAGGCAAAGTAGAAGGACAAAGTACAGGGTAACCATCAGCTACACACGTATAATCAGGGGTGCAGGTTGAACATTGAGAAAATGCCGAAGCGGAGACCATCATTATGGTCGCCGCTCCTAGCAGTTTTATATATTTAAAAGTCATATTCTAGTATTATGTGTATTAAGCGTACACAATATAGTCGAAAATTAGCAAGCAGTACCAAACGCAGCAAGAAGCATTAAGATATCTGCAACATTTACATACGTATCTCCATCTACATCAGCTGTGCAGCTTGACAGACAGCCGAATTCAGAAAGAACAAGTAATACGTCAGCTACTGTAATCACTCCATCTCCATTTATGTCTCCTGTACATGCACAAGATTCGTATTCACATGACCCATCATCATATTCAGCTAAAGGGTCGTAGTTGCAAGCAGATGTATCCATACATCCAAAAACTAAGCAACTGATATAATCACAAGATCCGTCGTCAATAGTAGCTGTTGAGTCATAGTTACATGCAGCAGAGTCTGTGCAACCTGCACAACTAGAACTTTCACAAGACCCGTCGTCAATAGTCGCGTTTGGATTGTAGTTACATGCTGTTGAATCCATACATCCAGGCGTATCATTTGTGCCAGCAGTAACACAGAAATTAGTTGTTTCTGTAGATGTAAATTCACCTCCTGTAACTAAAGTATTTCCATCAGATATTATAGTGTAGTTCCCTGTACCATATGCACAGCAAATGCCATCTCCGTAACTGTCATTTATCGTCACATCATAACATCCAGTTTCAACACATGCTGTAGATGTATAAGTAGTAGCGTTACTTGAATAGGGACCCCCTGACATAATTGTTGCTCCTGAAGCGTCCGTAACACTCCATGTAGTCTCTCCTGGGTAGTTGTCCGTTAGAATAGTGAAAGTCACATCTACACCATTTCCTATACAAGATCCATCATCAACGGTAGCCGAAGAGTCATAGTTACATGAAGTGGGGTCTGTACAACCAGAGCAAGAACTTCCATCTCCACCACAGATTCCACATACGTCATTATTTACACAACTTCCATTATCTGAGGTTGCTGTTGGGTCGTAGTTGCAGGCAGTAGGGTCCATGCAACCTGCTCCCGGAACGGCATTTGTAGGGTAACTGTCAAGCGTACTTACTCCAGTATTTAAAGGGTCTAAGTATTGAGAAGCACCAAGTCCCCAACTCACGTTAAATCTCCCGTAGAAATCATATTGTCCATTATTTGAAGAACCAGAACAAGCAGCTGCTCCGCCGTAAAGCTGTCCAATAATTCTATGGTTGTTGTCAAACAAAGGTGAGCCAGATGATCCTGGTTCAGTAACTCCCAGCTCCCATTGATTGATCCACCAAACCTGAGCGCCTCCTGTACTACTATGGTACGGTGAATTGTTTTCAAAACAAATCTTTTTAAGATCGCCACTTGGGTGATGTATTCCTACAGCAGAAGAAGGAACATCGCCAGAGTGATCCCAACCAGCATATTCTACATTATAGCTCGCTGGAGGAGCCGAGCTTAACTCAATAAGAGCAAAGTCAGAGCCACCGTTTTGTACTAGGAGTGAACCGCCAGAGACGCTTTGGTTTGTTGGGCCAGTAGTTCCAGAACAAGAACTGCTCTCATGGTTAAAATAATATACCCATGTATTGGGAGTTCCGATACAGTGATTTGCCGTTAGGAAATAAGGTGTACCATCGTTTGCAGTATTGTTTATTAAAGCGCCAGTACAATAAGCAGAGCCACCATTAACAATTAATGCTACAGATCTTTTTTCTGTTTGCCAATCAGCACCTTCTGGACAATTTACATTAATGTTACAAGCTCCAGAGTTTCCGAATGGCCCCATTCTTTCAGTCATCTCAGCTAAAACAGCATCCTGATGATTTAAAAGAGAACGATATCCGTGAATTACTTGATTCACTTCGATTTCACCCATTCCATAAGAAGCAGGTGATTCGTGGTATTCCAGTACCATAGAAGATCCATCAAGTACTCCTAGAGAAAGGCCTTCCCAATCCTTATTGTTTTCTCGTGTGAAAGACCCTAGGAACGCCGTTCTTTGAGCATTGTAAACATATAGTTGCGCTTCTTTTGGCAGAACAAAACGAGATAGCATGAAACTTACATTTAATGCATCTGGGCAATTAAATCCTAGTCTCCAAACGTGCATTCCATCTTCAAAAGTCCAAGTCCCTGAATTCTCAAGATTGAAAGCCACTTCTTGCTCAACACCAAATCTCCATGGTGCTTCTTTATGTTGATCAGTTACTGCGTCCTCAAGAGCGAGAGCTGCTAGATCAATATCCGGCATTTCTTGCATCTCAAATGTCGGTTGATATGTAGCATCCCCCCAATTTATTGGAGAACCTCCGTGAGATATTTGTGCATTTATTGATGGTGAAATAAATGAGGATAATATCGCGGGCAATATTATTCCAATTAGAAGTGGTAGTTTATTATTCATAACGGCTTTATAGTTTTATGCTTTTCTAAAATAGTATATAAGCAAGACGTAAAAAGTCAATAATTAGTTGCTCAAGAATTATTCTAAAAAAAGGGACACCTAAATGGCATCCCTTTTAAAATTATATATTATAACGAGTTTTAGCAAGTAGTACCGAACGCTGCAAGTAGTAGCAATATATCTTGAACGTTAGTTGCATCATCTCCATTGATATCAACTGAACATCCTGACGTGCAACCGAACTCTCCAAGAAGAACAAGGATATCAGCTACAGAGATGACACCATCTCCATTGACATCCTCAGGGCAGGCACAAGATTCGTACTCACAGGATCCATCTTCATTTAATGCATCAGCGTCATAGTTACAAGCTTCTGCATCAGTACAACCATCGCAAGTGCTCGAATCACCTCCACAAACTCCACATAAGTCAAGTTCTAAACAAGAACCATCATCAATCAAAGCCTCTGCATCATAGTTACAAGCTGTAGTATCCATACATCCAAATCCACAAGCTTCTGTATTTATAGAGAAGTAGTTCTCTCCATAACTTACTCCATCACCAGTAGTTGCTGAGTCCAGATCGCCTGAGCCAATTAAATCACCCGTTACTGTGTTCGTAATAGTATATGTGGCACCATTCCATCCATCTCCATAACTATCGTTCATAGCGAAAGTAAAGCAACCGTCACCTATGCATATATCTAAACTACCAGTTGTACCATCAGCAATAACCATATCGCCATCTTGAATAATAGACCAAGAAATCTCTGAATCCCAAGTTCCACCACCAACATTAACGTTTATGCCAGTTCCACCTAGAATACAAGAACCATCATCAATAGTTGCGGCAGCGTCGTAATTACAAGCTTCTGGGTCTGTACATCCAGAACAATCAAAATTACATGATCCATCATCATTAATGGCCGCTGAATCGTAGTTACACGCTGTAGCATCAGTACACCCGAAGCCTTCACCTATACAAAACTCAGTAGCTTCTGATGACAAGAATTCGCCGCCAGTTGTAAGTACAGCACCATTGACAGTTAAGTCATATGAACCAGTTCCATATCCACAGCAAAGACCATCTCCAAATGCATCAAATATTGTGAATGTGAAACATCCATCTCCAACACATACTACCTCTTGGATA
>Ga0206679_10002826_pt1 | contig 13583 bp, 14 predicted proteins | sample M110012015metaG_FD_155464 | JGI IMG/M metagenome (GOLD analysis project Ga0206679, IMG submission 155464) | Ammonia-oxidizing marine archaeal communities from Monterey Bay, California, United States - M1 100m 12015 | ecosystem: Environmental > Aquatic > Marine > Intertidal zone | place: USA... | reverse complement strand
CTAGCGGGAGTAGATGCATCAATAGAATCCAAAGTAAGTATTACCGGAGCATATGATGATGCATGCTCTTGTTATTATGGAGGATTTAATGTGACAGATAATGGAAAAAGAAATAGGATACATTTTGAAAAAATACCATCGAATTTGATTGCAGTTATTTTTATTCCAAAAAATAGAAAAAGAGGGAATTTAAAGAAGTTGAAAATATTGTCATCAATTTTTAATAACGCATGGGAATTAGCAAAAGGGAAAAAATACTGGGAAGCCATGACCATTAATGGACTAGCAACATCATCCATTCTAAATTCAGATCCTAAAATTATTGTTGATTTAATTGAAAAAGGAGCACTAGGAGCATCAGTTTCAGGAAACGGCCCATCAATTGCGGCAATTGTAAAAAAAGAAAACATCCAAAATATCAAAAAAGTGTTCGGGGCCCTAGAAGGAAATATTATTGTTTCAAAAATAAATAACAAAAAGGCAGAAATACATGAATTGTAAAGTAGAAAAATCAAAAATCAAAGGGGAGGTAAATTGTCCCTCAAACAAAAGCTATACACACAGAGGTATTTTTTTAGCATCACTTGCAGGGAACAATAGCAAAGTAGAAAATGTGTTATTATCAGCAGACACAAAAGCAACGATTGAAGCATGTAAAAATTTTGGAGCAAACATAGAGGTAAATGAATCATCAATAATTGTAAAAGAGTCAATAAAAATAGGCACAAGAGTTCCAGAGATTAATACTGAAAATTCAGGAACAACAATGAGGATTGCAATAGGAATTGCCAGTTTATTTTCTGAAGAAATTACACTCACTGGAGATGAGAGTTTGCAAAAAAGACCAATGCAGCCATTACTGGATGCGTTGTCAAGTGTGGGAGCAAAATGTAAATCGACAGATGGAAAACCACCAGTTAGAATTCAAGGAAGCATGTTAGGAGGAGAGATTAAAATTCCAGGAAATTTATCTAGTCAATTTATCTCATCATTATTAATTAGTGCACCACTAACAAAAAATGGAATTAATTTAACAATCGAAGGAGATTTGGTTTCAAAACCATATTTAGATGCAACAATAGCAACAATGAGAAAATTTGGAGTGTCAATTCAAACATTAATTCCGTATAAAAAATACAACATAACACCACAAATTTATAAAAATACAACATTCACAGTTCCGATTGATTTTTCAAGTTTAGCATTACTTCTTTCATTTACAGTACTTAATGGAGAAGATGTCACAATCAAAGGCAGTATAGGGAATTTACCACAAGGGGATGAAGCATTCATTGATTTTCTAGAACAGTTAGGAGTCATGGTCACAATTGATAGTAATGAAATTAAGATTAAATCACCTGAAAAATTACAAGGAGGGGTATTTGATTTAAGAAATTCACCAGATCTTTTACCACCACTAGCGATACTATCATTAATTTCATCAAAACCAATTGAAATTGTAAATGTTAAACATGCAAGGTTAAAAGAAACAGATAGAATTGCAATTCTTGCAAGAGAATTACCCAAATTAGGAATCAATGTTGAGGAAAAAGAAGACGGTTTGATTTTAGAATCCTCAAAAAATCTTACCGGAGCAAAACTAAATTCAGAAAACGATCATAGATTATTTATGGCATTTTGTATCGCAGGAACATATATTGGAAATTGTGTTGTAACAGATTCTGAATCAGTGCAAGTGTCATATCCAAATTTTATTCAAGAAATGAATAGACTAGGTGCAAAAATTCAAGTTTTGTAAAATATTATCAAAAAACTAACTAATTAGATCAAAGGCGCGACCCTGTATAGAGTGAAAAGCATTCTCCTCACCCACACCATTTAATGGCGATAACATGTCATTTTTCGCAGAATCGCGCCAATTATGTATAAAAAATTACATGTTTTTGCATATATTATATAAGTTATAACCATATTTAAAAATATATTATAATTATTTCATAAAAAATAGATTTTATCAACATTATTAATAAAAAAATTAAGAAGAATAAGAAAAAAATCAAATCAAAACATCATTTTTTTCATAAATCATAATGAGGAATTATAAACATCACTTAACATAGATAAGATGTTGCCGGGAAGTTCTATTGGCCAACGTCTTGTTTTAACAAGTTTTGGTGAAAGTCATGGAAAATCAATTGGGGCTGTATTAGACGGATGTCCTGCAGGATTAGAGATAGATGAAAAAGAAATTCAAGAAATGCTAAATCAAAGAAAACCAGGTCAAAATTCAATTTCAACACAAAGGAAAGAGGGAGATACTGTCGAGATAGTCTCAGGTATTTTTAGAGGATTTACAACAGGTGCGCCAATTACAATGTTGATTTGGAATGCTGATCAAAAATCAAAAGATTATGAAAATTTAAAAACAAAATTAAGACCAGGACATTCAGATTACCCTGCAATGATGAAATATAATCAATATAACGATCATAGAGGGGGCGGAAGATTCTCAGGCAGATTAACTGCAACACACGTTATGGGAGGAGCAATTGCAAGAAAATTACTCAAGACCACATTGGGAATTAAAACAAATTCGTTTACATCTCAAATTGGAAAAATAAAGATGGAAAAGGAATTCAATGAAAAAATGTCTAAATTAATTTATAAAAATGAGGTCAGATGTCCTGAAGAAAAAACAGCTGAAAACATGAGAGAGTCAATTCTAGATGCAAAAAAGAAAGGAGATTCTTTAGGAGGAATAATTGAATCAGTTACAACAAATGTGCCAGTAGGATTGGGAGAACCAATTTTTGGTTCATTAGAATCAGATTTGAGTAAAGCAATTTTTTCAATCCCTTCAGTAAAGGGAATAGAATTTGGTTCAGGATTTAGAGGATCAGAATTGTTGGGTTCAGAAAATAATGATTTGTACACAATTAAAAAAGGAAAAATAATCACAAAAACAAACAACTCAGGAGGCATATTAGGAGGAATTTCAAATGGAATGCCAATTACAATGAGAATTGCATTCAAACCGGCATCATCAATTGCTCAAAAACAAAGTACAGTAGATATTAAAAATAAAAAAGAAACAATACTTCAAGTAAAAGGAAGACATGATCCATGCGTAGTACCACGAGCACCACCAGTGGTAGATTCACTAGTAGCATTAACAATAGCAGATCATGCACTTATGGCAGGCACAATTAAGCCCACTTTATAAAAAAATGTCAGACATCAATCATCTTAGAAATAAAATGGACACAGTCACATTAGAAATGATCAAGTTACTAAAAACTAGAACAGATATTGCAAAGGAGATTGGCGAAGTTAAGAAAAATATCGGTAAAGGAGTGACAGATGAAGAAAGGGAAGAGAATTTACGTGGAAAAGTTATCCAAATATCCAAAGAGATAAAATTAGACGAAACATTGTCAATGAAGTTTTTAAATTTTTTATTAAATGAATCAATCAAAGTTCAATCACAGAATAAACAAACACATCTCTCAATTTTCTTAAAAGCAAAATCACTCGAGCAAGAGGGAAAGAAAATAATACACATGGAGGTAGGTGAACCAGACTTTTTACCACCAGAAATTGTAAAAAAATCTCTATCAGATGTTTTTGATAAAGGATTTATCAAATACGGGCAAGCAAAAGGGATGCCAATTTTTAGAGATTCACTTGCAAAATATGTTTCAAAAAAATTTAATGTGAATGTTACACAAGAAAACATAATCGTTAGTCCAGGTGCAAGATTTTCAATTTTCACAGCAATCACCACATTACTGAATCCAGGGGACGAGATGATTGTGATCGAACCAGCATGGCCAGCATACAAAGATTGTGCACTTAATGCAGGAATTAAAGTCAGAACAATAAACACAACACTAGAAAAAAATTGGGAGCCATCAATTGAACAAATTGAAAACATAATTAATTCAAATACAAAAATGATTGTTCTTAATTATCCAAATAACCCAACTGGCAAAATTTTACCAATTGAGTTACAAGACAAGATTATGAAAATAGCAACAGAGAATAACCTGTATGTGTTAAGTGATGAAATTTATTCACAGTATGCAAAAACAAATTGGAAAAGTATTCTAAGTTACAATTATGAAAAAAGTATCGTAACTCAATCATTTTCAAAATCACATGCCATGACAGGGTTTAGAGTTGGATACGGAATAGCGTCTAGCCAAATTATAGAAAAAATGTCAAAATTAGAAGCATTGTGTTTAACGAATGTTTCAGAACCAATTCAATATGTTGCAATGAAAGCGTTAGAAGCAGATACATCCAGCAATTCCAACATAGTACAAAAAAGACTAGATATGCTGGCAATAAAAGCAAAAGAAATGGGACTAGAATTCATTATTCCAGATGGTGCAATGTACATTTTTGCAAGAGTGAATAAAGAAGGGTTTGATGGTGTGCAATTTGCCAATAATTCCTTAGATAAAGGACTAGCAGTAGCACCAGGGGAAGGATTTGGTAATTATAAGAATTTCATCAGGATATCAGCATGTCAAGATGAAAAAGCACTAATGGAAGGAATGGTTATACTAGGCAACATCATGAGGGAAACATAGTGAAAAAACTAACAGTGATTGGTGCAGGGGGTCAAATGGGACAATGGTTTACAAAATATTTTTCGGGTCCAGATTATGAAATAACAGGATATGATTCAGAATCAAATAGTTTTGGAAAAAATGTCATAGTTTCAGAATCACTAGTAGGTGCAATTTTGAAAGCAGATTATGTGATATTGTGTACGCCGACAAGAAGAACTCCAGAAATAATTAGATTGATTGCAAAAGAAATGAAAAGAGGAACATATCTAATTGAGATTTCATCAGAAAAATCTAAAGTTGTCTCATCTCTATCCAAAGTACCAGATAAAATTAATCCAATTTGCATTCATCCAATGTTTGGTCCAGGAATTAAATCAATCAAAGGTCAAAATATTATTTCAGTTCCAATCAAAGATGCTAAAAAAGAATTAACAGTTACAAAGGAATTATTCGAGGGGGCAAATTTTGTTACAATTGATGCAATTGAACATGATAAAAAAATTGCAGTTATCTTAGGTTTAACTCATTTGATGAATTTAGTTTTTGCAAATATTATATCAAAAGATGAAAAAATGTTACTTACAGAAAAAATGTCAGGTACAACATTCAGAGTTCAAAAAACATTAGCAGAAAGCATCATGACAGAAACTCCAGAACTAATTGAAACAATCATTGCAAATCCCGAAATAAGAAGAGTCGCAGAAGAACTTTGGAAAGATATTGGACGATTATTAACATCAGTTCAAGAATCAAAAACAGAAGAAGTAATCGAATACATCAAAGATTGCCAAGAGAGATTATCCAAACACACAGATCTTGATGAGTCATATAAAAAACTCACAAAGATGGTAAAATCCGTTGAAAAATAAATAGAATGCGTTCAACAAAAATAGTAACATCTTTTATTAAAAATGATAATAAATTATTAATTCTAAAAAGAAGCAATAAAGTAAAATCAATGAAAGGCTTGTGGTCAGGAATTAGTGGCATTATTGAAAAAAATGAAAAACCGTTAGATAGAGCAAAAATTGAAATTTTTGAAGAAGTTGGAATTACAGAAAATAAAATCACACTTGTTAAATCCATAAAAGAAATGCATGTGGAGTCACCACAATATGAAAATCATGAATGGACAATTTTTCCATTTTTATTTCAAACAAAAGAAATTAAAATTAATCTCAATTGGGAAAATTCAGATTTTAAATGGATAGAAGTTAATCAATTAAAAAATTATCAAACAGTGCCTAGTCTTCAAAAAGTATTAATCAATTTGTTGTAAATTCTCATTTTCCTTATCATATTTTTTTTGTTGAGGCAACATCATGTAAACACATGCACCACCACACATAGTACACGGGACATTATTTCCAGGATGTTGTCCAGTTCTGCTATGAATTTTTGCAGCCTTTTCAGGATCAATAGATAAAGCAAGTTGTTTTTCCCAATCCAATGTACGTCGAGCTTCGGTCATTTCCATATCCCATTTAATGACCTTATCACGAATTTTTACAAGATCGCCTGCATGGGCTGCAATTCTATAAGCAATCAATCCAGCTTTAACTTCTTCAGCGTTGGGTAATGCTAAATGCTCAGAAGGAGTAAGATAACATAAAAGATCAACACCCTCACTTGCTGAAACTGCAGCACCAATAGCACTGGCAATATGATCATGACCAGATGCAATGTCAGTAACTAAAGGACCAAGCACATAGTATGGAACATCCCCAATAAGAGATTTAGCGAGTCTAACATTTGCAGCAACTTCATTTAATGGCACATGACCAGGACCTTCAACCATAACTTGGACATCATTTTCATGAGCACGTTTTGTTAATTGAGAAATATTGATCATTTCTTGAACTTGCAATTCATCATGAGAGTCTAAAATTGAGCCGGGTCTAAGCGCATCTCCAAGACTAAAAGTAACATCATATTTTTTAGCAATTTCCATCATGTAATCATAATGAGTTATGTATGGATTTTCTTTATCATGCTTTAACATCCAAGCTGCAGTAATTGTTCCACCTTTACTAACAACACCACCATATCTTTGAACTTTTAAAATTCGCTTTGCAATATCTTTTGTGATACCACAATGTATTGTAGTGTAATCAACTCCATCTTTTGCGTTATTTTCAAATGCTTTAATGTAATCATCTTCAGTTAAATTCAAAGGGTTTTTGTGAACTTCAACACCGTAATTGTATGCCTCATAAATTGGAACAGTTCCAAAAATAATTGGTGCAACATCCATCAGGGTTTTACGTATTTTTTTAACATCACCCCCATCACTAAGATCCATAATAGTATCAGCATGATATTTTATTGCAACTTTTGCTTTTTCAATTTCTTCATCTAAATTTACATTCAAAGTTGAAGTTCCGATATTTACATTAACTTTAGTTTTCAATCCCTTTCCAATTCCCACATTATGAATTTTTTGAGGTCGGACAGTATTACTAGGAATTATTATTGAACCACGTGCAACTTTTGGAATCAACCAATCAATTGAAACATCTTCATCTTTTGCAACTTGTTTCATTTCATCAGTAGCAATACCACGACGTGCAGAAGTCATTTGAGTAGTCATGAAGTAATGTAGTTTTTACCTGATTTAAACAATAGTGAAAAATATTTAAAAAAAGCACAGTATTTTAAAAATGACTAAATTAAATTTAATTTTTTTTCTAAATTTGATTTTTCAGACTTTATTTTTGAAATACGTTGTAAAATAGGCTCAACAATACGCTCAGAATCAGAAGAAGAGAAGTTTTGTCTGATCTCATTAACTCTTTGAATTAGTTCAATTTCTGCAGAAACTAAAGATTCGTAATGATCAAAGGACATATCATCAGAAGGCAAAGATCCATTTTTAGAAGATTTCGTCATCTAGGAGGACTCCAACTTTCTTCAATATTGTCATCAATATTTTCAGATACAAAATATTTTTTACCACATTTAAAACACTGCCAAAGAAATTTTCCATCTGTTTTTGATTGGTATTGCATAGGAAGTAAACAAGATGTACATTGTAATTGATCAGGAATAGAATCATCAACCATAGGAATTTTACTCATATAATAAAAAATTCATTCAAGTATAAAATGAATAAGATAATTTTAGATTAAATAATTTACAAATAATGGAAAAACAGATTAGTGTTAAAAATTAGTAAATTATGTGAATTTATTATCTATTGGTGGATCAGACCCATCATCAGGAGCAGGAATTCAAAGTGACGTTAAAACATTTTCAGCACTTGAGGCATACGGTTTAACAGTTATCACCGCCATTACAGGACAAAACACGTCAAATTTTGGAATAGTTGAACCAGTGTCAAAAAGAATTTTAAAAAATCAATTGGAATCAATAATTTCAGATTTTAAAATTGATGGAATAAAAATAGGGATGGTGTATAATTCAGAAATTATTAAAACAATATATCAACAATTAAAAAAATTAAGAATACCAATTGTAGTAGATCCAGTTATCAAATCAACCACAGGAGGAATGTTAATAGAAAAATCAGCAATTAATGATTTTAAGAAATTCATAATACCACTTGCAACAATTATCACACCAAATAGATTTGAGGCAGAAATATTAACAAAAACCAAAATTAATTCAAAAAATACGCCTGAAAAAATTGCTAAGATATTACAAAAGATGGGAGCAAAAAATGTAGTAATTACAGGCATATGTATTAAAAAAAATAAAGTTTCAGACATGATTTTAGAAAAAAATAAAAAATATTTTATTTCAAGTGAAAAAATTTTAAAAACAAATCATGGAAGTGGATGTATTCATTCAGCAGGGGTAGTATATGCGCTTGCAAAAAATAAAAGTATCAAAGAAGCATTAGAATTTGCAAAACAAATTACTTTTGATTCAATCAAAAATTCAAGAAAAGTAGGAAATGGAATTGTAATTACAAGAATAGACAAACAAGATCAAATTAAAATAGAATTATCAAATGCAATCAATAAGTTTACTAAAATAAAAAATATTTATAAAAATATTCCAGAATGTCAAACAAATTTTGTATATGCACAACCAAAACCAAAATCAACTAAAGAAGTATTAGGGATTTCAGGAAGAATAGTTAAAGCTGAAAAAGAAGTGATTGTTGCAGGAGATTTATCATATGGGGGTTCAAAACATGTTGCAACAGCACTACTTGCAGTAAATAAAAAATTTCCCAAGATTCATTCTGCAATAAATTTGAAATATCAAGAAAAAACAATATCAAAAATTAAAAAATTAAAATTAACAATTTATGGTTATGATAGAAAATTAGAACCTAAAAATGTAAAAATTAAAGGATCAACTATAGAATGGGGGATAAAAAAGTCAATAAAGGATTCTAAAAAATCACCAGATGCCATATATCATAAAGGAGATTTCGGGAAAGAGCCAATGATCATTTTATTTGGAGAAACACCAAACAAAATAATAAAAAAAATCATGAAAATTATTTAAAATAAACAGACAAATTTATCCTTGTACATAAATACTCAAATTTGAAATAAAATCTGTGAAGGCAGTAATTCTCGCAGGCGGATTAGGAACAAGATTAAGACCATTAACAAATAACACACCTAAACCTATGTTACCAATAGGAGAAAAACCAATTTTAGAGCATCTGATAAATTGGACAAAGAAAAACGGAGTTAAATCAATAGTTCTATGTGTAAGTTATCTTAGAGAAACAATTGAAGATTATTTTGAAGATGGAGAAAAATTTGGAGTTAAAATTGAATATGCAATATCAAAAAAGCAGTTAGCTACGGCAGGACAGCTTAAAACAGCAGAAAAATTCATTGATGATGATTTTGTTTGCATGTATGGGGACTCACTTTTTAATTTTAATCTAAAAAATATGATAAAACAACATGCAATAAAAAAAGCACTAATTACAATGAGTCTAAATGAATATAAAACAAATTTTCCATATGGAGTAATTGAAACTTCTAAAAATGGTAAAGTTAAAAGTTGGAATGAAAAACCAGAAATTAAAGCAAACATAAACATGGGTTGCTACATCATGAATTCAAAAGTATTTGATTTAATCCCAAAAAATAAACCATATGGAATGGATGAGGTTATAAAAAAAGCAATGAAAAGAAAAAATATAGTAAATGGTTTCATTACAAAAAAAGGATTTAGCGATATTGGTAATAAAGAATCATACAAAAAAGCATGTGAAGAGTATGATAAAAAATCAGGAAAAAAGTAGAAATGGATAATCTGATCATAAGAGAACTAGAGGAAAAAGATCTGGCAAATGGTTTTCTTGCTACACTGGATTCATTAAGAGAAACAGGCAACATGGATAAGGAAAAACTGTTAGAAATTTTTAAAAAAATTAAATCAAATCCAGGGCACCACATCATAGTGGCAGAAATAAACGGCAAGATAATAGGAACCACCACACTTCTAATCGAACCCAAATTTATTCATCAAGGGGGATTTGTAGGGCACATAGAGGACGTAGCAGTGGATAAAAAATTTCAAGGTAAAAAAATTGGTGAAAAAATTATCAAACATGTATTAAAAATTTCAGAAAACCACGGTTGTTACAAGACAATTTTAGATTGTTCAGATAATGTAAAACCATTTTATGAAAAATTAGGGTTTAAGCATAATTCAAACGAATTAAGATACAACCATTTCTAAAAAAATTCTTTCTTTGGGCGTTTTTTCCGTTTTAGAATTAAAGATGCTCCAACACCCATTACTGGTGCAGACAATACTGTAAAAAGTATGGGCAAATACTGTACAGCATCTGTGATATAGATATCAGGGATTGAGTCAATCATGGAAAACGAAACAATACTTCCTGCCAGTAAAATAATTCCTCCAACAATAATCAGACCGCCGATTTGTTTTGAACCATAATTTCTAGACATGATAAAAGCAACTGCAGCTAAAATACCAGCAGGTGCAACACCAATTGAAACAAATTGAATCAGTTTTGGATCAGGTGAAAAACCCTGTGCAACTACAGCATCTTCAGGGACAGTATTCATGAAATTATAAACTGAGATCATTTCACCTGCAAACATTACAAAAAGAGCCACACTAGTAATTGCAAGCCATTTTTCAATTGCCATGATTTCAACTAATTATAGTTGATAAATAAACCATTCAGAAAATCAAATAATACCAACAAGATTAGCTAATTCTTTCCTACATGCCGCTCCAAGTTTTTCAGCCGCCTCTTCAGGAGATACATCGTTTAAGAAAATTCCATATCCACGTTCTAGTCCTGACCATGATTTAGTTATTGGATAAATTTCAATATGCCAATGAATTTGTCTAGTATTTTTCTTTTCAGGAGAAAGATGAAAAACTAAATTGTACGAGACATTTTTCACAGCATTAGATAATCCACCCAAAGTTGCTCGCAAAATTAAAGATAAATCATTAATTTCTTTTTGAGTAATCTTTGAAAAACTAGTAGTGTGTTTTTTTGGAGAAATCCAGAATTCATAAGGGTATGATGGGGCCCAGGGACAAAAAGCAATGAAGCCGTCAGTTTGGAGGATTTGTCGCGGTCCACTAAGTTCTTCATTTATGGTTTGACACATATGACAAACACCCTTTTCATTCAAAATTTTATGAGATGCTTCAGCCTCAGCATCAATAATTGGCGGAATTGTGGATAGGGTAAGAATATTCAGATGAGGATGAGGATTAACATTTCCAGCAAGGTCACCAAAATCACCATAAATTGAAACATATGTTACGCCCTTTTGAGTATAAAGCCATCGTAATCTATCTTGTACAACAACTAAGACATTAGACCATTGTTCAGGGGAAATTGTTGCAAACGTATCTTTAGAATTTGGAGATGCAACAATTACATAATGATATCCATATGCCGGTTCACTGTAAAATGGCTTGTCACTGTAAGAATTTTCAGAGTCAGTTGAAACAATAGGGTTTTTACTTTCAAAAACACGAATAGACCAACCTTCAACATAATCATCTTCATTATCTTGAAGACGTTGTAACATACCATCTTTTTCGACAAGGGATAGAACAGATGGATTTGTCATCGATTCGTTGCCAGGAGCAAAAGGGGATTTTTTAGAATTAATTATTTTATCATTTTTTTTAGAGACAATCATAAAACGCTCAGAAACATAATCTTTACGCATATCCCCCATACTGGTAATTGAAAGTAATTGTATGTTAAATGTTTTCTGAAATTGAAAATAAAACAAACCAATCAATTCGACAAAGAGGTTAAAAAATAAATTTTTTATTTTGAAAGAAATTATCAACAAACAAAAAGTAAAAAACAAAAATGATCGCAAGAAATATTGCAAGATTTAAAACAGAGATCAAAAATTTAGATAAACAGAGTGCTGATGGATAATTCCGATGTACATTTGATTTATGTTCTTTTAGACGGAGTAGGAGATCTACCACATCCAGATTTGGATGGAAAAACACCGTTAGAAGCTGCAAATACACCGACATTGGATAAAATTGCGAGTAATGGGACGATCGGCGAGGTAATTTCAGTAGGAAAAGGAATTGCACCTGAATCAGATATCGCAGTTTTCAACATGCTGGGTTACAGTTTTGAACATGCAGATTATGCAGGCAGAGGAGTCATAGAAGCGATAGGCGTAGGAGTTGATTTTAAAGATGGAGATTTAGCATTAAGAGGGAATTATTCAACATTAAATGAAGAAGAAATAATCACAGATAGAAGGGCAGGCAGACAAATTGAAAAAGAGGATGCAGACGGAATTGCAAAAGAATTAGAAGAAAAAATAAAATTTTCAATCCCAGGTACAAAAATAGTGGTTGCCCCCACAATAGGACACAGGGTAACAGTTAGAATTAGAACACCGAATCAAAAACTATCATCAAGAATTACAAACACAGATCCAGCATACAGCAACATTGGAGGAATGGGGGTAGCAAAATCTGTCGGGGATTTTTTAAAAATCGAAAAGTGTTTACCCTTAGAAGATGTAGAAGGTGCAGAACTTACATCTAATTTAGTTAACGAATTTTCAGAACAATCAATAAAAATTATGAGAGACAGTGAAATTAACAAAAAGCGCCAAGTGCAGAATAAAAAACAACTTAGTTGCATTCTACTTAGAGATGCAGGGAACAAGTATCCAGACGTGGCACCAATTAATGAAAAACACGGTATGAAGTTTTCATGCATAGTAGATATGCCAGTAGAACTAGGGATTTCGGAAGTTCTTAAAATGAAAGCATTTGAAGCGGGGGGTTTAACAGATTACGAGGAGAAAGCAAAAGTTGCAGCTAAAGCAATGGAAACACAAAATGCAATTTACGTTCATCTTAAAGGGCCAGACGAGTTTGGTCACGACGGGGATGCCATAGGCAAAATGAAAAATATAGAAGAGATTGATCAACGATTTTTCAAAACACTTGTGGAAAATATTGATTCAAGCAAGGTTGCAATAATTATTTCAGCAGATCATTCAACACCATGTATCAACAAAGGTCACAGTGATGATCCAGTACCAGTGGTAGTTTCAGCAGATTTTATTAAAAATGACGGAACAACAAGAATGACGGAACAACAAGCAAAGAAGGGCAGCATAGGATTACTTCAAGGTGCAGAAGTTGTTGCAAAATCTTTAGAATTAATCAGATCTCAAATAAAACCAAATCATTAATCTGTTGCATCTCAATAGATTTTTTTCGTATCCTTTCAACATCAATTGAATGATACATTGAGGGGGATGTTCCTAGTTTTTCTAAAGCTCTAGTCAACATTGCAACACCAATACTTAATTCATTTTCTTGGGCATGTGCATATGCAACAGCCACAAGAATAATTCCTTGAACTAACTCCTTTTCACGACCAAAACATTGTTTCCAAACACCTTCAAATGCCTCATGACACTCCCAAAATCTTTCATTATTAAAATAGAAAATTCCATCTTTAATTCCCTGATCTATTTCAATTTCTTCTTCAACCACATGCCGGATATTATCTAAGCCCCCTATTGGGAATAATTTTTCAACAAGTGTGTCCACGTCTTT
>Ga0206679_10002825_pt1 | contig 13586 bp, 12 predicted proteins | sample M110012015metaG_FD_155464 | JGI IMG/M metagenome (GOLD analysis project Ga0206679, IMG submission 155464) | Ammonia-oxidizing marine archaeal communities from Monterey Bay, California, United States - M1 100m 12015 | ecosystem: Environmental > Aquatic > Marine > Intertidal zone | place: USA... | reverse complement strand
CTAATGCAGCTGCAGCTACAATTCCTTTGGAAATGGCTTCTTTAAGATCTGCCTCATTGATGACTCCTCCGCGCGCTGCATTTACTATGCGCACCCCTTTTTTCATCATTTCAAATTCTTTCATTTGAATGACCGCACTTCCATCTGCTTGCTTAGGCACATGTAAAGAAATATAATCCAGGTCTCCGATGACTGATGATAAATCATTCGTTGGGGTAATTTGAACATCCACTTTATTTCCACCTACGTTTACTGATATGGTAGCCGTTTCAGTGTATTGATCGACGGCAACAACTTTCATCCCTGCTCCTAAAGCATAAGAAGCCAGACTTTGTCCGATACGCCCAAATCCAATAATTCCGATGGTTTTACCTCTAAGCTCAACACCTTTGGCGTAGCTCTTTTTCAGCTTGGCGAATTCACCAGTCTCCATGTTTTTGTAGGAAGCATACAAGAATCTGGATACCGCAAAAAGATGCCCCATAACGAGTTCTGCAACAGACTGAGAAGAAGCTCCAGGGGTATTAATCACGGTCAATCCTTTTTCTCTTGCATAGCTTACATCAATGTTATCCATACCTACACCACCTCTACCAATAAGCTTAAGGCTAGGGCATGAATCCACTACATTTTGACGAACCGTTGTCGCACTTCGTACTAAGACGCCAACTACTTGTTCTTGATTAATAAAATCAATCAAATTGTCTTGCTCAACTTTATCAAGAATTACTTTAAAACCAGCTGCTTCAAGAGCGTTAACTCCGCTAGCAGATATACCATCGTTTGCTAATATTTTCATTTTATTATCCTTTACTTGTAAATTGCTTCATAAGCTCTACCAATACCTGAACACTTTCTATTGGAAGTGCATTGTACATGGAAGCTCTATACCCACCTACTGAGCGGTGACCTTTGAGTCCAACAATGTCATTATCTTGCCATAACGCATTGAATTCGTCTAATCTTGATTCGTCGTTCATTAAAAATGTTACATTCATATTCGAACGGTCTTCTTTTGCTACGGTTCCTTCAAACAATGGATTGTTGTCTATTTCATTGTATAGTAAATCCGCTTTTGCTTCATTTCTTTCCTGTGCACCTTGAACACCACCGTTTTTAATTAAATGACGGAGATTAAGCATAGACGCATACACGGGAAATACAGGAGGGGTATTAAACATACTGTCCTTCTCGGCGTGTGTTTTGAGGTCTAGATAGGTTGGCATAAAGGATGAAGTGGATTTTCCTAAAGCTTCATCTTTTACAATGTATAAAGTTGTTCCCGCTGGTCCCATATTCTTTTGGGCGCCCGCATAAATCATGTCAAAATCTGATACATTAATCTCTCTTGAGAAGATATCTGAAGACATATCACAAACGAGAGGCACATCCGAAATGGGCATTTCTTTGAATTGTGTTCCGAATATGGTATTGTTGGAAGTAAAATGCAGGTAATCAGATGATGGATCAATGACCACATTTTTAGGGATGTAATTGAAATTTTTATCCGAAGAGCTGGCAGCTTCCAAAACTTCGAATCCTGCTTTTTTAGCTTCAGTCATGGCCTTTTTAGACCACGCGCCTGTATTAATATATGAGGCCTTTTTTGATTCTCTCATCATATTAAGGGCGCTTATTAAAAAACCTAAGGAGGCTCCTCCCTGCAGGAAAATAACAGAATATCCTTCAGGAACATTTAATGCTTTTTTGACAAGAGCAGTAGCCTCGTCCATTACCGCTACAAAATCTTTGTGCCTGTGAGATACTTCTAGGATTGATAACCCATTAAAATCTACAACTGATTTAGAAGCTTCTTGAAAAACTTCATGTGGTAAAATACAGGGACCTGCACCAAAATTATGTTTCATAAAAAAAATGTTTTCAGCAAAAGTCTAAAAACTATTTAAAGTGAGGGTTAAATTCTTGAAAATTTATTCCAATTGTTAAAAAAAAATCAATTACAAGGATTTAGTCCTTCTTGTCTTCCTCTTTTTTTACAGCTGCTTCTGTCTTCTTTTTAGCTGGGGCAGCTTTTTTCTTGGCGGGTGCTTTTTTCGCTACAGGTTTTTCAGCCGAATCAGCTGTTTTTTTAGCAGGAGCTTTTTTCTTTTTGGGCTTAGCCACAAATTTTACACTTTTCTTTCTTTTTCTCGATACGCCATAAGAGCCTATAGTTCTTTTTCCTCTAGCTGTTTTTCTATCTCCTTTTCCCATATTTTATATTTTTAGTTATATAGATTCAAATTTACAATTCTTTTCCAATTATCCTTCTTCTGATCTCTTGTTCAATTTTTTCACCTTTAATCAAGGTGCGTATGCACCAATTAATCATTAATGTGGTTTGCTCCGCATCATTAAGCTTCCAATTCAAATCAGATGACTCCAATCTATTTCTTAAATTACTTAATAATATTGCTGCTGAAACAGAAATATTGAAGCTCTCCGTAAAGCCATACATCGGTATATTTACTTTATAATCAGCTTCATTTAATACTTCTTCAGATAGGCCATCCATTTCAGTCCCAAAAAATACCGCCATAGGTTCATTAATCGGAACATTGTAAATGTTAAAATCATCTGTATGCGGTGTTGTGGCCAGGATTTTATATCCTCTTTCTCTTAAGGCTTTAATACACTCCAAAGTGGGTTTTTCGCCTTGATTATGAGTTTCTGTATCCACCCATTTACCTGCGCCCAATGCAATATCTCTATTGACTTTGTATTTGTTTATGTTCTCAATCACATGCATTTTATTAATACCATAACAATCGCAGGTTCTCAATACGGCGGATGCGTTATGCTCTTGATATAAGTTTTCAACTACGACATTGATATGATTAGTACGTTCTGCTGAAATCTGATTAAAAAGTTCTGCTTTATTTTCGGAAAGCAGCCCCAATAATTCGTTCAAAACAATTTTGTCAATGTTCATATCGTAAATATAATCTTCTTTGAAGTTTCACCCCTTATAGAAGCTCAAAACCAATACTTGTAATTCGGGAAGTGTCTTCTCCATCAATTTTTTCAATTTTAATCAATGGTTTGGCTTTTTCGTCACTCAAAACCTCTTTAATATCTTTTACAAGGGCGCAGGGCACATTTAATTGATGTAAGGCTGTTGAAATATCATATGAATTTCGTTTTAAAACTTCATCCTGTAACAAAAGCCTCAGCTCCTCTCTGTTTTTAACCCTTAGCTGATTGTTTTCAAATTTGGATTCTTCATGGATTTTCAATTTAAGACTTGTGCTCAAATCTGTAAAATGTTTATTGCTTCCAATGGCAAACGTGATGTCTTTTCCATCTTTGGTTTTGAATATTTCACCATATGGGGCAATATTGGGATGAAGGTTGCCTTGTCTCTTTGGAACTTTGCTGGTCATCAAGTAATTACTCGCCTGATTTGTAAGACTTGCTATGGCCGCATTGTAAAGCGATACATGTACCGTTTTTGCCTCTCCAGATTCCTTTTGGTGAAGTAAGGCAACAAGAATACCCTCTTTCAAATGGTGAGCAGCCAGAACGTCAATCAAAGCAACAGGCATTTTTAATGGCGAAGCATTTTTCTCTCCGTTAATGGACATAAATCCTGATTCAGCCTGAAGAATCAAATCATATGCGACTCGATCACTGTCAAGACCAAACCCTGTGATTTTTGCAATGATGAGCTTTGGATTAACGTTTCTTAATTCCAAATCTGTAATATTCAATTTTTGATCATCACCTTTTTTGAAATTTGAAATAAGAATATCACTTTCTTTAACAAGTGTCATAAAAACTGAATAATCTGATGAATTGAGGAGATTGAGCTTTAGATATTTCTTCTTGTAATTGATACTAGAGAAGTAGGCAGATGTTTTGTTTGAGGGAGGCTCTGATTCTAGCTTCCAAGACCTTGTTACATCTGGTAATATTGGATGCTCAATTTTTGTGACAGTTGCACCCATTTCAGCAAAAAAAGTTCCTACAGAAGGACCAGCAAGAACTGTAGAGATATCCAGAACTTTAATCTTATCTAGCTTCATTAAATCTTTATTTATTTAGGGTTAAACAAATGTAAATATTTAGAATCATTATTTAATGTGTAGTTGTGCACGTTCATAAAGAATCCAGTTTTTCATATAATGCCTTGCTTAATGATTGATTGATTCACACAAAATCTTTAAATTCGCGTTTCAAAGAAAAACAATATGGTATTTGATATTGAAATGATCAAGGAGGTATACGCAAGATACCCAGAAAGAATTGCAGCGGCAAGACAGACAGTTGGTAAGCCTCTAACCTTAGCAGAGAAAATATTGTATGCCCACCTATGGGAAGGGAATGCGAGTACCGCACATCAGAGAGGTAAGTCTTATGTTGATTTTGCTCCTGATCGGATTGCATGCCAGGACGCAACGGCGCAAATGGCCTTGTTACAATTCATGCAGGCGGGTAAAGCGAAAGTAGCTGTACCAACTACAGTGCACTGTGATCATTTGATACAAGCGAAAATGGGTGCAGATAAGGATTTGCAAAATGCAATAAATCAATCCTCTGAGGTATTCAATTTTTTAGATTCTGTTTCAAATAAATACGGTATTGGGTTTTGGAAGCCAGGTGCAGGAATTATTCACCAGGTTGTATTAGAAAATTATGCTTTTCCAGGAGGAATGATGATTGGAACTGATTCACACACAGTGAATGCTGGAGGTCTTGGAATGGTTGCCATTGGTGTTGGAGGAGCAGATGCAGTTGACGTAATGGCTGGAATGGCTTGGGAATTAAAGTTTCCAAAGCTAATTGGCATCAAACTTACAGGGAAATTAAATGGTTGGACATCACCAAAGGATGTAATCCTAAAAGTAGCTGGAATCCTTACCGTTAAAGGCGGGACTGGAGCAATTGTGGAATATTTTGGAGAAGGAGCTAAATCCATGTCATGCACAGGTAAAGGAACTATTTGTAACATGGGTGCAGAAATAGGAGCGACAACCTCTACCTTCGGATATGATGAATCTATGGAGCGTTACTTGCGATCTACAGGAAGAGATGATGTTGCAGATGCCGCGAACGGAATTGCTGAACATCTTACCGGTGATGATGAGGTTTATGCCAATCCAGAGTCGTATTTCGATCAAGTAATTGAAATTAATTTAGATGAATTAAAACCACATATCAATGGTCCTTTTTCTCCTGACCTTGCCACAAGAGCAGGTGAGGAAATGCTCGCTAAAGCAACAGCAAATGATTGGCCTTTAAATGTGGAATGGGGCTTAATCGGTTCTTGTACCAACTCTTCATATGAAGATCTTTCGAGGGCCTCTTCAATCGCAAAACAGGCTTTCGAAAAAGGTGTTGAAGCCAAAGCTGAGTTTGGGATTAACCCTGGATCTGAGCAGGTCCGCTATACTGCGGAACGTGATGGCTTACTTCAAAATTTTGAAGACCTAGGCGCTAAAATATTTACCAATGCATGTGGTCCATGTATCGGACAATGGGGTAGGTATAGTGATCCTAAAAATGCACCCAAAAACACCATTGTTCATTCTTTTAATAGAAACTTTGCCAAACGTGCAGATGGAAATCCAAATACACATGCATTTGTTACATCTCCTGAAATGGTTGCAGCGATAGCGATCTCAGGAAGATTGGACTTTGACCCAACTACAGACACCTTAACCAACAAGAATGGGGAAGAGGTTAAACTGGATGAACCAATTGGTTTAGAGTTGCCTCCAAAAGGTTTTGACGTGGAGGATGCAGGTTTTCAAGCACCAGAAGCGGATGGTTCAGGAGTGAATGTTGCTGTTGCTGATGACTCAGAAAGACTTCAGTTGCTAACCCCTTTTACACCACTTGGAAATCAAATCAATGGAGCTAAATTATTAATTAAAGCACATGGCAAATGTACTACCGATCATATTTCAATGGCAGGTCCTTGGTTGCGTTATAGAGGACATCTAGATAATATTTCAAATAACTGTTTAATTGGAGCGGTAAATGCTTTCAATATGAAAACAGATACGGTAAAAAATCAACTTACAGGTGATTTTGGAGCTGTTCCAGCTACGCAAAGAGCCTATAAAGCCGCAGGAATACCTACAATTGTTGTGGGAGACCACAATTATGGAGAGGGATCATCCAGAGAGCATGCTGCGATGGAACCAAGACATTTGGGAGTAGCAGCGGTAATCGTGAAATCTTTTGCAAGAATTCATGAAACGAACCTTAAAAAACAAGGAATGCTCGGTTTGACTTTTGCCAATGAGAACGATTACGATAAAATACAGGAGGATGATACTTTTAATTTTGTCGACTTAGCTGATTTCGCACCTGGAAAGCAATTGACATTAGAGGTCGATCATGTGGATGGTTCTAAAGACAGCATTATCCTAAATCACACCTACAATGCTTCTCAAATTGAATGGTTTGAGGCAGGATCTGCATTGAATCTAATCAAGCAGCAAGCTTCTTAATTATTCGGTTATTTAAAATCGACATGTATAATAAGATTTTTATTTGTTGCATTCTGTTTTTTTACACGAGCTGTAATGTGCCAGGTGCTGATATAGGTACCCAGAAACTCGAGCTTGATCAGTCAAGTGATACCCTGAATGTATTGACAAATATTACTCCATACGCGCAAGATGGATTTGTCAATGCGCTGATAGAGATTCCAGCTGGAACTATCGATAAGTGGGAGTTGAATAAATCTAGCGGAAAGTTGGAATGGGAATCTATAAATGGAAAACCAAGAAAGGTAAACTACATAGGTTATCCAGGTAATTATGGTATGATTCCATCTACTTTGTTATCCAAAGAGTCAGGAGGTGATGGTGACCCATTGGACATTTTGGTGCTTGGACCAAGTACTCCAAGAGGAAGTATTGTGAAATGTAAAATTATAGGTGTTTTGTATCTTTTAGATCGGGGAGAGAGGGATGATAAGTTAATTGCTATATCCGCAGATTCTCCTTTGGTCGATATCAATAATATTAATGAGTTGGAATATTCTTACCACGGTGTTTTGGAAATAGTAAAGCTTTGGTTTGAAAATTACAAAGGTCATGATTTAATAAAATCCCCAGGATACGGAAACAAAACAAAAGCGATTGATATTCTTAAAGATGCCATAGAGCAGTATAAAATTCACTGACTTTAACCATATTGATATGAAGTAAATTTCATGGTTTAACAAGATTCTATACTAGACTTAATCAAACAAAAAGTAAAATATTTCATCTCTAAACTGTCTGATGTTTATTGTTCCTTGTTTCTAGTCATTGATTTCTTTACGAAAATCTCTTTATCTCTAATAAATTTCGAACAAATTTTCAGTCAAATTGTATTATCATCAACGCACGTTACGTGAAATTTGAAGATTCGCATGTGCGAATTTGTTACAATCAAATTAAAAGAGAAAATGGAAAATTTATTAATACTTGCTCAAGTTGCCGTGGCCTTATCAGTTTCATACGTATGGACGTTTAGGTATCACAATGTCATAACAGAATTCAAATCATTTGGACTAAATGACCTGACTCGTAATTTAGTTGGAGTTTCGAAAATTGCATTAGCGACCTTGCTTGTAACCGGAATTTGGTTTCCTTCACTTGTCCTCGTGTCATCACTTTTGATGGGTGGCTTTATGATTGCAGCTCAGGGTTTTCATTTTAAGATCAAAAACACTCTCATTAAGCACCTGCCTTCACTCATTTTGTTGCTATTATGTGCTTTTATTGCGATAGATTCTATGAATTAAGTTAGGATGGATTTTTATAAAATCTGTATTCTAACCTCTGGATTTTCTTTTTTTGCTTACTCTTTTTATTACTTTATTTCGTCACGAATGAGAGAGGAGTTGGTGAGACTGGGAATGGAGAATTTAGGTCGTATAATAATATTGTGTCAATTTTTAGGAGCTACGGGGATATTACTCGGGCTATTGTTTTACCCTTTACTCGTCTTGTCTTCATTCTGTCTTGCCTTACTTATGTTTTGTGGTCTACTTGTCAGAATAAGGTCAAAAGATAGCTTATGGGTTTCCTTACCGGCCTTATTCTATTTGATATTGAACCTTTATATCTTTATTGCTTCACTTCAATAGTGTCCACTATTAGATGCTAATGATGTGGTTCTCCTTTTATTGAATATTAAATCTATTCTCATTATCCGTTATGCTCATACCAAAAATAGTTTAATGTTTTCCTATATTTGAGGCACACAGCTTTTGAATTATGGACAATAAATCATACAAATTAGAATCGAATTCAGTGTCATATACGTTGGGGTTTGAGGACGATAAATTATATATCGAAGCATGGAGACGAATAAAAGAATGCCCGGTAAATCAGATTACTAAAGTAGTTCAAAAGAAGCAATCTTTTGGCATGGGTGATGAGCTCTCTTTTAGGATATTTTACATGGAAAATGGCAAGGAAAAAAAATTTCCTTGGGTAATGGTTCTCTTTACTTCAGCAGACCTAGAACCATTCTTCGATGAATTAAAAGTGCGTTCTAGTAGTCAGGTGGTTTGGGAGGATAAACGACAAGGAGCTACTATCGATGACTCAGGGGCAAAAGTTTACGACATGCAATTTCTACCTTTTGGTTATAATGGAGCTGGATTGAGTAGGTCTGTTCAATTATGGATGTATTTAATTACATTGGGCATATTAATTATCCCATTGTTTTATTTTATCCCGGTATTGGTTAAAAAAGGGTATCGATTGTATGTTTCTGATTCAGAATTAGAGATTCGTAAATTTGGTTCCCGAAAATTTAGTTGGGAAGAGATTGAAACTGTTGCCGTTCAAAAAGTTAACGTAAGGGATCGACAATCCTTTTCTACTACACAGGTTTCAAGAATTGAGATTACCCCAAAATCAGGCAATAAAATTTCATTTGTAATGCGAAATGATAATGGTATTCCTTTTATGAAAGAGCTTGTGAAACATGGTGTTTTAGACCCAGAAATGGTAATTGGGTAATTGAGAACTATCTTATTAGAAGATATTAATTAGATATAAAAAAAGCGAACCAAACGGTTCGCTTTTCTTTTGAAGAATATCTTGTATTCTTAATATCTGTAGTGCTCAGGTTTGTATGGTCCTTCAACTTTTACACCGATATAATCGGCTTGATCCGTAGAAAGTTCTTCAAGCTCAACACCAATTTTTGCAAGGTGCAAACGCGCAACTTTTTCGTCCAATGCCTTTGGAAGCATATAAACGTCATTGTCATACTTATCTGAATTTTCCCAGAGCTCAAGCTGTGCTAACGTTTGGTTAGTAAAAGAATTAGACATTACAAAAGATGGATGACCAGTCGCACAACCAAGATTTACCAATCTTCCTTCTGCTAGAAGGATAATCTCATTTCCTTTGATGTTGTACATATCAACTTGAGGTTTAATCTCAATTTTAGAATCTCCATATGTACCGTTTAACCATGCCATGTCAATTTCGTTATCAAAGTGGCCAATGTTACATACGATTGTTTTGTCTTTCATTTTTTCAAAATGAGAACCTACAACAATGTCTTTATTTCCAGTAGTGGTAACTACGATATCAACGTTGTGAACAACACTGTCTAATTTTTTTACTTCGAATCCGTCCATTGCTGCTTGCAATGCACAGATCGGATCAACCTCAGTTACAATAACTCTTGCTCCAGCTCCTCTTAAAGAAGCAGCTGAACCTTTACCAACATCACCATATCCACATACAACGGCAACCTTTCCCGCCATCATTGTATCTGTAGCTCTTCTAATGGCATCAACCAATGATTCTTTACATCCGTATTTGTTGTCAAACTTAGATTTTGTTACCGAATCATTCACATTGATTGCTGGCATGACAAGAGTGCCATTGTTTTTTCTTTCGTATAATCTGTGAACACCTGTTGTTGTTTCCTCAGAAAGTCCTTTTATGTTCGCCGTTAACTCAGGATAACGGTCAAAAACCATATTGGTTAAATCACCACCATCATCTAAAATCATATTTAGTGGCTGACCATCTTTAAATGCAAATAATGTTTGTTCAATACACCAATCAAATTCCTCATCATTCATTCCTTTCCAGGCATAAACAGGAACTCCTGCTGCGGCAATAGCTGCTGCTGCATGATCTTGTGTAGAGAAAATATTACAAGAAGACCAAGTTACATCAGCTCCAAGTTCAACAAGTGTTTCAATTAATACAGCCGTTTGTACAGTCATGTGCAAGCAACCTGCAATTCTTGCTCCTGAGAGAGGTTTGGATGCACCAAATTCTTCTCTTAGACTCATTAAACCAGGCATTTCTGCTTCAGCAAGTTTAATTTCTTTCCTTCCCCAATCTGCAAGGGAAATATCTTTTACTTTATAAGACATTTTTTCTGTTGTATTTGACATAATCTTCTTTAAATGAGGTGCAAAATTAATAAACTATTGAATGATGCACAAATAACTAGGCGTTTAATACCAATTCGTGCAGGCATGAGACAAATTCAGGGTGATCGTTGCTACTGGGAACAAGGTCTACTTTATTTCCTCCATGCTCTTCAAATATTTCTTGATATTCCGATCCTATTTCGACAAGAGTTTCCAAACAATCCGCCACAAAGGCTGGAGAAAACACCAGTAATTTTTTGGCTCCTTTTTTAGCCCAATCCTCAACCACCTGATCTGAAAATGGTGTAAGCCATTTTTTATCTAATCGCGATTGAAAACAAACCGTGTAGTCGGATTCTTTTAAACCAAGCTTATGGGCAATCAATCTTGTGGTAGCATAGGAGGTTGCCTTATAACAAAACTTATTAGACTCGTTGATTTCTGATTCACATGGCTGATCTGAGCACAGGTCTGAGCCTTCATAAACTTTATCCACATGTCGATTCGGAAGACCATGGTATGAAAATAGAATATGGTCATAAGACTTGAGGTTAAAAGATTTGCTTCTTTCTACGATAGAATTGATATAACCCTCGGAATCCCAAAATTGACTTACAATTTTGATTTCTGGAATGACCCACCATTTTCTTATGATATTCATTGCTTTTTCAATCGCAGATCCACTTGAAGCACTTGCAAATTGTGGAAATAAAGGTATGAGAACAAGCTTGTCGTAATTCGCTTTTCTAATTTTTTCTAATACCATATCCATAGAAGGATTTTGGTATCTCATGGCAAATTCTACCGTAATCTCTTCAGTCATTTTCTGCTGAAGGAGCTGTGTTACATTTTGGGTATGCGTCAATAGTGGAGAGGAGCCATTACTCATATCCCAAAGTTCTTGGTATATTTTGGCCGACTTAGGAGCCCTAAAAGGAACAATAATTCCATTAACCAAAAGTTTTCGTGCTAAATAGGGCAAATCTATAACTCTTGGATCATTTAAGAATTCAGATAAATACCTTCTTACATCACTTGTTTTTGGACTATCTGGAGTCCCCAGCTGCATTAATAAAACACACGTTTTTGCCACCTTTAATAGCTTTTAATTTCTCTTGATAAACTTAACAATGAGAAATGAATTTCGTTCAAAAGTAATGAGATTATTAATTGTAGGGTGATAATAAATAACTTTGCCCATATGAATTGGGAGGATAAAATCATCAAAAACCATTCGGTAATGGCATTCGAAGACCTGACTTTTGAAGTTTTTCGTCATCAGCTCAAACACTGTGAGGTATATTCCGATTATGCTTCTGCATTAGGTAGAACTAATCCAAGAAGCCTCGCAGAGCTTCCCTATTTGCCTATATCATTCTTTAAATCCAGGCAAATTTATTCGAATCAGCTAACCGATGTCGAGACTGTTTTTAAGAGTAGCGGAACCCAAGGTGACAGAAGTGCTCATTATGTTTCTGATTTAGGATTGTACAGAGCATCTTTTGAATGGAGCTATCGTTTTTTTATTGGAAAACCAGAAGAACAAGTAATACTTGCTTTACTTCCGAATTATTTAGAACAAGGGGATTCGAGTTTGGTATATATGGTGGATCAGCTAATTCAAATGAGCCGAAATGAGAATTCTCAATTCATGTTGAATGATATGACGAATATTCAAAGAATTGTCACTGATGCTCAGCAATCAGGAAAAGAGGTGGTAGTTTTTGGTGTGGCATATTCCCTTTTGGACTTATGTGATTTAGGTATAGAATTACAAGGGGTCAAAGTAATTGAAACGGGAGGTATGAAAGGAAAACGAAAGGAACTCTCAAAAGAAGACTTACATCTCAAGCTTATTAAAGATCTGCAGCTTAAAGTACTGTACTCTGAATATGGCATGACTGAGCTGCTTTCACAGGCCTACAGTAATAAATATTTGCAATTTCAGTGTCCACCCTGGATGAGAATTTCAATTAGGGATTTGTATGATCCTTTTACTTTGCTAGGTGATAATAAGCGAGGAGGCATAAATATTATTGATCTTGCCAATGTACAAAGCTGTAGTTTTATAGCTACTGAAGATACGGGAATTTCAATTAAAGATAAGTTTCAGTTAAGAGGCAGAATAGAAAAATCTGACTTGCGAGGATGTAACCTATTAATTGAATAGATTTTGTATTTTTGATTTCAAAATAAATATGACAGTTCAGACAATTTTGATTCTTTTTTCCATTGGTATTTCTGCAGGTATGCTCAGTGGTTTTGTTGGAGTAGGAGGGGGTATTATAATTGTTCCCGGTCTTGTTTTTTTAGCAGGACTTTCTCAGCATGAGGCACAGGGAACCAGCCTATTTATTTTATCGATGCCAGTGGTACTACTTGGGGTCATGAATTATTGGAAATCGGGCGATGTCAATTGGAAGTATGGGCTCGTCATAGCCTTAACATTTTTTATTGGCGCTTATTTTGGATCTAAGCTATCTCTCAAACTTCAGCCAGGATTGGTAAAATTTCTTTTTGGTTTGTTAATGGCTTTGGTTTCTGTTAAACTCATTCTTTCAGGCTATTCTTCAATCACTTCAGATGGCGATTGACTTTAAGCAAATCAAGGAATCTTCTGAATTGATTTATGACAAGGTGAAATCATACAGGGAACACCTGCATCGTAATCCCGAATTGTCTTACAAAGAATACAAAACTTCGGAATTTGTTTCTAATACATTATCGAGCTTAGGCATTGAGAATGCTACAATTGGAGACACCGGAGTTGTGGCATTAATTTCAGGAAGCCATCATGAAGATAACGCACCTTGTATTGCATTGAGAGCAGATCTTGATGCGCTTCCAATACAGGAACAAAATGACGTGCCTTACAAAAGTGAAATAAATGGGATAATGCACGCTTGTGGACACGATGTTCATACTTCAATTTTACTAGGTGCAGCTGAAATTATTTACAACAACAGGAATCTGCTTAAGCAGCCCGTTAAGCTCATTTTTCAGCCTGGGGAAGAACAAAATCCAGGAGGAGCAACTTATGTTATTCGAGATGGAGGGCTTGAGGCTCCAAAAGTTGAAAAAATGTTTGCCTTGCATGTATTTCCGGACCTAGAATATGGTCATTTTGGATTCAAAGAAGGGTTATATATGGCATCTTGTGATGAATTGCATGTTGAGGTGAAAGGATTAGGAGGGCATGGAGCACTTCCTGATAAAACTGTAAACCCTCTTT
>Ga0206679_10002823_pt1 | contig 13589 bp, 6 predicted proteins | sample M110012015metaG_FD_155464 | JGI IMG/M metagenome (GOLD analysis project Ga0206679, IMG submission 155464) | Ammonia-oxidizing marine archaeal communities from Monterey Bay, California, United States - M1 100m 12015 | ecosystem: Environmental > Aquatic > Marine > Intertidal zone | place: USA... | reverse complement strand
CTGTACTGATTAAAAAGATTGGAGCTACTCCAGTTCAATTTGATGTAAATATGCGTACCATCTATGATGACTTTATATGGGGTGGAGTTACTTATCGAACGGGTGATGCAGTTGCTCTGCTAATGGGGTTAAATTATACAAATTATAATTTTGCTTATAGTTATGATATTACAACTTCCTCTATTAGAATACCTTCAGCAGGTTCTCATGGTTTACTTTTTACATATAAATTTAAAAGTAAACGAAATGATAGGGACAAAGATGGTATTTATGATGAAGAGGATGATTGTCCAAGAATTCCAGGGTTGTTAGCTTTAAAAGGATGTCCTGATAAAGATAAAGATGGTATTAAAGACAGTGAAGATGAATGCCCTGAAGAATTTGGATTAAAAATTAATAATGGTTGTCCTGATAAAGATAGTGATGGGGTAGTAGATAAAAAAGATGAATGTCCTGAAGTGCCAGGATTACCAAGATTCAAAGGTTGTCCTGATACAGATGGTGATGGACTGCAGGATGCATATGATGATTGCCCAACAGAAAGAGGACCACCATCAAATCATGGTTGCCCTAAAGGAGCCTCAAATACTGATATTGTTTATAAGACAGATACTGTTTTTAAATATATTAATAATTCTGATTTAGAGCAAGCTTTTAAAGAGGTTAAGTTTGAATCAAATAAATATATATTAACAGATACCTCAAAGTTAGTTTTAGATGGTGTTTCTACTTATTTATCGGACAAAAAGGTGATAAATATCTTTATGATTGGACATACAGATTCTCAAGATACAGATGATTTTAATATGGAATTGTCAAAAAATAGAGTTACTACAGTACAAAACTACTTGGTTAATAAAGGGGTTGAAAAATCAAGAATTAGAATTTTTTGGAAAGGCGAGACCGACCCTATTGCTACAAATAATACTGAAGAAGGAAGGGAGAAGAATAGAAGAGTAGAATTAATAATATTAACTGATGAATAAAAGTAAACTAATAACAGTATTTGTAATTTCTGTAATTTTAGTTTCATGCGGAAGCTCTTCTAAATTATTAAAAAGCGAAAATAAATTATTGACTGAAGAAATAAAATCTTTGGAGAATGAAAATAAAAAGCTTAACAATAAAATTACTTCTTTAGAAAATGCAATAGAAGAATTAGAAGAAGATGCAATAGTTCTAGATTTATCACCTAGTCCTACTGTAGTTAGTAATGCAAAAAATATAAGTATTAATTCTCAGTTGACTGAGTTTGAAAATTACATTAAAAGTGATGCCAATTTATCATCTAAGTTTAAATCTTTCAAGAATGGAGGTGTAGAACAATCCCTTAAAGTTTCTTATTCGGATATGCAAAGAGTTATAAAAGAGGCTAAAACATATAAAGGAACAAGACATGTTATGGGAGGATTATCTCATTCAGGAATTGATTGTTCAGGATTATTATATGTTTCATTCCAAGCAAATGGAATAACTAATATCCCTAGAACTGCACAGGATTTTGCTAGATATGGAAGTGTAATTTTTAATGTCAATGAACTTATGGCTGGTGATTTAGTGTTTTTTACAAATACTTACAGAACTTCTAAATTAGTAACACATGCAGGGATTTGTATTGGTAATGGTGAGTTTATTCATACATCTTCAAGCAAAGGAGTTATGGTTAGTAAAATAAATGACCCTTATTATTGGAGGAAATACTTCTTGTTTGGAACTAGAATTATACAATAAATGTGTGATGTTAGATTACTCGTTTAATTATCTAGATGTAATACTAGCAATTCCGATACTTATTTTCTTTATTAAAGGTTTTAATAAGGGATTTAAAAATGAAATAAATGGTTTTATTGGGTTGTTAATAGGGCTTTATGTTACTCTTAACTTCTCCAGCCTCTTATATCCGAAACTTTCAGAATTATTTGTTGGGTATGAGATTCTTATTCCAATATCATCAATTATAATCTTATTTATTGCAACTTTAATAGGTGTTAAAATATTAGGTTACCTGCTAGATGTTATATTTAAAACACTTTCTTTAGGTTTTTTAGATAAGTTGTTAGGTTCAATTATTGGTGTTCTTAAGTTTGTAATTATTGTAGGGTTTGTGCTAGCTTTTACAAGTGTTTATGAATTAATTAATCCTGAGCTTAGAAAAGATTCCGTAATGATAATTCCGTTACAGGAAGTTTCTACAATTATATTTATTGAGGTTAATAAACATACAGATGTTAGCTCAAGTGTTTCAGTGGATTATTTGTCCGACCTTTCAGATGATGTTTTAAATAAAATTAAGAATAAAAAAAATATTCTTGAGGAGCCAATACAGACAAACAAAACTCAAGTACCTAAAGGAAAAGAAATGGTTAAAAATGCTTCTCCTAATTATCAGACAAGTGCAAAATATAAAAATTTTATTAATAAAGGTGCAGGTAAGAAACTTAGTGTTTCCAATGCAGACATGAGTGCAATTATTAAAAAGGCTCATTCATATCTAGGAACAAGATATAGAATGGGAGGAGTAAGTTATGATGGAATTGATTGTTCGGGATTATTTTATATGTCATTTAATTCTCAGAACATTTCTGGAGTTCCTAGAACTGCTGAAAATTTTGCTAGGCACGGTATTCTAATTAAATCAATTTCCAATTTAAGGAGAGGCGATTTTGTTTTTTTTACTAAGACTTATAATACTTCAAAACTAGTAACGCATATGGGTATGTATTTAGGAAATCAGAAGTTTATACACGCATCATCAAGTAAGGGTGTAGGTATAAGTAATATTAATGATCCATATTATTGGAAATCAAAATTTCTGTTTGGCACTAGGATATTAAATTAAAAAGGCCTGATATTATATCAGGCCTTTTTCTTTATAATTTTTTCTTATCTTCTTTGTATATCTTTTTATATAAATAAAAACGCAAACTAAAGTTAGCATTTAATTTAGCCTGTTCAAATGCTAATTTTTCATTTAATAGATAAGTAACTGAAGTTTCTACTGATAATCTTCCAAAATGCATATACCATGATCCAGTTGCACAATTATAATTTGAAGGCAACTGATCTATATAATCCATATGTACAGAACGGTTTCCCTTTCCTAGAGAAACTCTAATTCTTTCTTTAAAGATATATCCGAATTCAACTTCCTGGAAGGTAGATTGAAAATTATTGTCATCAAAACTAGTTTCTGTATTTCCTTGTTTATAGAATACAGCAAGTACATTCCCCTTTGATTTTTCAAAACCAGTCTTAGATGTTATAATCTCAGTAGGTAAGTTAAGTCTGTAACCTAAAGTTGAACTTATATGCCATTTATCAACATCAACATTTATTGGATTTGAAAATATATTATCATGATTAGTATATCCATTTTGGAATCCTCCACCTACCGAAAATAGTATTCTGTGAGGAGATTTACCTCTTTGGATTCCAATCCTCCCTTTTCTTAATATTCTTTCTTCTTTCTTCTTCCTCTTTTTTATTTCTTTTTTAGCTTTTCTTCTTAATTTATTTATCTCTTTTATTCTATCATCCCTATTCATAGAAATTATTAGGCGTTTTGCTTTCTCAAAGTTTGTTAATGCAGTGTTAGGATTGTCATCAAATTCCTCTACACCTTGTGAAATAAATATATCAATAAGTTTATCTTGACAAGAACGGATTTTTGTAACAGGAGTGATTTTAGTTCCTGGGATACTTTTATTATTATGTATATTTTTTGCTTTAGTATAATATTCTATTGCTTCTTCATATTGGCTTAATTCTTCTGAATTGAGACCTTCTTGGCAGTATAATTTAAATAGTTTATCTTTTATAATATTTATACTAGCTGGAATATCATCTTTTATTGCTTGGTTCGGGTCAATTTTTTTTGCTTGTTCAAAATAACCTAGAGCTATTTCTAGACCATCTATATCTTCAGATAATAGATTTAATTCTCCATTTGCTTTGTTTTTAGAATAGTTTTTGTCATCTGCTATTCTTTGTTTAATATCTGCAAATAATGATGGGAAATCACGAGTTATCTCGTTATATGTGTCATAATTTAATTTTGTAAATAACGAAAGGAGTTCTTGTAAAGCATCTATTATTTTAATCTCTCTATCAATATTTTCTGCCATCTTTAACGCCTCTTGATCATTCCCGATATTATAAAATATGTTACTACATGATTTTATTTTTCCAACAATTGTATTAGTCATATATTCATATGAGTTTTTCCAATAGGTTTGGAGGTCTGATTTTTTTACATACAAGAAGATATAACATGTTCTATTTTTCTTATTCCAGACAATCTCTTGTTTTAGATCAGTGAAGGTTACGCTTGAACTTACATCAGTACTCATCTTAAACATAGAGTTGTATATATCTTTCTCTCTAATAGTTGTTCTCTTACTTTGTGTATTTACAGATGAAGTTATTTTCTTGCTTAATTCTGCTTTTGCTTGATTTAACCCTTCTTTTTCTTTATTTCTTTTTTTACTGTCATCAATTTTTTTATTGAATTCTAATGTGTGAAAATGTCTCCAATACTCCTCTTGAGGGTAATTTGCATCTCTCTGTATAGGTGATAGCCAGTCAGAACCATCTTGCGCAAATAGATTATATGATAATAAATTAATTAAGAAGAAAATAAAGATTCTCATTTAAGACTATTTTTTCTTTACAACTCTGCTACTTAGCCAAATATCATAGGTTTTTTTGTCAATTCCTGATGAAGAGAACATTTCATAATTTTCTTTATATACTGTGTCATCAAAATCTTTTTTTGACATCTCTATACAAACACTGGCAACTAACATTTCTGGAGATTTACGGCTTCTTTTTACTAGTTTAGACTCATTGCATTGTAATTCTGTGTTTTGTACTTTATTAAAAGCTTGAATGTGTAATGCTTGTTTATATGCTGAAGCAGTTTTACCACTAGGATCTCTTTCATTAACTCTTTTTACAACCACCTGACCTTCTAATTCGATTTCTTTGATGATTTCTTGTCTTGCAATATCTTTGGCTTCTGATAGCGCATCTACTCTAGCTCCTGAGTTAGTAGGCTGTACTTCTATTTCTCCAAATCCTCTGTAATATTTATTATTTGAAGTACAATTATCACATGCAGAGTTGATAGTTGTTGTCTTGTTACCAAAAGATGAGTATACTGAACAAGAGTATAGAACACTTCCTAATATAATTAACGATAATATTTTAATTGGTTTCATTTTTTTTTTATTAGTTAATATTTTTTATCCTCAAATATATAAAATACATCTATATATTATTGTTTAAATATGTTTTTTAATAAGCAGGTGCTTTATTTGAAACATTTACATTCCCTGAAGGACTGTATTGACAAACCCAAATTTCTTCATCTCCACATTTCACTACAGCACAACCTACCTTAGTAGTAGTTTTCCAAATTACTTGAGTGTAATGCCCGCATAAATCCCAACTTCCATTACATGTACGTGTACTAAAATTAAAATATTCTTTTTCACTACACCATCTATCTACAACACCTATGGCGCTTTCTGAATAACCAGAATTCCATGCAATATTTTCGCCATATCCTTTTCTCATATTTCGTGGGCTATGTTTTAGCAAACAGTTCTTTTTTTTCAGAATATTTGCCCATTTTAAAGCATTTTTAGCCAGTTTATTTGACCATTGAAGAGGAGGAGTTCCTACCTCAGCTCTATAGAAATTATGTCTTTCTAGCATCCCTTCCATATCTCCTATTGAGTTATTTTGTCCAAATAATGGTATGAATGTAAAGAGTAAAATGATTAATCCTATTATTTTGCTACATTTCTTCATTATTGATTTTTTATTTTACCTTCTTTTTCTTTTCCCAAAGTTCTTTTTTGCATTTTGTTTACTTAACAAACCATTTTCTCTAATATCTTTAAACAAAGCGTTTTCTTGCATTCTACCATACTCAATACATTCTTTAGCTCCTTTACCGCCCCATAAGTTAATCACAAGACTAATTTCATGAGTTAATCCTGTGTTTCCAACATAAAGCCAATCATCCGTTTTTAACGCTCTTTCGTACTCATAATAGATATATGAAATTTGATAACCATGATTTACACCATATAAATTAAGTCTAATAAATGGGACATATGCTTGGAAATGTAAGTCATTTTCTTGTGTATGTAAATTAGAAGTAAATCTAAATAACTGACCTAATTCAATTGGACTATATTGGCCTATATCAATTGATTGGCCAACTTCATATTTTCTTGATCCCCATTCATTTGTTTTATAATGTTCAGATTTATAAAATACTTTCCAGTGAGGAATTAATTTTTGACGCCAAACAGGGATAGTTCCTTTATGTTCAAAATGAAAGATAGATTTCTTTGAGACTAGAGATGTAAGTTGGAAGTTCTCATTTAGTGTTTGGAATGAATATCCAAAAATAGTTTTATTTTGTTTGGTTGATGAATTATTACCTAGAATACTAAATACAATTCCAGTACTAAATCTAGGGAATGTTTTCCGTTCAATACTATTATATGGTAGATTTGTAATTAAGGGGTAAGTTGCCCCATAAGCATCAATCATATTAGAAAAAACTAGATTATTAGTATTTAACCCAAAATTTGTACCTCCAAAGGAAACTCCAAATTGCATATATTTTTGTTGTAACCATGCGTATTTCCTAAGATAATTCATGTTGCTTAACTTTAATAAGAAAGACATATATGCTGAATAGTCTTCTCTTTTAATAAAAACTCCGCCTTCAAGGTTCTCGTCTATTACATTATCTTCTCCTAGGTATGAGATTCCGAAATTAAATGCTTTTACACCTCCATTCCTTCCTTTATCTCCATAAAGTCCAAAACTTGCTTCAATTAAAGAAGTGGTAAATGGTGAGTTACCTCCAATAGCTACTTGATTACCACTTCCATTTATTCCTTTCCATTGCTCTCTTCTTGATGTTAAGAATTTAGGATGTCCACTTGAGCCACATAAAGCAGGGTTCATGTACATTGAGTAAATATCAATTTGAGAAAATGATGGATCTTGAGCATATACTATGCTAGAAATTAATGATATTATTAATATAATTATTTGTTTTCTCATTATCTTATCAAGTATACTACTCCTGTCTTTTTATTTTCATTATCGATTCCATGCCATGGACCGTTAATAAAGTCAGCTTTTATTTTCCATACATAAGTTCCTTGAGGTAGTTTAGTCCCATTTGATGTGCCATCCCAACCCACTTTTGGGGACCCATCATTAATATTTAATTCATCATTTTCCCAGAGAAGATTCCCAAACTTATCAAAGATTTGTAAGTTATATTCAATTAGTGATTTTCCTTTAGGTAAAAATAAGCTGGAACCTTCATCACCAGCTTCAGGGTATAAAGCGTTAGGTACAAAGAGTTGACCCCAAGCTTCAATCTTTACATTTTTACAAATAGTATCTATACATTCTTTAACTAATCCTAATGGAATATTTAATTTATTACTAACTTCTAAACAAATTTCTGTAGAGTCATTTTGTCCATATAGGAAATAATTAAACTGATAATACAAGGAGTCAGGAGAAGGTAAATAATGATTTCCATTACTTCCATATGAATTATAAATATTAACAATGTCATAAGGACCGTCAGCTATAATCCATTCATAATTATAAAGATTAGGATATGCAAATCCTCCACTAGATGTTGTTGAAGTAGTACCATCTAATAAGTATGTGCCATAATTAGGTAAATCTTGTATAGGTGTTGCAAAATTAGCTTCTGGTGTTGGCAAGATTGTAATAGTACCGGAAACTGTATCAAAGCAATTGTGATTGGTACCTACAATAAGTTGGGTATTATATGTTGTAGCTTCATTATTTTCAGCATAGAAAGTGTAACTAGTATTTTGATCTAGACCTATATTACTTAAACTATTAATACCAGCAAACCACATCCAAGTATCAATATTAGTTGTGTATGGGACGTGTGTTTCATACATTGCACCATTTGGTATTATTGAACTATCATTAAAGTTAATTACAGTATCTGAGTCCTCACAGAATAAATATTCTCTCGGATAATAATCCGCTTCCGGATAAGGAAATGCTTTAATCTTAATTGATTCAGTTATTGAACATCTGTAGTTTTCAAGATAAACTACAAAGTCAAATACACCAACATGATTAATTACCCCATTAATAGATGTAGTATTATATGGAGAGTCCTGAAAGTGAGGGAGATGAGTACTATCAATAATAGAGATAGATATAGAATCATAATATGAAGCAACACAATTATACTCAAAAGGAATTGTATCTCCACATTGCCCTTCAGGATAAATAAAATCATCAGTTAAACTTGTAATTTCTGGTATTTTCCATAATTCAACCTCTATCGTTGAATCAGAGGAACATCCCCAGTCAGTTTCAACATATAAATTTATCTGATGCAATCCTATTAAGAAATTATTATCTTGCAAAATCCATGGGTTAATTACTTCAGTCTGAGTTCCATCAAATGTCCATAATCTGTTAGATAAAACATCTGCCCATAATGTTTGATCAATAGAGAATGTTGAGTGATCAATAAAAGTAAAACTCTCATTCTGACATATACTGTCAGCTTCTATTATTACATATGGTAGTGGGTGATGTTTTATTGTATTATAGAACCTTGAGTTTTTACAGCCTAAGGAGTCAGTAATAGTTAATTGAACAGCATGATATTCACCTAAATATTCATCTACATCAGGAAAATCATAGCAGGTATCTTGCGTAGATGAATATTGCCCATCATAAAAATTCCATTCATATAACATTAAGGGGTTTCCGTTAATTGATGGTGTTGATAAATTAGTGAAACAAATTGATGTGTCAGCACAAGCATCAGTCCATTCAAAATCAACATCTGGTAAGTTGTCGATCTCAATCGTTCCTAAAGTGTCATCAAAGCAACCAAATTCATCCTCAACATATAGTTCAATTATCCAGTTTCCAAAAGAAGGGAATGAGACAATTGGATCTATAATATTAGTGATAGTATCACTTCCATTTGTTGTTATTCCAGTTTGGAAATTCCAATATAAAGAGTCAATAATACCGTTAGTAAAACTATTTTCAAAGAATTGGATAGGTGCATTTTTACAATAATTAGTATCAATAGTGTAGAATGAAGCTATTGGATTATCTCTCACATACGCATAATCAATAATTGTATCAGAACATCCAAATACATCTTGTACTACTAATTGTGTGAAGTCTTGAACACCTATATCATCAAATATATATGTTGCATAATCAATATTTCCATTTGAAGTTGGGGAATAGGTTCCTAAATCTTCATTATACCATTGATAATTGATTATATTAAAGGTACCTAAAGTTGAAGCATCTTGGAAAATTGTAGGTGAATCAAAACAAACTGTATCAATCGTGAAGTTAGCAATAGGAGGACAAACAACTAATATGTTAGCAGTATCTTTATTTTGACATAAGTATTCGTCAGTAGCTGTTAAAATCACTTCATATACGCCACAAGTATCATATAGGTGGGTAGTATTAGAATCAGTGGAGAATTGATTGTCACCAAAACTCCATTGCCAATTATATATTACAGTGTCACCTTCAAAAGAGTTGTTAGTGAAATTCGAACTATTAGGGTAATTAGCAGAATAACATACGGTATCTAATTCAAATATTACTTGTGGTAATGCACGTACCCATACTGTCATTACTGTATCATCAGAACATATTACTGAGTCAGCAATACTACTAGATTCTGTTGTAAGTTTGATAGTATGCAATCCTGGGCTCGGGAATGTATACAGAATTATAGGACCTATATCATCCGGTGGTCCACCGCTCATATCTAAATCCCAAAACCAGTCAGTAGTTCCTAATGTGCTTATAGTTCCATCAAGAGTAGTGGGAGTCCCAAAACATACAGTATCAGCAATTGCTCTTGCTTTAATTGGGGTAGATATAAATACGGTGTCTATAATTTGCCCCTCACAACCAAAATTATCGATAACAGTTAATGTTACATTATAATAACCTGAATTAGTATAGTTATGTATAGCGTCTCCTACAACTTCTCCAGTTAAGATATTTCCTATACTGCCAGGATCATCAAAGTTCCAATTCCAATATTCAATAGGTAGAGTTGTCTCAATTGATGGCCCTGGTGGGGAATGAGTTGTTGGCCATGCGTTATATAGTGTATTTCCACCTCCAGCACAAGTTGAATCAGGAACTACACTAAAAGCTGGCTGTGGGAGGTCTAATATAAAAATATCTTTTTCCCATTGTTTTGAGCAGCCCTTATTAGTTTCTATAGTTATTGTTATAGTCCAAGTACCAATCTCATCAAAGGGGATAACTAAATTATCTGTAAGGTTCATTATACCTCCATTACCTAATGTGAATTGCTCTATTATACCACCTGGATCTTCTACCTCCCATATAACATTTGTTATCACTTGCTCTCCTACTGGAATACCTGTTACAATTGGTATTTCTGAATCAAATATTAAGCTTTCTGTAGTATTCAAGCAGAGACTGTCATCACTCAAGAAGTGAGCATAAGGTTCCGGGTATATAATAATTGAATCTACTATCGTAGAAGCATACTCATACATACATGGAGGGATAGGTCCTGTAGCCATTTGCTGTAGAACAAACTTTACTCCAGGGGTACTGTAAGAATGACTAATTTGGTATCCTGGGCTTACAGTATTTTGCAATACAACTTGGTTTGCTGTAGATGAAAGTGCTCCACTAGGTAGCAAATAATTAGTAATGATACTTGGATCAATATCCCACCACCAATGTATTTCTGTTTGATTAGGAGCTGTATATGAAGAATTATCAGTGAAATAAATAGGCTCATTTATACATGCATAAGGGGTGTCAATCTGTACAGAAGAGACAATATTAGTATTAATTACTTCAATAGAGTCACAGGTCATAATAGAATCACATTCATTATAAGCTGTTACACATACCTGATACATTCCAACACTTCCATATGGATGATTTATTGAAGGGAAACAAGCTAAGTTTACTCCACCAATTCCACAATCATCAGCAAAATTGTAAATTGTTCCATCACCCATATCAATTTTTATCGAGTCATTATATAATGGGTCTGCTATAAAGGGAGGATTTATAGTTGAGTTACCAACGCTTACAGTAATTGGCGATCCCAAACAAATGATATCGGTTACCCATGAACCTAATAATAAAGAGAATTCAGGATCAGGAAGTGGAGTTATTACGAGTGAATGTGTATCTGTTGGCGTACTACATGCATTTTCTACTGATAGAATAAGGTCATATTCTACATATCCATCCGTCTGAGTTCCTGCCGGAAGATAAGGGAATGTTGGAGCTGCAAATGAAGGGAATGTAGTTGGCCCATATTGAGGAAATCCAGTATTATTATTGATAATTTCCCAAGTGTACGAATTAATATTAACACCTGAACTGTGATTTATCCATACTGGATTTTGAGTATGGTTAACACACAATGTATCAGGGTCTAACCCAGACCATAATTCAAAATCAGCAATTGGATCTCCAATAATTTCTATTTGTGCTGGATTAGATACAGCTGAGTCACAATCATTTCCATCAAAACTAATGATAGCATAGTAGTAGTATGATCCTATAGGTAAAGGTGGAAAATTTGTATTTGGTGTATAGCTATCTGTATTAGCTCCTGTACCTGTTCCTGGTGTACCTGTAGGGAACACTCCATCATACCATTGATATGTTACATTTCCAACACCTGTTCCTATAGTATAACTTACCGTTAGAGGTGTAGCAATTATATCTCCTTCACAGATTGTATCTGTAGCTAAAGGCTGTATATCTATAGTAGGGTCAGGCATTATTACTATTGTAATTGTACTTGATATAACATCTGAACACCCTCCAAAAGAGAAAGAAACCACACAGTAATATTCAAATACTCCATCAACATTAGTAGGAGGAGAGTATGTTGCATTTGTTCCTACTGATACATCATTAGGAATATCTATACGGAACCATTCATAAGTTATAATTCCAGGTCCAGTAGGGATTACATATAAGTCAGGAATTATTCCGTCCACACATAAGCTATCGTTTTGTGGTGGAGTATTTACTATTGGAGCAGGGTTTACTACTAATGTACAAGTATCTGTATTTACACTACAATTAGCAGATGTAGGATTTTGTGATACTACACAGAAGTAATCAAAAGTACCTACTACATTACTTGGAGGAGTATAAGAAGCTGTTGTTGCACCAGCTCCTGTTGCTATTACAAATCCGGCCCCATCATTTACCCACCATTGATAATTATATGTTCCTATACCACCAGTAGCGATTGTAGTTAAAGGTAAGAATGCAGAAGGAGCTCCAGTTGATGTTTGACATACAGTATCTGGGATATTACAAGGACTTGTAACGATAGGATCTGGAATAATTACTATTTGTGCAGAGTCAGATATAGCATCTTGACAATCATTTCCATCAAAACTAATGATAGCCCAGTAGTAGTATGCTCCTGTATTTAAATTATCTGTAATAGGTGTATAGCTATCAGCATCTGCTCCTGCTATCATTCCAGTAGCATCATACCATTGATATGTTATATTTCCAACACCTGTTCCTATAGTATAACTTACAGTTAGAGGTGTCGCTATTGTTCCTCCATAACAGATTGTATCTGTAGCTAAAGGTTGTGTATCTATAGTAGGATCAGGCATTATTACTATTGTAATTGTACTTGATATTACCGTTGAACATCCCCCAGAAGAGAAAGAAACCACACAGTAATATTCAAATACTCCATCAACATTAGTAGGAGGAGAGTATGTTGCATTTGTTCCTACTGATACATCATTAGGAATATCTATACGGAACCACTCGTAAGTTATAATTCCAGGTCCAGTAGGGATTACATATAAGTCAGGAATTATTCCGTCCACACATAAGCTATCGTTTTGTGGTGGAGTATTTACTATTGGAGCAGGGTTTACTACTAATGTACAAGTATCTGTATTTACACTACAATTAGCAGATGTAGGATTTTGTGATACTACACAGAAGTAATCAAAAGTACCTACTACATTACTTGGAGGAGTATAAGAAGCTGTTGTTGCACCAGCTCCTGTTGCTATTACAAATCCGGCCCCATCATTTACCCACCATTGATAATTATATGTTCCTATACCACCAGTAGCGATTGTAGTTAAAGGTAAGAATGCAGAAGGAGCTCCAGTTGATGTTTGACATACAGTATCTGGGATATTACAAGGACTTGTAACGATAGGATCTGGAATAATTACTATTTGTGCAGAGTCAGATATAGCATCTTGACAATCATTTCCATCAAAACTAATGATAGCCCAGTAGTAGTATGCTCCTGTATTTAAATTATCTGTAATAGGTGTATAGCTATCAGCATCTGCTCCTGCTATCATTCCAGTAGCATCATACCATTGATATGTTATATTTCCAACACCTGTTCCTATAGTATAACTTACAGTTAGAGGTGTCGCTATTGTTCCTCCATAACAGATTGTATCTGTAGCTAAAGGTTGTGTATCTATAGTAGGATCAGG
>Ga0206679_10002822_pt1 | contig 13590 bp, 8 predicted proteins | sample M110012015metaG_FD_155464 | JGI IMG/M metagenome (GOLD analysis project Ga0206679, IMG submission 155464) | Ammonia-oxidizing marine archaeal communities from Monterey Bay, California, United States - M1 100m 12015 | ecosystem: Environmental > Aquatic > Marine > Intertidal zone | place: USA... | reverse complement strand
GTATGTGTAGAAACACCAGTTGATTTTCTGGCCGTTGCTGGTGGCGGAATTGAACCATTTCAGTACAATTGGTACGACGACGTCCCTCCTACGGGTGTAAATGTCGGCACTGGAAGCATCTTCTCTGACACGCCTGCTGATAGCCCATATACCGTTTGGGTGATCGGTACAGACGCTCAAGGTTGTAACACCGATACTCTATCGATGACTGCAGTAAATGATCCGCCGATTGAGGTGATCGCTACCCCTTCTTTCCAAATTGAAATTTGCCAAGGTGACTGCGTAGATATGTCTGCAATCGCAACAGGAGGCAACGGCAATGTGAACTTAACATGGTGGGAGTATGACGCCTTTGGTGACATCTACATCAGCGATGGACCAGAGTTGACTGAATGTCCAATGGCAGTCACTACGTATATTGTGTTAGGCGAAGACGGTTGTCAACACCCAACTACTGATACAGTATTTGTGATCGTTCGCGAAACTCCAGATGTGGAGTTCTCAGTTGACTTCCTTGAAGGCTGTTACCCAACAACACTGACCTTCACCAATGATACTGATCCGGATTTGACAGAAAGCTGCCTGTGGGATCTTAACAACGGCGACCTCCTGAGTATCTGTGGGGAACTGGAATACACTTACACATCGCCAGGAGAATATTGGCCAACACTGACGGTTACTTCGGAGTACGGATGTTCCAACACCGACTCCTTGGATGTTGTTATCGTAATTCATGATTACCCAATCCCTGATTTTGAATGGGAACCAAATCCGGTAAGTACATTAGAAAATGAGGTTCACTTCGTAAATACTTCGATTGGTGCCGTGTCGTACAATTGGGATATCGCCGGCATGTTGACAACGCAATGGCCGAATCCAAGCTTTACATTCCCTCCGGAAGACATGTCGACATTCCCAATTTGTTTGGAAGCAATCAGCATAGAGGGTTGCGCCGATACAATCTGCAAAGACATCTTCATCGAAAGTGTTTTGTTGTTGTATGCTCCAAATGCATTTACCCCAGATCAAGATGGCCTCAACGATGTTTTCTTACCCGTAATCTCTGGTATCACGAGCGACAGTTATACGTTTAGAATCTTTGACCGCTGGGGGCATATTGTCTTCGAAACGAATCAAGTGAACGATCCGTGGTTAGGCAATTTCGAATTTGGAGTGCACTACGTTCAAAACGACGTATATATCTGGCAAATCGAGGCTCGGGAGTTGAAGACTGGTGATATGAAGCGATTCACGGGCAATGTAACCATAGCGAGATAGCTACTGCCACGTAATTCGTAGTCTGGCAATCCCTCATGTGCAGATGATCTCAATGTAAATCTGCAATTCGGGAATTCTTCTATAAAAATGTATCCTCTACTAGAAGACTAGACGCTACTTTCGCGCGATCTGTTAAGATGAAGTATGATGACCCTGTTTCGAATTCTGATTTTAATATGCCTTTCCCTTCCTGTTCTAGCGCAGGAAGAAGTCAAAGTTTGTGGTCTTGGCGATCACATGAAAGAACTTTTTACCAAAAGACCCCATACTAGAGCGTATGCAGAACAAGCCGATCGCTCGCTGGAAGAATGGACACAGTCTAGGACAAGCAGTTCAGGAAGCACATATGTAATTCCAGTGGTATTTCACATCATTCATTCAAACGGACCTGAAAACATCAGCGTAGAACAAATAGAAAGCGCAATAGAGACTCTCAATATTGATTTCAGAAAGCTAAATGAAGATGTCGAAAACGTGATCGATGATTTCATCGACATCACGGCGGATATTGAAATCGAATTCCGATTGGCGCAACTCGATCCTCAAGGCAACTGCACGAACGGTGTCACTAGAACTGTTAACGGACTAACCTATGTGGGTGATTCTGAGATGAAGGAGCTCATCCAATGGCCAAGAGAAAAATACCTTAATATCTGGGTTTGTGCTTACGCCCAAGGAGCCGCTGGTTATGCCCTTTATCCCGGATCTGTATCTGGTCCTTGGAATGAAGATCAAGATGGCATCGTGCTTAAACACAATTACTGTGGCTTCCTTGGAACAGGCAGTTGGAGTACGCGGCGTACCATAACACATGAAGTGGGCCACTGGCTAAATCTCCGTCACCTCTGGGGAAACAGCAACGATGCTAACCTCGAATCAAATTGTGATGAGGATGATAACGTAACAGACACGCCGAATACAACTGGCTGGCAATCTTGCGCTATTTATGGCGAGTCATGTGGCTCTTTAGATAATGTCCAGAACTACATGGAGTACAGCGGTTGTCGAATGATGTTTACCGAAGGTCAGAAAAACCGAATGCGTACAGCGGCAGAGTCAAGCACATCTGATAGAAACAACCTTTGGACGCAATCCAATCGTGAGGCGACCGGAACTTGGAGTGATGAATCAATCTTGTGCGCCGCCGATTTCTCAGCATCGAGAGATGTGATTTGCGTGGGGCAGGAAGTTCAGTTCTTTGATCACTCTTTCAACGGAATTGTGGAATGGACATGGGACTTTGGCGATGGGACCGAAATCACCGGAACGGATGCGGAGACATTCAAAAATCCAACCCACACGTTCACCGAACCAGGAAACTATACAATAACACTAGACGCTGGCAACGGCTTCGACTTTCTCAGTGAAATGAAAACCAATTTCATAACTGTATTAGCCACAGATGCTGAAGCACAACCTTTAGCCCAAGGATTTGAAGAGGCTTTCCCTGGAGATAACTGGTGGGTTTATAATCCAAATGGAGATGAAGGATGGGAAGTTACTAGTAACGCCTCCTATACAGGTGACAAGTCTATCAAATTGAACAACAATTCCATCAACATATTCTTTGGCACTGACGAATTCGTCACCTCCACTTTTGATTTTAGCGAAGCCACTGAAGTGTATATTTCATACAAATGGGCTTACGCAAATCGTCTTGTCGAAACAGGTGACCGACTGAGAGTCCACATCACCTATGATTGCGGCATTACTTGGATTCTGAAAGAACAACATACGGGAACAACAGACTTACCTACCGCTCCCGCTACAAATCAGAGTTTTACCCCTGACTCTGAGTCAGAATGGATGTCTGGGTTGGTAGTCATTGACAACCCGAATCAACTCACTTCCGGCTTCCGAGTAAAGTTCTCATTCCTTTCCATGGGAGGCAACAATGTCTACGTGGACGACATCAACATCGATAGTGATGCCCAAGTGGGTATTGAGGCCGAGGCCGGCATAAAGATTATGGTGTATCCAAATCCGACTACCAATGTGTTGAACATCTCAGGTCAATCTTTAAAAGACTTTGATCAAATCCAGATTCTGGATGTTCGCGGTGCAATTATTCAAACGCTGCGTGTTGCTGAGCGGTCGAAAATGGCTGTTGATGTAAGCAAAATGGCTAGTGGCCTTTACGTACTTCATGCGCATAATTCCACAGGCCAATTCAATCAGCGATTTGTAGTTGAATAACCCTTCTTAAAACGCTAGTGCTTTAAATTCCGTTCTAAGGGCTTCTTCTTGAAGCTCATCTAAGCATTTCATTTCGTGTTCGCGGGGAATGATTAGCACGATCCCGCCGTATCCTTTGAATGATGTTCGGTGCTTGGCGATGCCTTGAGGGCAACCTTTTGGCGGAGTAAAATTAAATTTGACCTATTAATTAGGGCCATCGAATCTCTTTGATATCAGAATTATGCGAAGGAGCTGAGGGAAGGCGTAGGTAGAGGTAACTTAATCGCCCGAACGGGCTAAGCGGAAACCAACATCTGAGATCCCCCTTAATACGGAATCTCTCATCGCTTGCTCAATCACGATTGAATACTCGCCGGTGAGTGGAAACTGGCGCTGGCGTTTGTAGAGTATTCTGTTGTCATATAGATCTCCCAATCCGCTTCCATACCAGCGTCCCGTTAGGTCGGCGAGAGGACATTCAACCGTGTCTCGCGATCTTTTCCCGTTGGGGAAATTAATCTCTACGAAAAGGTACAAATTACTGTAGCGGTATGAGCTTTCGTTGCGGAGATTGATAAACAGATCATAAAAGCCGACCGTATCATCTACCATGAAATTATACGCAAAGGTTGAATCGCGATGCCAAGCGCCATCCACAGTCTCTTCGTAAGAATCAAACACGGCCGAATCATCACAAGAAACGAAGCCCAGCACAAGGCCGAGAAGGAGTATTAGGACTGCTTTTTTGATCGATTGGAATTTTTGTTCCTGTTGTTAGAATTTCCTGTTTTCGAGTTGCCTTCCATAGGCTTACCACCTTTCGGTTTTCCTCCTTTTGGGCCAGCACCTTTGCTTTTTCCTTTAGCATTACTTGCTTTGGGATTCCCTCCTTTATTGTTGCGACTCTTGTTCTTCCTTCGGCCCTTGGATCTCTTCTTGCCATCAAATCGAGTTAAGCTGTCCTGACCAACCACGTTTGCGTAATCGATTTCTTTTGCTGGAGCAATCTCGATTTCAAACTCACCGAGACTCTCAGGTTTCTTTCCCTGCTTATTTAGCTCCACAATTTCCAGAACATTTTCCAAAGGCAAAGCAATTGGTGCCCCACCAACCTGACCCTCGTATATGTAGTAGACGATCTTCTTAAAAATGTCAGACTTGAAATGAAAGGCACGGCCCTTGACGGTCTCCAGTTTAGTGTTATGGGAAGGAAATTCGTTGACCGCCTCTAGGTATTGATCCAATTCGTAGTTGAGACAACACTTCAGCTTTCCGCATTGGCCGGCGAGCTTCTGAGGATTCAAGGCCAACTGTTGGTATCGCGCTGCACTTGTGGAAACACTTCTAAAGTCCGTAAACCAAGTACTACAGCACAGTTCACGTCCACACGAACCGATACCTCCAAGCTTACTGGCCTCTTGGCGCATGCCAATTTGCTTCATTTCAATTCGCACTTTAAAGGCCTCAGCCAGTTTGCGAATAAGTTCTCTAAAATCTACGCGCCCTTCAGCGGTATAATGGAATGTCGCTTTCTTTTTATCGGCTTGATACTCAACATCACTGATCTTCATGACGAGCTGCAGACTAGTGGCCACTTCTCGTGCCGTCATCATCGTCTCCTGCTCCAATTGTCGTGCTTCCTGCCATGATGCGATGTCTTCTTCGGTGGATTTACGGATTACTTTTCGAAGCTCGTGGTTGTCCTTGACTGCTTTCTTTTTGAGTTGAAGGCGGGTTAACTCACCCACAACACTCACCACTCCTACATCTTGGCCAGGACTTGATTCTACCGTGATCACTTCGCCCACTTGGAGATCCGCACCAGTGCTATTTCTATAAAAATTCTTGCGATCGTTCTTAAATCGGACTTCGACAACGTCGAACGGCTTTTGGCCATCAGGCAAGGTCATTCCTGCAAGCCAGTCAAATACTTCGAGTTTATTGCAGCCTGAAACGCCGCACGATCCATTGTTTTTGCAACCATTGGGTACACCCCCACCACTTGAACAACTACTACATCCCATATGCCGATAAAATTAATGCGTTGAACGCTAAAGAACAATGGTTGTTGGAACTGAATTTGCACCAACTCATAAATGTCTTACTTCTTGAGCAACTTCCCAATAGCAATACTGAGGTCATACATAACCAATTTTGCGTAACCGTTACGCCCAATGTCGCGGTGAGCCTCTTCTACCTGAGCCGATAATTCCTCAATATTTCGTTCATTGATAAAACGGGCGAATTTCTCTGCAAAAGCCTCTTCAGTCTTAGCTAGCCTGGTAATCTGTCCTCCGGTGTAATTTCTAACTAAACACTGACGAAACATGTGCAGACTATACTCCAAAAACTGCTTCAAATTCTCTCGACCAATAGTGTGCATCTGGTTTGACCAGCCTAAAAGACCAGCCATATCTCGACTGTAGCAAAAGCGCATCCAAGTCGCGAAAGAGTCGAAATAACCTAAATCGGCAGCTTGAACTTGTTTCCAAGCATTGAAGTAATTACCATCCGCCAATTGCACCAACGTGTCCAGCTTGTCATTTGACGTGACTCCCGCCTTAGCAACTAAAGCCGACCGAACATCCGTGTCTGCTAGTCTCGGAATCTTCAGCAGCTGTACACGAGACAAAATCGTACTGAGCATATTGTCTTGATGATTAGCTACCAAAATGAAAATCGTTTTCTGAGGTGGCTCCTCTAAAATCTTTAGCAGTTTATTCGATGCCGATGTATGCAAGTATTCGGGAAGCCAGATGATCATGAACTTATAGCCGCCTTCGTATGCCTTTAAACTAAGCTTTTTGACGATGTTGCTTGCCTCCTTCACCGGGATGATGAGCTGCTTATTCTCGGCATCAATTTTATCACGCCAAAACGTAGAATCAATGTACGGCGTGGTCTTTATAGCCGACCTCCAAGAAGTGAGAAATTCATCCGAAACCGAACTGCCCGACCTCTTGATAATCGGAAACGAAAAATGCAAATCCGCAAACTGCAGTTGCGTATGCTTTTTACAAGAAGGACAAGACCCGCACGAGTCAGTTTGAGTACGATGTTGACAGCTAATAAATTGGCAATAAGCAAGTGCCAAAGCCAAATTCCCACTACCCTCATTCCCTAGAAAGAGCTGAGCATGTGAGATCCGAGAATCATTGACTCCTTGAATGAGTCTCTGTTTCAAAGCTTCGTGACCTATAACTTCTGAAAAAAGCATCGAAGGCAAATGTAGCTAACCCCTCCCGCCACTAGTAACTGTGAGAATGGATTGTTAAAAAGTCGCTCGAAGCGCGATGATGAAATTTCGGCCTGGTGCTGAGATCCCTGAAGCGAACACTTTGTAGTGCTTATCGAAAATGTTCTCTACCGAAAACTGAGTCTCAATCGCGTCACCGATGTAGTAAGATGTTGTAGCATTAAGTGTCCACCATCCTGGAGTGCCGTCTTCGAGAGCCTCAGAAATATTGTCTGTCGAGCCAGGACCGTATCGCTCAAGAACTTTCGGTCCGTTAAACAAGCTACTCAAGCTAGCACGAAATCTCCCCGTATTGTATGATGTTGTTGCGCTTCCAAAAACTGGCGGGATATGCGCCATTGGGAGGTCGCCTTCGGTTTCCTGTCCAAAGGTGAAGTTGTAGTTGAGTTGAGCGCTCAAATTCTTGGTGATCTGCAATTTACTGCCTAGGTAATAGCCAAAGATGACAGCGCTCTGAGCATTTACATTTGTCTGGATCTGGGCCATTTCCCCTTCAATGAGTAAAGAATCTTGGCCATTCAATTTGTAGTCCCGCGGGACAATCGCGTTGCGAAGCAGCGTATAAAATCCTGTTGCATTGATTTGCACCTTCTGATTAAAAAACCATTTGTGGATGTTTAGATCAGCGCTATACGCACATTCAGGTTCGAGAAAATCATTAGGAACCATTACCAGACCGTTCTTCTCACGCACCTTCCCAAAATCGTCTACGTTTGGCGATCTATATCCCGAGCCTAGGCTAACGTTGAACTGCCAAGAAGAATCAGGTCTAAAGATCAGGCCCACACTTCCAGATAAAGCACCATTGGCGAAGTCAATTTCATCAAATGGAAGCTGATAGAAATCATTGGGTAAGAATTGCGCTTGAAGAGATGCAAAAGAGTATCTCAGACCACCGTTGATCAACACTTTATTGTCGTTCAAGTCCTTATTCACACCAGCATACAGAGCGGCCGTACTCATCGTCGAACCGCCATTTGGATAGCGCGAAGGGCCATCAATAACATCTCTCGTGTTTAAGTTTAATAGCGTCGCATTCGAAGTAACATCGTTGTGCGTAAACTCCAACCCGTAGTTGAGCTGAAACCCGTTTTTCAGTCTTTTTTCAAAATCGGAATTGAGGCTATAAACAAACACATCCTCTTCTTGAACCTGACGAAGGTTATCGCCCATTTTTCTTCGGATTCGGTCTTCATCAATTCGTTGAATCGCGGCTGTAATCGACACATCATCAAAAAACTTGGTCGTGTCTCGAATCATCGTACGTATTGAAAACATCAATCGCTCCTGTGGCCCGTAGTACCATTCTGCCCATTTAACGCCGTCATTCTTGATGTCATTTAATTGGTCAAAGCGAGGAACGTTGCCAGTTGTCGAGTATTGAAAATTCGCTGTTAGATCAACCTTATCACTAGCCTTTACAGAGAATTTCTGGAGAAAATCAACCTGGCCGTATCCGGTTCCGCGCTGTACTTCTTGATCTGGATTGTTGAGGCTGTAATCTTCACCATCATTCGAGCTCGCGTAATATGGAACTAATCCCCAGGCTGCACCGCCGTGATCACGATTGGTCCCCATTCTCAAATCACCAAATTCACTTTTGGAAACCGATGTGAGCGAGCTGAATTTAGTGCCTCCAACACCCAAATGAGCATGAAAAGTCTTCTCTTGATTCACCGAAGACAATCTCGAAACAACCCCGCCGAATACGTGTTGTTTCTTGTCTGTTTCAGAAAAAATAGGGTCTTTGGTTCTGAAGTGGATTACCCCACCTAACGCATCACTCCCATAAACCACCGAATTGGGCCCAAAAATAATCTCAGCCTGACGAAGAATATTGTTGTCGATGGCGATTGCATTTTGTAGATGTCCACTTCGGTAAATCGCATTATTCATCCTCACTCCATCTATAACGAGGAGGACCTTGCTCGCCTCGAATCCCCGAAGAATAGGGCTTCCTCCACCCATCTGAGAACGCTGGACCAAAACTTTTCCCGACCCTTCGAGTAGATGAGCGGTAGTCTGTGGGTTTTTGTTTTTAATATCAGCTAGACCCAACACTGCAACGGTCTGGGGGTTATCAGCCACACGAACGTCGCGGCCCCTGAAGTGCATGACTTCAACTCCTGAGAGCTCCTCTACCTTTCTATAAAGGCGAACCAGTTTCCCGTACTTAAGATCCTCGGGATAAACGACATATTTTCTGTGCACAACGGAGCTAACCCAAAGGGTATCAGAGTGCTCATAGTCATCTAATTTGACTTTACCGTAATGGTCTGTTACTTGGAATTCCCCGCTTCTGCGATTCTCAATTGTAGCGCCAATAACGATATCATTGGACTGATGATCCTTCACGGTGACCGTCTGAGAAAAGCACCCCAACGAGATCCCCAACAATAAAACTGCAACTACAATCCTCATATCAACCGTGAAAAACTGTTTCCAATACCGTCTGCGAATTTATTTCATTTAAGCCGGATACATGGATCCTGAGGTAATCAACCAACGACCGTAATCCAGCTTGGCGCTCTACCGCCGAAATTTCGAGACTACCAACTCCCTCAAAATCTGTACCCAAAATTGCCAATAGAAGCTCGCTCGTAGATTCATCTAAACAATAGTTGCCGCCGCGGTGGTCTTGATAAATACCTCCTTCCATATCTAGAAAGCGATCTCGAGGAGAAGTCGGTAGTTGAGGGTACATCCCGTAATGTTTAATCAGTTCTACGAGAAACACCAGGTGAAAGTTGGGATTGAGCTCATCTTGATCCAAGATGAGAATCGCCTGCCAGACAAAATCAAAGAGCCTCTCGTTGATATAGGATTCCTCAAGCGATTTGTTTAGCAATTCAGCTAAGAACATGACCACCGCTGATTTCAAGAATTCACCTTGAAATCCCGACTGTGGGCAAGCTCTTTCGAGATTGACAGCGGTTAGAATATCGCTTTTAGTCGACTCGCGCACCTCCACGTCAAGCAAAGTAAATGGGCGAATTAAGTTGCTTTGACTACCCTTTTTCCGGTAAACCGAGCGAATCATGACGGCTCGCATACCCAAATCGCGGGTAAAGAATTTCCCGATGGCCGAATTGTCGGAATAGCGAGTATGATGTAACGCTATTGCTCTAGTTTTCAGGAGATTCATCTAATGATTAGGAGTGGGATTTAGATTTTGCACGGCAATGTGACTTACTCCACTAAGTTTATAGGATAGAGCCAAATTATCCGCTAAACCGCTTGATATCAGTGTCTTATTTTGTGACATTATCTTGACAGTTCCGATTTTGTTTCTAAATTTGAAGGTACCCACCTCTGAGAGATTCATTCAATTTATAAGAATGCTAGTGTAGGTATTTACACATAGTTTAAAGTTAGGTTAGGCAGGGCAATCTCAAAAAGGTTGTCCTGTTTTTTTATGCCTAATCCTTACTCTGGAGTCCCTTTCCCGTAAAGTTTCTTCGCCAAATTCTACGTCCATCAAGGCTTGGCTCATACCAATGAAGAAATTTCAACCTGTACTCGCACTGCTATTCCGTTTCCTATCAGTCGAGCTGAGCTTTTCAGCGTGGGTAGTTAAACTTATTATTCCGTGGCGTCTGGGCCAACGAGTGCTTAGATCCCCTTTTTGATTTAACATTCATTATTTCTCGTGACTGAAAACTGACTAACGTTTGCACGCATTTTGATTAGTTTCGTTACATGAGCGACTTGCCAGAATGGCTTCCATACGTGATTGCGGTTGTCCTTTGCATTTCCATCCTAGGGTTGGTTTTTTGGAGACTGTCCCCTTTGTTGTTTTTTAAGTCAAGAGCGATCAATGTTGAAGGGCGTATCACTAATTGGATGAGCATGAAAGAAAAGGGTATTGTCTATTACTATCCTATGATTGAGTTTACGGACCTCAACGGCCAAAACCAAAGTTATAGAGCTGACGAGCGTTGTGAGGGAAGACCGATATATCCTATCGGAAGCAAAGTGATCGTGCACTACAATCAGAAGAATCCAACTAATGCGAAAACTACCTACCCCAAGTAGATCAACATTGGTGAATTCTTGTTGACAACTCTGTCCCTAAATCCCGCTATTGTTAGCCATTCGAGATATTTTAGCACTACCCGTTCCACCCTATCATTTCTAGCGCGTAACATGAAGAAATTGCTTGCACTTTCATTGTTTCTTGCCCTTACGATGGTGGCCCTAAGTACTGTGGTCAAGCACGAACACATTCCTTTTGATCATAATTCAGCTTACCTATCCAAATCATCTCGGCAAGTTTTAGAAACGTTGATCCCGGACGAACCAGGTTGGCTGGTCGAAAAAATCGACATCGAAGGCCATTGCGATATAAGTGGTGGCTCAAATTACAATCGTGAGTTATCTCGCGAACGAGCCATGAGAGTCTATGATTTCCTCACAGAGTACTTTCCTGACAAAGGCGATTACGAACTTCGGCACGTAGGTGAGGATCGCCCTGTTAACTTTGAAGATCCTGAAATAAATAGATGCGTGATGGTTTCCGTCTATCTCCTAGAAATACGAGGCGTAACGGGTACAGTTTCTAAACATAGTTTGTTTCCTGAGGAGTTTCCAGACTTTGCCGAACTAGATAATCCTGTGCTTCTCGACCAACCTTTTGCCCAACCTGAAGTACAGCGGGAATCGTCGTTTATCCCTGCAGAATTTGAGGCAAATTCTAAGTTCGAAATAGAGAACATCCACTTCTACGGCAACAGCGCTGTTTATCGAGATGAAAGCGAATCCAGCCTGGGAGATTTGACTCACTTCATGAAACACAACGAATCTGTCAATATTCGCATAGAAGGTCACGTCAATGGAAATATGGGTAAGCGATACCTAAAGAAAGCGGCAGAGACCAATCCCGAACGCACCTCCTATAAGAATGCCACAGATCTCTCCTATGAACGTGCAAACACCATAAAACGGTTTCTGGTAAACGAGGGGATTGACGAGGCTCGAATAACCTGCGAAGGAAAAGGTGGAAGTGAAAAGCTATACAAGAATCCTAAGAATCAGGCAGAAAATCGCGCCAATCGAAGAATCGAGGTGGTCATTCTGAACAAATAAGCTCCAATTCTGTTCTAAATTTTTAGTAGGTCGAGACAATGGACTAGCCCCTGATTTCAACTTTCTTTGCCACATCAGCATTAACTTAAAATATTGCCCCTCTCTATTTTATTATTCTCGCTTGGAGACACGCGAAGTAAAAGTCGGTGAGGTAGGGTTTGGTGGTGAAAATCCCATCCGGCTGCAGTCGATGACGACTACGGACACAATGGACATAGAGGGCACCGTCCAGCAAAGTATACGCATGATTGATGCTGGATGTGAGTTGGTACGCATAACTGCCCCGAGCAAGAAAGAAGCACAAGCTTTGGAGCCTATAAAGACTGAATTGAAAGCTCAAGGTTACGATCAGCCACTTGTTGCCGACATACACTTCACCCCAAACGCCGCCGAGATCGCTGCTGACTACGTCGAAAAAGTTCGAGTCAATCCTGGCAATTACGCCGACAAGAAGAAATTCGAAGAAATTGAATACTCAGATGAGAGCTACGCCGCCGAACTTGAGCGCATTGAAGAGCGTTTTACACCACTTGTCTTGAAATGCAAACGTCTGGGGCGAGCTATGCGTATCGGAACCAACCATGGTTCGCTAAGCGATCGTATCATGAGTCGCTACGGTGATACTCCACTTGGGATGGTAGAATCCGCCATGGAGTTCATTCGCATCTGCGAAAAGTACGACTACCGACAACTTGTGGTTTCGATGAAAGCCAGCAACACCCAAGTGATGGTGCAAGCTTATCGCCTTGTTGTTGCCAACATGGCTAAGGAGGAAATGAACTACCCTCTGCACCTTGGTGTTACCGAAGCTGGAGAAGCTGAAGACGGACGAATTAAAAGCGCGGTTGGTATTGGCACTTTACTCGAAGATGGTATCGGTGATACGGTCCGAGTCTCGTTGACCGAGGCTCCTGAGGCAGAAATTCCAGTTGCTCGTAAACTCGTGGAGCGTTATGAAAATGGTCGCAGAGATTCGGTCGAAGAAGTGGAAATCCCCATTGACCCATTCTCCTATAAAAGACGATCGACGGAGAAAGTCCTAAACGTTGGTGGTAAGAATCCACCTCGAGTAATAGCTGATTTTTCCAAGAGAGAAAGCATCACGGCCGCGAACCTCTTCGCTCTTGGTTATCAATATTCAGTTCCTCTGGACAAGTGGAATATAGGCGATCAAGCCTGTGATTTTGTCTATGTAGCTGGCCAAGAAGTAGATTTTGAAATCCCTGGCACTTTGGGAATCATTCAAGATTTCGAAGAAGGAAAGACCGTTAGCAATAGGGATCGACATTATCTCAGTTGCAACTTCGACTCATATTCTGCCTGTCCCAAAGAAGGGCTTCACTTTTTGTTTTTGAGCGAAACCGAGGTTGACAAAGCGCTAGCTCAAGCAATTCACGCTGACACGGTACTAATTCTATCGACTGAGAAAGATCACGCCATGGCGATGCTACGCGCCGGATTTTTCAAGATAATAAATGCGGGATTGACTAATCCTATAGTCATACAACGTTCGTATTCGGAGTTGGATGCGGAAACTTTCATGCTACATTCTTCAACTGATCTTGGGGGACTATTGCTTGATGGTTTGGGCGACGGGGTTATGCTTTCAGCAAAGGGGGTTGGAGACAAAAAAATCAACGAAACCGCATTCGGAATTCTCCAAGCAACTCGAACTCGAATTAGCAAAACCGAATATATCAGCTGCCCTTCTTGTGGAAGAACCTTGTTTGATCTTCAAGAAACGACAGCAATAATCAGGAGTAGGACCAGTCATCTGAAAGGGATAAAAATCG
>Ga0206679_10002820_pt1 | contig 13605 bp, 16 predicted proteins | sample M110012015metaG_FD_155464 | JGI IMG/M metagenome (GOLD analysis project Ga0206679, IMG submission 155464) | Ammonia-oxidizing marine archaeal communities from Monterey Bay, California, United States - M1 100m 12015 | ecosystem: Environmental > Aquatic > Marine > Intertidal zone | place: USA... | reverse complement strand
CAATACCGATTGTGATATATCTTTTTAGTACCATCTTATAAACCCAACCATGTTAAAAGATTAAAATTTGTTAACCCTAAGTCAAAGAGAGATCGTGATAATAATGCAGCTATGATGAAGCTAATCAACATAAGTTTTACCATATCTTGTGTCTTTACCCCTGCAATTAATTCTGGCTTTCTTGATAGATATGCACTCGCTGCAAAATATTCTTCACCCATCAATGTATAATCACAAGCAGTCACAAAGAAAGGAATTTGTGCTTGAGATGCAGTCCCTGCAATCTGAATTGCTCCAATACTATTACCAGTCTCTGCGAATAAAAGTGATTCTGCATAAAATTTCCCCATATACATACATGCAGCCGGCTTATCTCTTTGCATAATACCATTCACTCCTGCTGCATAAGCAAATTGATCGTCAGTAACATAGTGTACCATATCTTCATTAAACATCTCAGGACGTCCTTGCGTTAGATATGCCTCTTTACAAGATTCTCTAGCAGCTTGCATTACAATCGATCTTGCAACTGGAACGTCTAAACTTGTTTCATACTGTGCAGTCATTTGGGCAACATGACCTAGAATAATTACACCAGCAACAGTCTCTACTTCATTCATGTCCATGATACCTGGAACATAAAGAATAGGACGACCCATCTCAGTGGAACGACCTACAGCTTCTTCTACTGCTTTTAATCCTGGGATAGTGCGTAAAAAGATTGAATCAGATGAAATTCTAGCTTGTTTTACTTCGTTTAACATTACCATAATAATGGTCAATAAGAGAACAAACATTACTGCTCTTTCTGATTTAAAAATATGAATTGAATCTGGAAGTTGGGTCAAAACAAAGGTAAAAAGAGCAATACCTAAGAATCCTAAAGCATATGTTTTCAGTTGTTTATTGTTCATCTTTACCTAGTCGTTCTAACTCACAAATTAAAAATTCTACGCTAGAATGTTCTTCGAACAATTCAGCAGCCCTATAATAACCATCTGTTTTGACAAATGCACTAATTATTGGCCCAAAGAATACCATTGTTTGACTTCCGATAAAATTTAATGGCTTTACCATCTCTAAAAAGAAGATTGAAGGAGTGACTAATTTTAACTCTACTATCTTACGAGCAAGCTTTGATAAAAATGCTTTATCGTCTTTGGTTAATACGCCGTTCACTGCAATTCTACCATTTCGAGATTTGCTCTTGGAATAAGAGTATTTTTTCCGTCAATTGAAATTTCAGCTACCCTAACCATCGTTTCTGATTCCATTTTATTTAACTCAGATGGCAGAGAAGTTACTGTTCCAATTTTTCCAAAATTTGGAGAGCGAATTACACGAACAGTACTACCTTCTTGGATCCCTTCTGGTTCTTTAGATAATGAATCTTCTGCATCAGACTCACCTTTTATAGGAATAACAATCTCAGGACGAATTACACCTGCTCTAATCTGTGTTGCGCCATTAACCGATGCTTGATTTCCATTATTGTTCTTTAATAGTTCGAATGTTGCACTACTCATTGGAATAGAGCCATAACCCTCTGTAACAATTAATGCTGTAGGCAATTTCTCTGTACCTGTAATTGCTACACCTAAATCATAGCCTAAAACTGCCTTTAAATCGTAATAATTGAATCCACCTACAACAATACCCGCTACTTTACAATCCATGGCCTTCTTGTATGCTTCTAGGCTCAAGAATGAACCTCCAATTAAAATCTTACCTGCCATGTCTTTTGTAATTTGATCTGCAGTTAATTCTTCTGATGGACTATTAGAGACTAATGCAAGCTCTCCTCTTTTTTCGCCTGCAATACCAAATATGCCCTGAATAAATGCTGCATCAGACCTTAAAATAATCCCTTCTTTCTCAATAACTTCGTCCACTGTACCGCTCACATAAGCATCTACTTCTACTGGTATTGGAGCCTCTCTTACGACAACGCGTCCTGTACTTTCAGATATTGATTCAATTGTTCCATCAACAGGAGATTCTACAGACGATTTAAACATACCAAAAACACCAGGAGTTTCTGCAATCATATCGCCTTTTTTGACAGTATCGCCCTCTTTAACTACTAAACAATTCACAACATCTCTAGGTTCAATATTTAGAATATTATTTACTTTTAACATCTGAACATTTCCAGGAAGATTTGTTGATGCAATAATAGTATCAGGAGATAATGTATCTCCCTTTGCAACCAATACCTTCCCTTTAAGAGGAAGAATTCTCTCTTTTCTAAACAAAGTCTTCTTTAAAACTTTTAATCCTGGTGTATACGAATGTGCCATTAAAATAAATCTCCTTTAGGGTATTCATCTACTGCATGTGACCAGTTTAATAAACTATCAATACGTTCCGATGAATCTTTAGATAGTGTAATTGGTCGATTTCTTCCATCAAAGATTAGCCCAACTACTCCTCCATAAATCACTGAATCCAATGCTTCTCCTTTGCCAGCACCTACATCAATTCCCCTTGATGGTGTAATAGTAACTTTTACTTCCTCATATGGCACTTCAAGCATTTCAATAGATCCTTCGATAATCTCAATTGTTTTTGATGATCCATCTTTAAATGACATAACCACATCAGCCATCTTAGATTTAGGTTTTGCATTTCCAACTGGAGTAATACATGTTCCAAGTCTAATTAAGCAATCATTATCAAATACCTCTAGCGCTGCTTGACTTGCATCGTCTTTTAATTCTTCCTTATCAATATTTGCAAGCACTCCTAGCTGTGGCATCATAAAAATAGAATCTACTGCTAATTGCGTAATACCTTCTGGCATAAACGCATCAATCAACATTCTAGCAGACTGTTGTCGACGTGGAGCGTGTGAAAGCACCCCTCCTGATCCTACTAATAAATCTAAATCCATCATATTGACCAGAGATTGACCGCTAGATGACTGTTCAAACGCATCGGATATTGTACGTTCAGACTGCACTCCTTTAAGGCTTGTTGCAAATGCCTTGTGCTGAATAAAAGACAATCTTAATGCTTCTCTAGCAATTGCTTGCTCAATAACCAATTCTTCAAGAGATTGTGGCACCGTAGTTGGACGAATCATTTTATTACCAATACGGTTGGTTAATTCGCTACGATCAATGTCAAAAGGTACCCATCTTAATACATTATCTAAGCCTGATTCAGCCAAGACATTACATATAGAGTAACTCATTCCAAGGTTTGCACTTACTGTACGATTAAATTTTTCTTCAAATACAGAAAAAATATCTGTTGTTGCACCGCCAATATCGACACCTACAACAGAAATACCTTCTTTTTTAGCAATCATTTCAATCAATGAACCTACTGCCCCAGGTGTTGGCATAATTGGAGCATCTGTCCAGGACATTAATTTCTTATATCCTGGCGCTTGAGCCATGACATGCTCCATAAATAAATCATGAATTTTATCTCGAGAAGGCTCAAGATTTTCCTGTTCTAATACTGGTCTAATATTGTCTACAATATCTAAATCAGAAATCTCTCCAAGTGTATCTCTAATAGAATCTTGCGCTTTATTATTTCCTGCATAGATTACAGGTAATTTATAATTCTGTCCTAAGCGAGGTCGTGGATTGGCTGCTGCTAAAATTTCAGCTAATTCCATAACATGAGTAGTCGTTCCGCCATCAGTTCCACCAGATAATAATATCATATCAGGTCTTAATTGTCTGATACGTGTAATCTTTTCGTGCGGTAACCTCCCATCATTTGACGCGAGAACATCCATTACGATTGATCCTGCACCCAATGCAGCTCTTTCTGCACTCTCTCCTGACATAGATTTTACTACACCAGCTACCATCATTTGTAATCCTCCGCCAGCAGAGCTTGTAGAAACATAAATATCGACACCTTTCTCTCCATTATCAGGAGTAATAATTTGGTCTCCATTAAGAATAGTTCTACCAGAGAGCTCTTCAACTTCCATTACGGCATTTAATACACCTTTTGTCACATCTTCAAAGGGAGCTTCAACTGTTGTAGGAGCTTCGCCTCTAAAAGTAAGCTTGTATCGATCCTCTTTCCATTCAATTAGAATGGCTTTAGTCGTGGTACTTCCACAGTCAGTTGCTAATATAGATTTAATTTTTTTACTCATAAATAATACGCAATAACATAAAACAATGTGACTGGAGTTGTCAATATTAAAGAGTCTAATCTATCTAACATTCCTCCGTGTCCCATCAATAGACGAGAAGAATCTTTTATTTTTGCTCTACGCTTCAATGAAGATTCAAAAATATCTCCTAAAAATCCAATAATATTTAAGATGAAGACAAACACGCATTGATCGACAAAAGTTAAGCTAAACACAAGTTTATCGAATAGACATATAAAAGCTATTGAACTTATCAATCCTCCAATGAGACCTGCATAAGTTTTATTTGGACTCATTGATGGTGCTATTTTTTTACCGCCAATCCATTTACCGAATATATAAGAAAAAGAATCGTTAACTGATACACCAGCAAATAACAGTACCGTAAAATAAGACCCTAATAATGTATCGATCTCCCTCAGTACCAACAAACAAAATAGAGACCCTAATACATATACACATCCAAACATCAACCACAATATTGGGTTATCATCTGACAATTTCAAAGCCAAGAACTCTTTAAATGCAATTGTAGCAGCTAATATTATGATAATACTAAAGATCCATCCTCCATTAAGTATGGCTAAAACAACGAGAGGAAATCCTGTTAATCCTATAGCTAATCTTGATTTTAGAGCACTCATTAGGGCAAACTAATCAAAGTTTATAATTATACCAAAAGCTTAATTGTCTCTGGAAGGATTTCTGCAACAACTTTTCTACTCTTAATAGTCTCCCCATCAACATTAAAATATGAGTCTTCTAGTGCATCAATAGAGAAGGATTGTATCTGACTCATATGAACGTATGGCAAATCAATGTGTTCTCCTGTATACACCTTTTTAAATATTGTCAGTAATTGCAATCGACTTATATCGTCTTTTACAATTGCCATATCCATGACACCGTCATAAAAACCGCCTTTAGGCGCTATCTTCATTCCTTTCCCCGTATGAATACTATTGCATCCAACTATAAAAGCACACGAAAGATCAGACGACTCACCATTGATAGAAATTGATGCATTATAAATCTTCTTCTCTAATAATTTTATGATAGAAGCCACATCATACCTAATTGTACCTAAGAATCTTAATTGATCAGCTAGCACATTACCAAATGAGAATATTCCCCACCCTATCACGCTAACACTCAACCTTACTTCATTGTCAAAAATAGCCTTATTAACGTCCATTAACCGAATATTATCAGACAAAGCTCTTTCTAGGGCAATGTTATAGTCTAAACAATCTATATCATGCGCAACAGAATTACCTGACCCAGTAGGAATAACAGCAATAGGAAACGATGAACATAAATCGGATTGATACAATCCATTTACTACTTCATTCACTGTACCATCTCCACCAAATATCAAGATACGATCAAATTGATTTGGTACTAATTCTGAGACATATTTCTTTGCATGACCAGCATATTCAGTTTGTAATAATTCAGGAGAAAATCCATGATTTTGGATAACATTCTTAACTTCATGGTATACTTTAAGTGATTTCTTTAAACCGCTTACAGGATTGACGATGCAAAGAACATTTTTCATTTATGATACTTATTATCGCCAAGCCTTAAAACTTCAATTCTTACTTTTGTAGTCCCTTGATTTACAAACCCTAATTTTTGTGCTGCCTTATATGAAAGATCAATAACTCGCCCCTTAACATAAGGACCTCTATCATTAATTGTCATAGTTAACGATCTTCCATTTTTTAAATTAATAACTCTTACTTTTGTACCTAACGGAAGCGTTTTGTGAGCTGCACTTACTTTGTACATGTTAAAAATTTCACCATTTGCTGTACGTTTCTTATGAAATTTACTTCCATAATAAGATGCAACACCTATCTGGACCCTAGGATGGTTCTTTATTGCCTCAATTTCCTTGCGACTCATACCATCAGATTTAACATAATCGCCGTACGCTATACTTGGACCACAGCCTATGATACCAACTATAATTAATGCGAGTATTATATTAGTTTTCATTCGATAATTTACTATTAATTAAAGGAATCTGAAATGGATCTATTACTAGTTGGCTAGCCATACCTGCTAACGTAGCACCTTTATCCAAAACTGCTTGTACATCATTATAGCTTGAGATACCTCCTGTTGCAATAATAGGAATATTAAAACGAGATGATACTAACTCAATATTCTTGAGTGTCGTTTCAAATAATCCAGAACCACTTAGTCCGCCACCCTCTTTGGAGAAAGTATTTTGATTAAGTCCTACAGATTCTGCAGTAATGTATTTTGTATTTCCTAAATTGATTGCGCATTTCTCAATAACAGATAGCGCTTCACAGATTTCCAATATATTTTCTTTTGTGCTATCTGGAGAAACCTTAACAATAATAACATTAGAGCATGATGCTCTCATGCTATTTAGCAATGCTGATAAGCCTTGAATATCATCGCTCAAACATTTGCCATCATCTGTGTTGGGACAACTAATATTTATCTCATAAAAAAACTGATTGAACGAGGAGCTAGCTACCTTAGAATGCACGGACCTAAATACTTCTAAATATTCTTCTTCACTATTTCCTCCAATACTGATACCGACTGGTCTATTAAATGATAGGAGTTTCTTATTTTCTAAGTGATTAACGAAATATTCTACTCCTTTTGTCGGAAGTCCAAGTGAGTTGAGTAACCCATAGCCTCCATTATATCTAATTTCTTGTATTCTAGGCCTTTTATTCCCATCTGAAGGGCTTTTCAGGACTGTTTTATATGTTATCCCGCCTAATCCCATCAATTGCCACTGATACAGCGAACTCGTATCATCTTTAAAAGACGCAGCGATTAAAGGCGATGGAAAAGAAAGATCGTACAATTTTGTATCTATATTGACTGGAATCTTGAATTTAAAAAAATATCTAAAAGGAGAATTCATTAGCAAGTGATTTAGATTATCTCCTATAATAATCGCTCTTTCTAGGTCTTTTGGCCATTTTGCAAATAAAGAAATTACTGTACGACGAATTGCTCTAAATTTTAGAGATAGTAATTTTGCTCTTACATTACTGAACATTTAAGCTCTCTAACCGTCTTTGAGCTAACTGACCCTGCTTAGAGCTTGGGTGCTTATCAACCAGCCATTGATAGTATACAATTGCGCTGTCAGCATCTGAAAGTTCATAGTCATAGTAATATCCTAAGAAATATGCTGCGATATTAGATGATTCTGTAGAAGAGTCTGTATTTAGAATATTTCTATACACCTTAAGAGATTTTTCTGAATTTTCAGACCATAAACTTTCTGCTTCTAGTAACATCTCAGACGGTCTATGTGATGTGTTTAAATTTTGATCCTTTATAATAAATTTTGCAAAATCTGAGTCAGGATATGAATTTAGTATTAACTCTCTATATTCTTTTTCTCGACTATCATTCAGCGTATTATGTATTGAATAGAGTGCAAATGTTGCTGATGGAAAGATAGCAGATTCCTGAGAATTATTAGCAATATCTTCAAAATAAGTAATCGAATCGCTTAAGTTCCCTAAATCAAATGCTAATATCTCTCCCATTCTATATAAAATGCTAGACTTTTCAATATCTCCTTCCTCTTTTAAGGCTATATCTAATTCAATCAATTTTGAGACAGATTCACGCTTATTTGAGATTAAAACTTTATGACTCGAATTAGCATTTTGTTTCATGGCTTCATTCATAAAAAAGCTAGATTTTTCAAAATCTAAGTTTGGACTCTCTAAGTATAGTTTAGAAAGAATATAATAGGACTCAATTGCAACTTTAGTATTTGGATAATCCTGTGCAATCCTATCTAAACTTTCAATGGAGAAATCTATATTTCCTTGATCCAATTCTATCTTAATTAATTCCAACCTTAAATCAGACTTTATCGACGAAAAATCTTCGTTCAACAGCAACCTTTCAATTCTACTTTTAGACTGCTCAATATCGCCTAGTAAACGATAAGTTTGAATAATCTTTAGGTTTGATTCACGAATCCGATTAATTGATATGCTATTATTAAGCACTTTTTGATAACTATCTAGAGCTTGTTCGTATATTTCCTTCTCATAAGATAATTCTGCAATCTGAAAATAAATTTGCTCTCTGGTGAAACGATCTTTGCTAGTTTCTGCTCCTAAATTTAGGTGATAAAATGCACTATCAGAGTCCTCATTCTCAAGATATATTTCTCCTAGTGTTAGATAAATGCGTGATTGCAAGTCTGCTGAATCCGTTTCTCCAAGCAAGCTCTTCAAATCATTAATTGCTGGTTGGGACTTCAAGTCCTTCCATTTGCACAGCGCTAACCAATATTTTGTTTCATTAACAAAAAATAACTCCTCAGAATCTTGTAGACTGATAAATGCCTCTTTTGCACTATCATATTCTCGTCTAAAAAAATGCGATTTTCCTTTTAATAGCATAGCATCTTTAACATAATCGCTATCGCTATAATCGCTTAACACTTTATCAGATTTCTCAATAGCCTTTCCATATTCTTGAACTGCCCTTGCTGGCAGCGAACTCCCAAGGCTCTGAATTCTTATTTCTTCGGCAGTATTATAGTGCTCTTCTGCGTTATAAAACGTATTAAAATATGCACAAGCCTGCAAAAAGACTAAAAGACATAAGCTTTTTATGATTTTTGAATTAAATTCAGATATCATAATGCGAATTTACAATGAAGCTTGAAGAATTACAGAACATAATTTCTAAAAAAATATCTGAAGTAATCACCGTTGACTCTATTGACGTCTATGATTACACTGCTCAACATGAGAATCATGCTACATTTGATGGAAATTTTCATCTAAGCATGACATTAATCAGTTCAGACTTTGAAGGGATGAGTTTAATTGAAAGACATCAACTAGTTTATAAAACACTTGATGAATATATGCATGGTGAAATTCATGCTCTAACAATGAAAACTTATACTCCTGAAGAGCATCAAAAAACGCTATAATTTAATTAAGAGTAAAGTTAATTGGAATTGTAATCCAAACTCCTACTGCACGATTTCTCTGTTTTGCAGGCCTAAATCTTGTTTTTCTAAGAGCTTCAACAGCAGATTCATTTAACCCTGTGTTTGGAATCCCCTTAAGAATAATCGTTTCTTTAACCCTGCCTTTGTCATCAATAAAACACTGAACAATTACTTGACCCTCAACTCCCGCTTCTTGCGCAAGATCAGGATAAACAGGTCTAATAGGCGTTATTGGAACAGGTGCATCATCGTAAGGAATAAATTTGACTTGAGGTCCGGATGGGGATGGAGGGGGTGGGTCCTTCAAATCATCAAATCTATCTTGAACAAATTCTAAAGGATTTTGTGTTTCAGATTCTATAATAAGATTGGATTTTTGATTCTCTTCTTGATTTAGTCTTGCTATGAGAATGTCTTTATTATCTAATGCATTGCTTAATTTTGCAATTTCCTTATCAAGACTTGTAATTTCCTTATTAAGAACAATCATCTTTGATTCAGTAGACTTTGTTTTTTCTTTGAGTTGATCTATTGTTTCCAATAATGATACATTCTCATTTATGAGATTGTCATACTCTTGACTTATACTTATAAGCTCGTCATTCAAATTATCTATTTCAGATGATAGGAATTCTTTTTCATTTGAAAAAGATAAAGGTATTGATAAGTAGAGTATTAATGTTATAATACCGACAAAAAATAAAATTCTCTTTAGCGGTTTATTTGGAGAACTCTTACTATCAATTAAATCTAACTCATCTTTAAGGTTAGCATTCATAGTATTCTTTTTGAAAAATTATTTTTTCTTAATTTTATCTAGTACTGACATAGCTGATGCAACCATAGCAGAAACATTTCCAACCTCTGCAGGAATAATTAAAGTGTTGCTTTCTTTTGCAAGCTTACCAAACTGATCAACATATTCTTTAGCAACTTCAAGCTGTGCTGCATCAGTCCCACCTTTAGCATTAATAGATTTAGCAACCTTTTGTATTGCTTCTGCTGTAGCATCTGCTCTCAATTTAATTTCGGCAGCTTCACCCTCAGCTCTATTAATAAGTTGCAATTTTTCACCTTCAGAAGTTAAAATCGATTGTTGCTTTTGCCCTTCTGCTAAATTAATCTTTGACTGTCTTTCAGCTTCCGATTCTGCGATCGTAGCTCTCTTATCTCTTTCTGCTGTCATCTGCTTTTCCATTGCTCTCATAATCTCTTCTGAAACTTGCAAATCTTGTACTTCATACCTGAGCACTTTTACTCCCCAATTTTGTGCTGCTTCATCAACCGCAGCAACAACAGATTGATTTAGAAACTCTCTTTCTTCAAAAGTTCTATCTAATGTCATCTTACCAACTACAGACCTCAATGAAGTTTGTGCTAAATTCTGAGCGGCAACATTATAATTATCGATTCCGTAACAAGATAACCTACTATCAATAACCTGCAAATAAAGTACACCATCAACTATAATTTGGACATTATCTTTAGTAATACAGTTTTGTGATCCAATATCATAAACTTCTTCTTTTAAACTTCTTCTATAAGCTACTCGATCTAAAAAAGGAATAAGAATATGAAATCCTGCACCTAATGTTCGATTATATCTACCTAATCGTTCAATTACTAACTCTGTTCTTTGAGGTACCACTTTAGCACCATTAAACAGTATAACTGCAATAAATATTGTTAAAATTACTATAATTGTTGTTCCCATCATTTCTACTACCTCTTATATTTTACTAATTATATATACACTCTCATCGCCATCGAGAGTGCCTAAAACTTTAACATTTTCATTATCATGAATAACTTCTTTTGATATAGATTTTGCCTTATAAAAAGTACCACGATACTTAATTTCTCCAAATCCTTCGCTTGGAATTTCTCCAACAACTACTCCAAAACTTTCTTTGGCATCTTTTTTAAATTGATCGTTTCCAAAATACTCGTCTTGATCTATCCTCTGTTGTCCTGTAAATATTTCTTCAAGATAAGATCTCAATGAAAATAGTAAGATTAGAGAAGATGATATGAACAATAAAACTTGATGATTCAAAGATAATTCTGAATAAAAATAAAGAACTAAAGAAACTATAAAAGCCCCTAAACCAAAAAAAGCTAAAATAAAACCAGGCAATGCCAACTCCCCTATCAGCAGTGCAATACCCAATAAAAACCAGGCAAAATATATACTATCATTAAAAAAATCTAACATTTTAACAACTTAGTCTAAATTTTGGCAAAATAACAATATGAATATTTAACATTACTAAGATTATTCCGCGTAATTCGGTATAGGAGGAATTCCTAAGCTAATCTCAAATAAGTCACTTTCAAGCGTTGCTGATTCAGAAGAAGGTGATTCAACAATACGACCTATTTCTTCATTATTTTTACTAACAATCAAAGTTGGGACATATCGAATATCTTTACCTTCTTGCTCTCCATTTGGGCTAATCTTATCGCGATCTACTGTCACAATTAATACATTAGCCATATCAACATCCATTTGACTTAATATTTTTTCCATTCTTGGTACTTCTCTCCTACTATCACCACACCATGTTCCAAGAAAGATTTCATAAGAATATTGACTAGGGTTATCGATAGCATTGGTTAATTCAACATCGACTTCATAGCCTTCAGATTCCATTTGATACCATTCGCCAAAAGGGTCTTGCTGCAATTCTTCTATTGCAATTGGACCTAATAGCATTGGTTTCCCTGTTTTAGGATCTTCAAACATCCCTTCCGGGATGTCTGAAGAATTAAGATTGAATAAGCCAAAAGATATCATTGCAAGAATAAGTATAATAATATTTATTCTTTTAGACCATTTAGGCTCTATTTCAATTAAAGGTTTACTCATTATCGATATAGTATTTCCATATCACGTAAGTACCTAGGATTGTGCAGCATAGAGAAATAACTGATCCTTCAATACCGAAAGCACCTCCAGAAACAATATCAGGTACATTTCCAGTATTTTCATGTGCAATCATTTTCCATGAGTCTATATTCAGTCCACTGATTTCAAATCCAAATAATCCTTGAAAGAAATTCCATCCAAAGTGGAAAAAGGTTGGAAACCATAGATTTTTAGTAAATGTATAGCTAATTCCCAAAATAAATCCTGCAGCAAACAATTCGCTCATTGGAACAAAAGTGCTAAATACTGCTGGATTTCCAGCATGCATTCCTGCAAATAATAAAGAAGATCCTGCCAAGGCAATCCAACGATTGTCTGTTCCATCCATCATATTTTTCAGGATATACCCTCTAAAAATAATTTCTTCATCAAATGCTGCTAAAAACAACACCATACTTACAATGAAAACACCTGGTTTAAATCCAACAAACCCTGTTACAGTAACAGCGCCTATAAGCCATAAAACCAGAAATATTCCTCCAATAAAGGCTAAAGCACCTGCTAGTCCAGCTAACATTTCTTTACCGCGATTTTCAAAAGATAAACCAATATTCATTAATGGCTCTCTATTCACAACACTCATCATAAACCATAATGCTAAAAAACTTCCAACAACTTGAAAAGCTGTAAGAAAAAGCATCACCGGTGAATCAAAACTTATATTTTCAAACAAAGCTGTAGCCCCATTTGGGTCTGCATTCAAATCTATACCGTTCATTAGCATAACTAAAACGACTCCTACCCCACTAATAAGACCCATGATTATCATCCATATAGGTATAAATAATATTGCTCTAAGCCATCCGTTTTTAATTCTTGGTTCCATATTAATTCCCTTCTTTTTTTATATTAAATAAAGCTTTAATCATATCTCTTGCAACAATGAGAATTAGGCCAATTAACATCGCGCCAATAATTGCAATAATGATATTTTCTAGCATAACATTCATGTCCGAATATAAGGATAAAATATAAGAATAAACAAAGTGACTAATTGAGAATAAAAATAATTATTTAAAAAATGCTTAAGTTCTTTTACTGAAATAAAAGGAAAAAAAATGAAGAACATATATATCTTAACTATAACTGCTTTATTTCTAAGCGGTTGTAATAACGACTTTCAAACCGAAGAAATTGAAAATAGATTTAATATTTATATTAGCAAGCTATCAAACGAGGAAATTGAGGATAATCTATCTAAGGGGTTAAAACCAATTGCTATCAAGGACAATATTGATGTAAAAGGATTTGCAAATACCGCAGGCTCATTAGCACTTAAAGACAATTACCCTTCTAATAATGCCTTTCTTATTCAACAGCTCGTAGACAATGGATATTTTGTCATTGGAAAAACAAATTTGTCTGAATGGGCTAATTTTCGATCCTCCTCTTCTACGAGTGGTTGGTCAAGCATGGGTGGTCAAACAATTAATCCTTATGGAGTAATGCGCACCCCTTGTGGTTCTAGTTCTGGCTCAGGTGTCGTGGTTGCAACTGGGTTGATTGATGTTGCAATTGGAACAGAAACAAATGGATCAGTAAGTTGCCCTTCTTCTG
>Ga0206679_10002817_pt1 | contig 13613 bp, 8 predicted proteins | sample M110012015metaG_FD_155464 | JGI IMG/M metagenome (GOLD analysis project Ga0206679, IMG submission 155464) | Ammonia-oxidizing marine archaeal communities from Monterey Bay, California, United States - M1 100m 12015 | ecosystem: Environmental > Aquatic > Marine > Intertidal zone | place: USA... | reverse complement strand
AAATTCCACCGTCTCACCAACCTGAAAGCCACTATGGTCACAACAAACCGTCCTGGACGCTGGATAAAAACTTTAGTGTTGTTCACCGCCAGCGTTCTTCTACTTACATCACTGACGTTTACTACTCGTGCCTACCTCGTCGAAAATATCGTTTCGATATTGCTGGATCGTGAAATCATTATTGACGAAATCGTCGATATAGAAGCCGGCGAATTATTCAGTGCCACCTTGAGTGGTATTTATATGGATCACTCTGATGTTCGTTTTCAAGCTGAGGCCATGTTTATCGAGATGAACATCAAGCAATGGCTTTCCAGAGATGAAATTAACCTGACGCAACTGCTGATCAGCAACGCCGAGCTTCACATCAAGGAAATCGAGGAACAAGACCAGGAGGAAGACGCTGAAACCAGAAGCAACCTGATACCAAAAGAATTTGCGTTTCTAAACGTGAAGATCAGCTATTCAGATGAGGATCAAGACTGGCTCGCTCAGGTGGCCTCTTGCACAGGGAAAGGGCATTCAAATAGTAATATTGCGGGCTTGGCCTGTAGCGGCGAACTCAACGGCACACCCTTCAACATCAAGGGAAATTATGGCCTACCGGATACCGAGCAGACCACGGAGCCGCTTGATATTTCCGTCGATTGGGGCGATTTTTCACTAACAGCGAAAGGTAAGCTGGATTCTCCGGTTGATTTAGCTGGCGCTCGCCTGGACATAACACTTAACTCTGCCCATCCCGGCCCCTTACTTCGCCTGTTAGGCATTCATGAACTTCGGGAAGGCGCCATCAACATCAACGCCCGAATCGACAACCAAAGGGTGGGCGAACCCTATGAATTTCACATTGACGGTTCTGTCGCAGGCCTTAACGTTCGCGTCGACGGTAGTACCCAGGACATCCAAACGCTAGACCCCATTGAAGCCAGCTTCATGGTGTCGGGGCCCTCGCTTTATGAAGCCGGCGCTCTGTTCAATGAACTTCGACTGACCGCAGAACCTTTTTTAGCCTCTGGGAAGTTTTCGTTCAGCGGTTCCAGTCTCGATATCCCGGCGCTGAACGTACAGCTTGAACAAGGGACGCTAGAAATATCTGCGACAGCGCCAGCGCTACCTGACACGGCGGGTTTGCAATTAACGATTACGGCCAACCAGTTCAAACCCAGCTTTCTTAAACCGCTTGCCGAAACCTGCGAGCTGACCGCCGAACCAATGGACGTTGACGCAGAGATCACCCTGATGGACAACGGCCAGCGGGTAGTTATTGAAACCCGCAGTACGACCTTGCAGCTAAAGGCTCAAGGTACGATCAACGAATCACCGGGCGACATTAACCTGACCGCTGTTGCCGAAAGTACCACCATGGCGGCCATCGGCCAGTGCTTCGACGTGAAACTGCCAGACCAGCCTGCGCGCGTATCCACCATCGTCACCAGGAAAGGGAATCTGATAGCCCTAAGCAAACTGCGCTTTGATTCAGACGTTGCAGAGATTAGCGGTCTGGCCAACATTCAACTCGCTCCAGAACTCTCTTTTGATACGACGTTGGACATCAACGTTGCAAACGCGCGCAATCTCGCTGATGGCCTGCTGGAAAATCCGGGGGCAGTCAGAGCGTTGCCGTTTGAGTCTTCACTGTCCGTGCATGGCTCCGAGGAATTACTTGAGCTTGACGACTTTGCGATTAGCTCCGGCGAACACACGGGTCGCGCCAGCGGTAGTCTTGGCGAAGCCTTCACCTGGCATGGGCTCGACCTTGAACTGACACTGTCCGGGCAAGACCTGCAGCATCTTTTTACGGACGCTGAACGAAAAGTCAGCCCGCTAAAACCCTATTCTTTAAGTACTACCCTCAAAAATCAGCAAGGCACTTGGGTCATTAAGCAGTTGCTTGGGAGCGTCGCAAATTCCACAGTTAATCTATCAGCCCGCATTTCCAATGAGCCGCAGTACGTTGGTACGGCGCTTCAAGTAAGCGCTGAAGGCAAAAATATTGAAAACCTGATTGGGCACTGGGTTGACTACCCGCTACCGTCTTTACCGTTTAGCGGATTCGCTGATGTGGAATTCACTGATAAACATCTGCACTTTCAACGCCTTGAGGTTATCGTTGGAAAACACGAGCTCACCGGTACACTTTTTGTCGATAAACCACCGAATATCAGCGAAACCCGTGGCGACCTGACGCTTAAAGGCCCAAGTGTTAACGAGCTTGCTGGATTCATCGGGCTGGAATACGAGTTCCTTGAACGCAATTACGAGAGTTCATTCCTACTCCATGGGACTGAGCAAGAGCTGATTCTGGACAGCGTGGAGATGACTGTCGGTGAGTCTGACCTTTCGGGGTGGGGGTCGCTTCAAAACACCCGGCCGCCGACCTTCGAGCTGGCGCTTAAATCCAATTTGCTGTACCTGCCTCTGATAGAGCCAGAGCTGATCGCTAAGGAACCGGTAGCGGAACAACCCACTGAAGAAACTTCGATATTTTCATCAAGCGAACTGCCGGCACAATGGCTCACGATGGCTCAAGGGAAGTTACGATACGACGTGGCAGAGGTCTGGACTTCCGCTAAGTCCGTCGCCAGCTTTGAAATAGAACTGCAACTGCTCGAGGGGGAATTAAGAATAGACGAGTTCAACTGGGAAGGGGAATCCAAGGGACAGCTTGACTTGACCCTAAAAAGAAACCAGGCAGAACTGGACCTGGAGATGTCGATCGAGAGCTCTCGTCTGCCGATTGTCTGGTTATTTTTCGGTGACGCTACCCCATCCGATGACACTTTTTTTCGCGCCGGTTTTGACACTACGGGTACCAGCGTCAAATCACTCATGGGTAATCTGAACGGTGGAATTATTTTCAACGGGGGCGCTGGAAAAGTACTGGGCGCTTCGCTGGACGCGCTATTCGGCGACTTCCTTTCCAGCGTGTCACGAAAAATTATTGATCGTAAACCCGATAACCGCACCAATCTGGCGTGCAGCGGCGGTGGCATTGTGTTTGATAGCGGCACGGCCAGATTAACGCCGGGACTGGTGATACGCACAGACCAGATTGACCTATTCGCTAGCGGGGAAATGGATCTACTCTCAGAAAAACCCCTCCTGGCGCTTATCACCAAGCCCAGAACCGGTATAGGTATCAGCCCGGCAAATGTCATTGCGCCACGCCTGACGGTAAAAGGCACCCTCGCGAAACCAATCTTTTCGATCGATTCAAAGAGTACCGCGATATCAACTTACGCCGCTCTTATTTCAGGGGGTGCGTCGATGTTTGCCACTGGCTTATGGGACAGAGCTACCCGCAGCAAAGACCCATGCCGCGACTTGTACAAAGTGGCGTTGGAAGAGGTCCAACTCGATCCCAGGACTCGTCAATAGCGCGATGACCGCAAACATCGGCAGAGACAATAACCTCTCCTAGAAACAGCTACCTTAAAGCTTAACGCTCCCGCGGCGGAGATTGTCCATCGACATTTGTCGCCGCAACAAAGCGCTAGGTTCCGCCCGTGACATAAAGGCATTGGCCCGTTACCCAACTGGAAGCAGGCGACGCCATGAACACGACAGCATGGCCAATATCATCCGGCGTTCCCAGCCTGCCCAGCGGTACACCAATAATTTTTTCAACGGACGCACCTTCTGGAAAGTTAGTCGATTCATTGAAATTCTTTGTTGGAACAGGCCCCGGGGCGACCGCATTCACCCTGATTTTAGGGGCAAGCTCTAATGCAAATGTCTGCGTCAGGCTGTTAACCGCTGTTTTGGACGCGCCATATGGCCCGTTCTTCACACTGCCCTGCGATTTGGCTGAACTGGAGGAAATATTGATGATTACCCCCTCTTCCATATTGTTAGCGGCCACCTGGCAGGCGATAAATACCGCCTTAAGATTCAGATCCAGCTGGGCGTCCCAGCGATCCTCTGGTGTTCTGGTCAGGTAACGCGGTGTTGCATCCGGCAAACCTCCGGCATTGTTCACCCAAACGTCAATGCCCCCTCCGGCGACAGCCTGGGCCGCGAGATCTTCAACCTCTGCAGTGTTAGTCACATCAACAACGACTTTGGTGGCCTGTCGCCCTAGCGCTTCAATTTCAATCGCAAGGCTATCCAGGTCTTCCTGGGTTCTCGAGCTAATCACCAGGTCCGCCCCTGCCCTTGCCAGCTGCAAAGAAATACCACGGCCAATACCTTTACCTGCGCCAGTGACCACTGCGCGTTTGCCATCCAATCGAAACGGATCAGACATCCTTAACCCTCAATTTGATTAATGTAGACGCTTACAATACTGACAAGCCGGCACAAACGAAACACCCGCTTAACCTGGTGATTTACTGGGCAGTAAACCCACCATCGACACTGAGCACCGAACCCTGGCACAGGCTGGAATCAGCTGAAGCAAAAAAGAAAATCGCGCCTGCTACTTCGTCCGCGGTACCCATACGACCAATAGGCATGGTGCCTTTGAGCATCTCTTTAGCCTCACTTTTATCCGGCATCAGATCGGTCCACCTTTCCATCATGCCGGTATCAATAACACCGGGACACACACAGTTAATCCTGACGCCGGTGTTAGCCAGTTCAATCGCCATGTCCCGGGTAAAAACCACCAGCCCACCTTTGGCACTGCCGTAAGCTGTAGAAAGCGGAAATCCCACCAGACCATTTAGAGAAGATATATTGATGACGCTGCCCGACCCCCGTTCAACCATGGGTGGTAAAAAATGTTTACAGACCAGCCATGGGCCTTTGAGATCTGTATCCAGCACCCGGTCCCATTCTTCGACAGTTGTCTCATCGTAGGAACGGTTGAGTTCAGAACCTGCGTTATTAACCAGGATGTCGATATGATCCCACCTGTTATACGCCGATTCTGCTGCAGCCTTAACTTCTGGCTCAAGACGGACGTCGCACTTTACGGCAGAGACGGCATCACCCAGCTCGTTTGCCAGCGTATTTGCCGCGTCAAGATCAAGGTCAGCGATTAACACTTCTGCTCCTTCGGCGACGAAGCGGCGAACCGTTGCAGCACCTATGCCGTTGGAGCCACCAGTGACAACGCAATTTAGGCCTTTTAATCGCATGGTTTATTTCTCGTTAGATGAAACGGTAATCGTAGCACCGTCGGGAGAGATTTCTCCACTTCGCTTCGCTTCGGTCGAAATGACGGACGGGGGCGGTCGAAATGACGGACGGACTGGAATGGCCTATATTGTCGGAATGGATAGAGACTACGATGTCATAGTAATCGGTTCTGGAGCCGCCGGTTTATCTGCTGCTGTTGCTGCTGCCGATGAAGGTGCCAGTGTTTTGATTGTCGAAGGCGACAAACAGGTAGGTGGTTCATCACGGCTAAGCGGCGGACATTTCTATGCTGCTGGCACCTCTGTCCAGGAAGAAGCTGGCGTGATTGGCGACACCCCGGACGCGATGTTTGAGCACTACATGACGCTCAACCAGTGGCTGGTTGACCCTGCCGTGGTTCGTCAGTACTGCGACCAAAGCGCACCGACCTTCGAGTGGGTAAAGAACCTTGGCGTCAAATTCGCCAAAGAAGGTGTTTATCCTTCCGGCGTTGGTTCAACTCCACGCGGCCATCAGCCGGAGGGCGGCGGCGAAGAAGTGGTGAACGTCCTGGATGGTCACCGCAGTCACAAGGGTGTCGAAATCGTTTTGAATTCACGGGTGAGCGCGTTGTTAACCGACCAAGACGGGCGTGTAAATGGCATCAGCATTGGCGATGACCAGGCCACTTGTGGCGCTGTCATCATGGCAACCGGCGGGTTTGGTGCCAACCCAGAGATGATTGAAAAATACTACCCGCAGGCTTCAGCAACCGGAGACTGGCGCTGGTATATCGGCAGCGATGGTGCCCAAGGCGACGGCATTACACTCGGGGAATCAGTAGGCGCGGCTGTCGACGGCCATGATCGAGGGCTGTTGCTGGTGACACCGGGTTTCGGCCGGGACCTTGAGGTTCTGTTGCCTGGATGGCTTATTCTGGTGAACAAAGAGGGTCGTCGTTTCACCAACGAGTCTGCGCCCTACACTGTGCTGGGCGGGCTGATCCAGAACGAGGGTGGTCACGCTTTTGCTGTGTTTGATGAAACGGCTCGCACCGCGGCGAAGCCTGGCCCGATTTCACAGGCTAACTGGGTGAGTGACGTACTCCACCAAAAAGCTGAGGAAGGTCGCATCTTTCGCGAAGAAACATTAGAGGACCTGGCCGCAGCGATGCAGGTTGACGTTGGCGGATTACTGGGCACGGTGGAAAGGTATAACAATGATGTTGCCTCGGGTTCGGATACTGCTTTCTTTAAGGCACAGGGCCTGCAGTCCGTTACCCACGCGCCTTTCTATGGCGTCGAGATCCGGCCTGCCATTGTTTGCTGGACAGGTACGGGCGTGCGAGTCAGCGCAGATACGGCTGTGATGAACAAGCAGGAGAAAGCGATACCCGGGCTGTACGCCGCCGGCGAAACGATCGGCAACCTGCACGGGGATAGATACATTGGTGGCGGAGGATCGTTCGGGCCTTGTATCGTTTTCGGGAAACTGGCGGGTGAAAATGCGGCGCGGTATGCGCGGGCGTTGAATGAATGAGTCCTTGCCGCAGAGGTGCTCTGCCCCACAACTCAAGATGACAAATTCGGCTGTTCGGAATGACTCATTTCACTCTGGCGGTTGCGTTCGAGGAGTTACAAGAGTAAATTTTACGCTACCGACATTGAGTTAATCTCAGTAGTAGTCGGCGATCTTCAACAGGAGATGGCCATGCTTACGAGTGTTGTCAATCGCTGTAGTTTGTTAGTTGTCCAGCTACGCGATTTTGTTCTGGGTGAGTTATGACTGAGTCGTCTCTCTGGCCCTTGGTTCTATATTTTGTCTCGATTCTTGCTTTAGTCGGCATCATTCTTGTGTTGTCTGCTTTGGTCGGCGAGCGTTCCCCTATGGAGCGAGCGAGGGCTGAGCCTTTTGAAGGCGGAGTTGTGCACATTGGTTCCGCGCAGATGACTCTTTCAGTCGAGTTCTACCTGGTCGCCATATTCTTCGTGATCTTTGATCTGGAAACGGTATTCATCTTTGCCTGGGCCGTCGCATTTTATGAACTCGGTGTATTCGGGTTTCTGGCCATCTCTGTTTTTATTCTCATTCTTGTCGTCGCACTGATCTACGAATGGAAATCCGGCGCACTCGACTGGGGCGTTAAAACCCGCAAGAAACTGCCCGCCGATTTCACGCTTCAAAAGCTGGAGAACTGAGCATGGAATGGAGCCTCACCCAGGCCGAACCTGATATCCCCGTTGTCGATACTGCGCTGGACGAGCATCTCCGCCGCAACCTTGTGATGACAAACCTGGAAGACATGCTGGCCTGGGGTCGTAAAAACTCCATCTGGCCGTTCAATTTCGGACTTTCATGCTGCTATGTAGAGATGGCGACATCACTCACCAGCCGCTTCGATCTTGCTAGATTTGGCTCGGAAGTCATACGCGCCACTCCACGGCAGGCAGACATGATCGTTATTTCAGGCACCTGCTTCCTGAAGATGGCTCCGGTGGTGCAAAGACTATATGAGCAATTACTTGAGCCCAAGTGGGTCATTTCTATGGGTTCCTGTGCCAATTCCGGTGGTATGTACGACATCTACAGTGTCGTGCAGGGTGTCGACAAATTCTTGCCTGTAGATGTTTACGTGCCCGGGTGCCCACCCAGGCCGGATGCTTTTCTACAGGGCCTGATGTTACTACAGGATGCCGTAGGAAAAGAAAGGCGTCCCCTCAGTTGGGTTGTAGATGACCAGGGTGTTTACAAAGCTGCAAAAACAAGCCAGAGAGACCTGAGAAACGAGTCGCGGATTCAAGCGACCGAATTGAGGAAGCCTGATCACGTGTAATTAGTAACCAGTAGTAGAAGAGGAAGGCTGTTGTCTGTGGCAGAAGAACAGGTAGTATCTAACGAATTCGCATTGAAGCTGGATCAACAGTTTCCTGGTGCTTCCCTTTTCGTACAACAAACGGTCGACGAGATCGCCACGATCTGGATTGAACGTTCACGCCTCAGGGAAATCATCAGGTTTGTCAAAAACAGCGGCTTCGAAATGTTGTTTGACCTGTGCGGCGTTGATGAACGCATGCGCGAACATCGAGACGGTCTGCCTGCTGCTGATTTCACCATTGTTTATCACTTTCTCTCGTTCCGCGAGGGCACCGAGCTAAGGCTCAAAGTGGGTGTTTCAGGGGAAGACGCAAATGTACCCAGCATCCATGACATTTACCCGAATGCCAATTGGTATGAACGTGAAGCCTGGGACATGTTTGGCGTCACCTTCACAAACCATCCCAGCCTTTACCGCATCCTGCTGCCATCAACCTGGGAGGGTCACGCCCTCAGGAAAGATCACCCTGCCCGCGCGACTGAGATGGAACCATTTCGCATGGACTTCGAGCGACAGGACAAGGAACAGGAGGCACTGCGCTTCAAGCCTGAAGAATGGGGGCTGACCCGGCGCGACGAAAATACAGAATTTATGTTCCTCAATCTCGGGCCGAACCATCCCTCCGTTCACGGTGTGTTCCGTATTGTGCTGCAACTCGATGGCGAAGTGATTGTCGATGCTGTGCCCGAAATCGGGTATCACCATCGCGGCGCCGAAAAGATGGGAGAACGGCAGACCTGGCATACCTATATCCCGTACACCGATCGTATTGATTACCTGGGCGGTGTCATGAACAACCTGCCCTACATCATGTCTGTTGAGAAGATGGCCGGTATTGAAGTGCCTGATCGAGCAAAAGTCATTCGCATCATGATGGCAGAGCTCTTCCGCATCTCCAGCCACCTTGTTTTCTACGGTACTTTCGCCCAGGACGTTGGGCAGATGTCGCCGGTTTTTTATATGTTTAGTGACCGAGAGAGATTGCTCCGGATTGTCGAGGCAATAACCGGCGGGCGCATGCATCCGGCCTGGTTCCGCATTGGCGGGGTCGCGCAGGATCTGCCCAACGGTTGGGATGGCATGGTTCGCGATTTTCTCGACTGGATGCCCAAGCGGCTGAAACAGTATGAAAATATGGCGATGAAGAACAGCATCCTGCGCCAGAGAACCCACGGTGTTGGTGTTTACACTAAAGATGAAGCCCTGGACTGGGGTGTTACGGGCCCAGGCCTGCGGGCAACAGGAATGGATTTCGACTGGCGCCGTGACAAACCCTATGGCGGGTATGACCAATTCGACTTTGAAGTACCGGTGTACCAGAACGGTGACAGCTTTGACCGTGCGAGGGTACGCGTTGATGAAATTACCCAGAGCCTTCGCATCATTGAGCAGTGCCTGAACAATATGCCCGCCGGGCCTTACAAGGCTGTACACCCGCAGACGACCCCACCACCCAAAGAGCGGACCATGTTTGATATCGAAACCCTCATCCATCACTTTCTGAACGTCAGCTGGGGGCCCGTAATTCCTGCCGGGGAATGCAGCGTGACGATCGAAGCCACCAAGGGTGCCAACATGTACTACCTGACGAGTGACGGCGGCGGCAGCTCTTATAGAACCAGGATTCGCACCCCTTCATTTCCGCACCTGCAACAGATCCCACTGATCAGCAGAGGGCTGTTGATCCCCGACCTGATCGCGATTCTTGCCAGTATTGATTTTGTCATGGCGGATGTAGATCGATGAGCAATATAGCTACTGACAACCCGAAGGACTTCCTGACTGAACAGGAAATTGCGGAAATCGAAAGCGAGATCAGTCATTTGCCAAACAGGCCTTCCGCCGCGATCGATGCGCTTAAAATCGTGCAGTCCTATCGAGGCTGGATATCTGATGAAAGCCTGAACGCCATAGCAAAACTATTAGGTATGTCTGCCGGGGAGCTGGATGGTATCGCCACTTTCTACAACCTGATCTACCGGCAACCGGTTGGAGAGAAAGTCATTCTTTATTGCGACAGCGTCAGTTGCTGGCTGATGGATGGCGATGCGGTGTGCGAAAAAATTAAACAAAAACTTGATATCGACTACGGCGAGACAACAGCGGACAACCAATACACGCTCCTGCCGGTGACCTGCCTTGGCGATTGCGACCACGCACCAGCGATGATGGTGGGCGACGAATTGCACCACGACCTGACCATCGACAATATCGAGGAGCATTTGTCATGACCGATAAACCGCTCACCAAAAATATTATTGGCTTCGACGGTCACACCGACCTTGCCCGTTATGAAAGCCTTGGCGGCTATGACGCGGTTCGAAAAACAATTGGCCGTACTGACCCAGATGCCGTACTTGAACTCCTGAAGGAAGCGAATCTTCGCGGCAGAGGCGGTGCAGGATTCCCCACGGGAATGAAGTGGAGCTTCGTGCCAAAGAAAGAAGGCAATGGGCATCGCTACCTGGTTGCCAATGCCGACGAAATGGAACCGGGCACCTTTAAAGATCGATTGCTGATGGAAAAAGACCCGCACCAGCTGATCGAAGGCATGATCCTGTCGGCCTATACGATCTCTGCAGACGTCGGCTATATCTTCATCCGGGGAGAATACCATGTCGCCATCGCCCGCCTGCAGGAGGCTATAAACGCTGCCTCTGCTTCAGGTTTACTGGGTGAGCATATCCTGGATTCCGAGTTTTCGTTTCGACTACATGTACACGTAAGTGCCGGGCGTTATATCTGCGGCGAGGAAACAGCGCTACTAAATTCCCTGGAAGGCAAGCGCGCTACCCCCCGGGCGAAACCGCCCTTCCCACAGGTTAGCGGGCTATGGGGGCGGCCGACTATCGTCAACAATGTCGAGACCCTGTGCAATGTCACTCATATTGTTGCCAATGGTGCTGACTGGTTTAAGTCCCTGGGACTTGGCGTTGATGGCGGCACCAAATTGTTCGGTGCAAGCGGCCGGGTCGCACGACCGGGCTGCTGGGAACTACCCATGGGCACGCCGATCAGGGAAATTCTTGAGGAACATGCCGGCGGCATGGCCGAGGGTTATCAGCTTAAGGGGTTCCTGCCAGGCGGGGCTTCCACAGATTTCCTAACCCCCGACCATCTGGATATACCCATGGAGTATGAAACCATCATGCAGGCGGGTAGCCGTATGGGCACGGGCACAATGATTATTCTGGACGACCGATCATGCGCGGTCGGCATGATCGCCAACCTGGAGAAGTTTTTTGCCCGTGAATCCTGTGGGTTCTGTACGCCCTGCCGCGAAGGGTTGCCCTGGGTACAGGAAGTACTGGATCGAATCGAGGCGGGCAACGGCGAGCCGGGCGACATAGAAGTCCTGGAACGACAATCACAGTTTATCGGTGCTATCGGCAACACTCACTGCGCTCACGCGCCGGGTGCGATGGAACCCCTGGCCAGTGGCCTGAAGTATTTCCGGGATGAATTTATCACTCATATTGAAGGTAAGGCCTGTCCTTACCAGCGAGAGGTGTAGGGCGTGCCGACCATATTCGTCGATGACCGTGCTATTGAAGCAAAATCAGGTGACAACCTGCTAGAGGTTCTACTGTCGAACGGGATAGACGTCCCGTACTTCTGCTGGCATCCGGCGATGGGAAGTGTTGGCGCGTGCAGGCAGTGCGCTGTTGTTGGCTATGCTAATCCCGACGACACACGGGGGCGAATAGTCATGTCCTGCATGACGCCAGTGACTGAAGGCGCCCGCTTCTCGGTCCAGGAGGACAACGCCACCTCGTTCCGCAATTCCGTGATCGAAAACCTGATGCTAAATCACCCACACGACTGCCCTGTCTGCGAGGAAGGCGGGGAATGCCACCTGCAGGACATGACCGTGATGGTTGGCCATAGCGATCGTCGTTACAAGGGCCTTAAAACGACTTTTCGAAACCAGTATCTGGGCCCGCTTATCGGCCACGAAATGAACCGCTGCATTACCTGCTACCGGTGCGTTCGTTATTACCAGGATTACGCCGGCGGCGATGATCTTGCTGCATTTGGCTCCAGGGACAGGGTGTTTTTTGGGCGCGCTGAGCCCGGTGTGCTGGACAACGAATTTGCCGGCAACCTGGTCGAGGTCTGTCCAACTGGTGTTTTCACTGACAAGACATTATCGAAACACTACACCCGAAAATGGGACCTGCAGTCTGCCCCTACCGTGTGCCAGGCCTGCTCGCTGGGATGCAATACTTACACTGCTGAACGCTATGGCGAAGTTCGCCGCGTACACAATCGTTATCACAATGAGGTAAACGGCTACTTCCTGTGTGACCGCGGGCGGTTCGGCGCGCAGCATGTCAACTCGCCGAGGCGTATTCCCGGGGCAGGAATCCGAAATGCAGATGGTCTGTACGAACCTGTATCGATCGCAGATGCGCTGGACAAAGTTAAAGGACTGCTGACCGGAGGGGTCATTGGTATAGGTTCACCCCGCGCCAGCCTCGAGTCGAATGAGGCCCTGCGCCAACTGGTCGGTGCCGATCATTACTGCAACGGCATGACATCAACCGAGCGTGAAATGCACGGCGTCATTCTTGAGGTTCTGGCCAGCAACCTAAACGTCCCATCGATGATGGAAGTCGAAACCTTCGACGCCATCCTGGTCGTTGGTGAGGACGTCACCAATCATGCACCCAGGCTCGCACTTTCGATCCGACAAGCCGTTAGAAATATCGGCCAGCAGTTGGCGGCCGACACCGGCATCAGCCAATGGCATGATGCAGCGGTGCGCGAACTGGAGCAGGACGAGAAAAGCCCGCTGTTCATTCTTTCCCCCATGACGGATCGACTGGATGACATTGCCAGTGATAGCCATCGCCTGGCACCAAACGATATTGTCTCGATGGTTGAACAAATTATCGACGCCATTGACGACGATAAACCCTCCCACGCCAAAGACATTGCAAGCACCCTGCTAACGGCAAAACGTCCGCTCATTATTTCCGGGACCAGCCTTCGCAGCCCCAACATCCTGAAGGTTTCCGCCAACCTCGCTGCCGCGCTTGCAAAGAAAAACCCCAGCACCGGTATTTTTCTGTGTGCATCAGAGGTCAACAGTGTTGGCGTTGCGATGATCGACAACACGGGCAATGCAGAAGACCTTTTGGGCAACAGGCCAGAGACCGTCATCGTGCTGGAAAACGATATCGACACCCGCCTTGGCAGCGCACTGCTTGATGAGGTGCAAAACCTCGTTGTCATCGATGCAATGGACAATGCAACGGCATCGCGTTCCAGCATCGTGCTGCCGGCCGCTTCATTCGCTGAAGCTGAAGGGACCTTCGTCAACAATGAAGGCAGAGCGCAGCGTTCAATGGCAACCTTTACACCTGCCGGGGACATCATGCCTGGATACCAGCTGCTTAGCGCGCTGGGCAGTGATCACTTGTCCGCGAGTGGATGGCAACAAACGCTGGCCGCTGAACATGCTTCGCTTGCAGGGGTACTGACCTGCGCGCCCGATGAACAATTTCGCGTTGAAGGAAGCCGGGTTGCACGCATGACCCACCGGGCCAGTGGCCGTACCGCGGTGCTGGCGAATGTTTCCGTACACGAACCGCAGCAGCCGCAGGATACAGAATCGCCACTTGCCTTTACCATGGAAGGCAACCAGACAAGGGCTCCGGCGAGTCTGCGC
>Ga0206679_10002816_pt1 | contig 13617 bp, 9 predicted proteins | sample M110012015metaG_FD_155464 | JGI IMG/M metagenome (GOLD analysis project Ga0206679, IMG submission 155464) | Ammonia-oxidizing marine archaeal communities from Monterey Bay, California, United States - M1 100m 12015 | ecosystem: Environmental > Aquatic > Marine > Intertidal zone | place: USA... | reverse complement strand
GGCGATTGTATCTACTTCAACTTCAATTGTTAAATTCGGATGACTTTCTTTGGACTTTCTAACAGCTTCTACAATACTACTGGATAATTTCAAATGATTGTCCTTAATCAATATTGCATCATCTAATCTAAGCCTATGAGTCATGCCCCCTCCATGTACTACGGCTTTCTTAGAAAATTCCCTAATCCCTGGAATAGTCTTACGTGTAGCAAGAATGACAACATTAGGATTAATTTTTTTAGCAAGTTTAACTAACTTTGCAGTCAAAGTAGCAATACCACTAAAATGTGATAGTATATTGAGAGACAGTCTTTCAATTTTCATAATATCATGGGAATTACCTCTCAATTCATATATCAATTCATTATCTGATATTTTATCCCCATCCTTAAAATTAGTACTAAAAATAACGTTCATTTTACTTAACAAATTATTAACTAAATCTATTCCTGAAAGATTACCTGGTCCGCCATTAATTAGAGCTTGACAATAAGCATTTGGAATAACGGATTCACTTGTAAAATCTCCTTTACCCAAATCCTCTGCCAACCACGCTTCTAAAGTATCATTCATTTTATTGCTAAAGGCTTGTGAATTATAAGATATAGATTAAAACTAATCTTTCCTACGGCCATAGACCACAAATGTAAAAGCAAGTAATGAAGCTAAAATACCAAAACCAGGACTATCATCTTCTTCATCTAATACTTCTTCTTGAACATCAGTATTATCTATCTTTTGAGCTTCAATCTCAGCAGTCAAATCGGGACTTGTCCATTCAGTACCATCTAATGATGTTGCAATAACTTGGAAAGTATAATCTCTTCCAGAAACTGCGGCATTATCTGGTGACAATGTAATTACTAAAGGAACTGGAATAGGCCCTACAGTTAGCGTATCTGCACCTAATGTAGCCCAATCTGGTGCATTAACCAATTTTAATGAAAGGGTATCTATACCATTCCCATTATTAGTTATATTAAGTTTAATTTGTAATGAAGTATCCCCACTAATAGTCACAATTCCATCAGAACCTGCCACATAAGCAATATTTATAGAGAAAACTTGTGATGAAACAACTGAAATTGTTGAATTTACAGCAGTTACACCATCTGAAGAAGTAACTGTAACCGTAATATCACCACTATTCGAATCTGCAGGCATTGTACTTGGAACCATAACTGAAACTAAAAACTGTCCTGAACTTACGGCACCAACCATTAACGAAGTAGTACTTGACATTGGTGACCACATAGTAGGTCCTTCAATAGCAATATCAAAGGTATCTTCGCCATTACCAGTATTCGTTAGATTGAAACTAAATTCGACCGTTGAACCTGGAACTCCATTTTTAGACTCAGTATCTACTTCCATTGAAACTCCATAATGTTGATCAACCATGACTTCAAAAGTCTGAGAACTAGTTTCAATTGACGAAGAGCTTGATGTTGCAGTCATTGAAAATGACGCTGAACTTCCTGATAATGCATCTGCAGGTACCGTTAATGATACGTCGAAATTAGTTGAACCTTGCCAGTCTATGGAACCTGAAGTCGTTGGTGTAGCACTAATTGTCCACCCTGCTGGAATATTATCTAAATTCCAAGTTAAATCAAATGTATCTGCTGTGTTACCGAAATTACTAACGCCTACAGACCAAGTTTGAATTGAAGAACCTTCACTTACATCTGCATTACGCATTCCCCCACCTGAAGACCCAACACCGTACCATTCGACTGCACTAACTGGAATTATAGTAAGTCCATAAGGTTGATAATAAGGCATGCCAAAAGGATCATCGGGATTAGTACTAGATGCTTGGAAATTAAGAATGTCTTCGCCTGCCTTAACATTACCTGTTAAGTTGACTGTTACTTCCCATGTCTTAACTTGATCTGCCAACATACCATCTAGTTGACCTCCATAAAATGGATGCCAAGATTCATCAGTACTGGTTACAGACCATCCGGAAAGTGAAGAATACTGTAATTGAATCATATCAGTTATGTCTACCGGAGAGGTAGTATGATCTGGATTCATAGTCACAGCAATATTCTTAACTGTTAAATTATAAGTATAATTATCGCCTTTATTGTAAGTATTCAATTCTAATGGGGAAGGGAAATTTGATTGGTATGCTATCCAATTAGTTACACATACAATTGCAGTTATACTAGACTCTGTACCGTCTGCATTAATATCAAGAGTTAAAGGTACTTCCGCAAAATCAATTTTAGCGTCACTACTTACGAAAACCGAAACATGAACTTGAGCTAATCCTCCAGCTGCTAAGGGTAATGAAAAAGTTTGATTATTGCTATCTTCAGAGGTTGAAAATGTAACATTTGCAGTCTCCCAGCTAGTGTCCTGAAACGAGGCAGTTATTGAAACGGTTTCAAAATCAGCATCACCATTATTAGTTAGTGTGAGATCATATTCTGCAGTCCCATTGACTGATGCAAACGAATACACATTGTAAAAACCTTCTAATGAAGTATCAAGAGAACCTTCAGCTCTTGCAGATGGCGTGAAAGCAAAAGCAGACACAACCATCATTAAAATAGCTACAAATGACAAAATTTGTCTACGATTACTTTGCATTTAAATTCTCCTATGACCTACGACGTAGAAGAAGAACTACACCTAATACTGCAATTGCAGATATAGCTCCAAACCCTGGCGAATCATCATCTTCAACATCTTCAGTAATTGGTCCACTTCCAGTTCCCTTTTCTGTGATTGTTATAGTTAAGGCATCAGTGGTTGAAGTAACTGTCGTATCTGATGAAGTTGCTATAACTTGGAAAGTATGATCTCCTAGTGCACCTGAAGCCATGGCAGTTATTGAAATTGTTTCAGTCAAGCCAGGTCCTACTAAGATTGGATCAGCCGAGATAGTTACCCAAGAAGGTGCATTATCATCAAGAGATAAGGTTACTTGATCGATACCATTTCCGTTATTAGTAACTGTAACTTTCATCTGAACAGCCATACCTTCTTGAACTGAAATACTGTCCTTAACGGCGCCTGTTTCATTAGTATAATATCCTGCAGTTAAATCAAAAACTTGATTAGCTGATACACTGACAGTTTGTGAAACTTCAAAGTCACAATCTTCTCTGTCGTCACCACATACTTCTGAATATGCATGTACCATAATCATTCCACTGACTGCATCTGAACTAGCATCTGCTGGAACTGTGACAGTCAATACATTTTGACCACTTTCTCCACTAGCTACTTCTGTTTCAGAAGATCCTAAAGACGGATTCCAAGTTGCTGCACCCATAACCATGTAAGTGAAAGTATCATCTCCATTACCATTATTAGATACTGTAAAAGTAAAATCTGTACTACTACCGGGATTTACACTATTCATCATACTATCTACAGTCATATCCAAACCATAACATTGTGCTACTGTTGCTGAGAATGTTTGTGTTCGGGATTTTGTATCATCACCACTTGAAGTTGCAGTCATTGAAAAACTATGTGTTGTACCTGCTGCTAAACCTGTTGGAACTATAAGGCCTACTTGCATTGTACTAACACCATCATTTGCTTTAGGTTCTAATAAATCAGTTGTGAATGAAGTTGCTCCATTTACTGTCCAGCCTGCAGAACCTGCATCGGCGGTGTCAAATGTAACATCAAAAGTATCTCTATCATTACCAAAATTAAACACTGAAACATCCCAACCAATTCCTGCAGCTACACCATTACACCCATTGTCTACTAGTGTTGTCGTTGGGTCCCAGACATCAGATTCATCACTTGATGAGGTAACTCCAACTCCATAAAAAGTAGCTATTTCTGCTTGAAGAAATATGAAAGTTGTGAATGGCGTTTCTGAGTTATCATAAGCATTGAAACCAATAGTTGCTGGCGCTCCAGTATATGAAGAAGAAGTCACGATCTCACCCACCAATTGAATCTGCAATACTAAATCATAAGAGCTGTCTGCTGAAATGAATTCAATTGTTGCAGTTAAATCTGCTTTATTCCAAGAACTGTCAGCACTATCTACATTCCATCCGCCACTGATTTCTACTAATGTAATATAAACGGGCTCATCTAAATTAACACCGTTACCATCTACATCAACCATGATGTTTTCCACAGTTATAGTGTAATCGTGTGTAACATTTTCCGAATATGATTGGACACCGTCAGCAGATGAAATCATCCAGTTAGAAATTTTTATCAAGCCGTTAGTACTTGTTCCATCAGCATCTTCATTTGAAGTGACTGTAACAATCATATCCACCGAATTACCTACTGAGTTACCTGAAGAACTCATATTCACTGAAATACAAGCTGAACTAGTTCCTCCTTCAGACAAATTATATTCAGTACCGCCACTACAGTCATCAATTGTAGCTGAATTATTACCATCCAACCAACCCTCAAACGATACGGCAATTGCCACATTTGTATGGGCTGCACCTGTTGCACTTGATATCGCTACAGTAAAAACTGCAGTACCATGTTCAGAAGCGAAAGAAGTCGAACCATCGTCACCACTAATTGTAGCTTGGAGATCACCGTCTTCTGCACTTGCGACTGGCATAACTAAAACTGATGCAATCATAGCTAGAGTTGCTAAGATAACACCGAAAGTTTTCATGTTTTGTTCCATTATTTCACCTTTTTTGCGTTCTACATACCCTAATCTAGGACTCAGGGTAACTTTAGGCATCATAGAACGTATTTAAATAGTTTCTGAAAAATTCAATTAGTATTTTTAAACAAGTTTTTGACAATTCAAAGTAATTAGGAAAGCTTTTATAGTTGTCTCATTAGCGAAGGACCCCGAGTTTAGTATCGGGAAGTTGGTATAAATTTGAGAGAACATTCAAGATTTGAAAAAGCGCGCGTAATAGGAGCTAGAGCTCTTCAGATTTCTATGGGTGCTCCAGTTGACATTAAAGTGCCTAAAGAAATTATTGACCCCGTAATAATTGCTCAAATGGAATACGATCAAGGTGTAATTCCAATTGATATTGTAGACCGCGAGAATAAGTGATTATTGAAGACGTTGCAATACGTAGAATTATTGATTCTAGGGGAAACCCTACTGTAGAAGCTGAAATTAAGACGAAGTCTGGATTTGGAAGAGCAGCTGCACCTGCTGGTGCTTCAACAGGAACTCATGAAGCAGTAGCTTGGCCGAATGGTGATGTGTCGAAAGGAATACAATTTGCCGAAGAAAACTTAATGCCTGAATTAATTGGAAAAAACGTTGATGAACAAAAATCCTTTGATAGTCTTCTAAAAGAAACTGATGGAACAAATAATTTTAGAAATATGGGAGGAAATGTTAGTGTAGCATTTTCATTAGCTGCCGCAAAAGCAGCTGCAAATTCTAAGAATATTAGCTTATATCACCACATAGGCAATAAAACAAAATATTCACTTCCAGCACCAATGGCAAATGTTTTGGGAGGTGGTGCTCATGCAATTGGCGGAACTGACATACAAGAATATTTAGTTACTTCTTTCGATAAAGACATCAATACAGCCATTGAAGCAAATGCAATGGTTCACAAGAAAGTGGGCTCTTTGTTAAAAGACAAATTTCCAAATATCGCATTAGGTAAAGGAGATGAGGGAGCTTGGGTTGCCCCCTTAGATAATATTGAAGCTCTTGAATTGGTAGTTAGAGCTGCAAATCAAATTGAGCAAGAAACGGGAGTAGAAATTAGACCTGGACTAGATATTGCTGCAAGTGAATTTTATCATGATGGAAAGTATAGATATAAAGAACAAACTTTAACGCCTGAAGAACAAGTAGATTTTGTATTAGGCATGATAGAAGAATATAATTTGCATTCAGTTGAAGATCCACTTGATCAAGAAGATTTTGAGTCATGGGCGCTTTTAACTGAGCAAACTGATGCATTGATTATAGGCGATGACCTATATGTTACAAATACAGAACGATTGCAAAAAGGCATAGAAATGAATTCAACGAATTCAATTCTGATTAAACCTAATCAAATAGGTACCTTAACTGATACAATTAATGCAGTGGAATTAGCTAAACAAGCAGACATGGCCACAGTTATTTCACACCGCAGTGGTGAAACAACTGATACAACCATTGCTCATCTAGGTGTAGCTTTTGATTCGCATGCAATTAAAACTGGAATTATGGGCGGTGAAAGGATTGCAAAGCTTAATGAACTGGTCCGAATCAGCGAGGAACTCTGATGACTGAAGTCGAAGCAAAAGAACTGCTCATTGACGAGGATACTTTCCTCACCTGTGGAGTCCATATTGGGACAAAGCAAAAGAGCAAAGACATGGAACCTTACGTATACAAAGTAAGAGATGATGGGTTACGAATACTTAATGTAAATAAGACCTCAGAAAAAATCACAGAAGCTGCTAATTTTCTCAAAGAATATGAAGCAAAAGATGTTTTAGTTGTTTCTGCAAGACAATATGGTTGGAAACCTGCAAAGAAATTTGCAACGAATTGTGGATTTACATGTATTGCTGGAAGATTTACACCGGGTAGATTAACAAACCCTGAAATGCAATTCTATATAGAACCGAAAGTTATCGTTCTAACTGATCCGGCAGCTGATGCTCAGGCATTTAGAGAAGCCATAAACATTAATATTCCCGTAGTGGCCATGTGTGATTCTAACAATTTAACTACCGATATTGATATTGTAATACCAGGTAATAACAAAGGAAGACGTTCGCTTGCTTTGATTTACTGGTTAATGGCAAGAGAAATATTGAGAATTAATGGGGCACTTGGTTCTGATGAAGAACTTGATGAAACCATTGATGATTTCGAAGCTCCATTAATTTAAGTAAAGAGTTTTCTTTTTAACTGCAAACCCATAGGGCATTAGTGTGGTTATTCGAACTCCTATATTTTGTATACTTTTTTGTTAGATTAAGGCTTGAAACTAGCTTATACACTAAAGAAGAATACAAGAAATTAATAACAATTAGAGCCCGGAAGCTTTCCAAACGATATAATATGAAAATATATGTCCATGGAAAACCTCAACCTGGTTTTTTAGCTGCAAATCATACTAGTTATCTTGATCCAGTCGTTGTACTTGCTCTAAAAGCAGGAGGTGCAGTTTCTAAAATAGAAGTACGAGATTATCTTCTTTTTGGCGCCATTGCTGAAAAAGTAGGAATGTTATGGGTTAAACGTGAAAATAGAAAATCCCGAACTGGAGTTATAAATCAATTAAACCAATGGAATGCAGCTAAAGACCCCTTGTGGATTTTTCCAGAGGGAACTACGTCATCTTATGGTGATTTAGATCCATTCAAAATGGGAGTTTTCAAGGCTGCTGAAAATACGGGACACATGATACAACCTCTAGTTTTCTGTTATGATAATCCACTAGTGGATTGGGGAAGCACTGGAAAAGAAAAAGACCTTTTTCGCAGTATAATTGATTTTTATAAAGATAATATCAGAACAAATGTATACTGTTTCTGGTTGGAGCCCATGAAAGTAGAGGCTGGACAGGCTAAAGTAGTTGCAGAAAAATTGCACAAAAAAATGCTAATATACATTAATCATTTTGAGAGGCCTAGAGATGAGTAAGAAACGATGGGAAGATGAGACGCTAAAGCCAACTCTGGAGAAGTACCCAGAAAGAAAAGAAACTTTGTTAGATGAACGAGATATACTAAACACTCCTGAAGATGTAAATGATTCTGAAATTGAATTACCTGGAGAATTTCCTTACACGAGAGGCATACATGCAACTGGATACAGGGGGAAATTATGGACAATGAGGCAATATGCGGGATTTGGAACTGCCAAAGAAACAAATGAAAGATTCAGATACTTACTTTCGGAAGGTCAAAACGGCCTTTCGGCAACAGGTGAAGTTGGAAAAGTGGGTGTTGCTATTGACTCTGTGGAAGACATGGATGCTTTATTCGACCAAGTTCCCCTCGACAAAGTATCAACCAGTATGACAATCAATGCTCCAGCATCTATTCTCTTAGCAATGTACATTGCCACTGGTGTGAATCAAGGAGTATCTCAAGAAAAATTAAGAGGAACTATTCAAAATGACATTTTGAAAGAATATATTGCTAGAGGAACTTATATTTTCCCTCCAAAACATTCGATGAGGCTAACAACTGATGTGTTCGAATATTGTGCTGAAAAAGTTCCTAACTGGAATACAATATCAGTTTCTGGATACCATATAAGAGAAGCAGGATGTACTGCTGAACAGGAATTAGCTTTCACAATTGCTAACGGAATAGCATATGTTGAGGCTGCAATCGAAAAAGGATTGAATATCGATGATTTTGCTCCGAGAATGACTTTTTTCTTTAATGGACACAATGATTTTCTTTATGAAATTGCTAAGTTTAGAGCTGCAAGAAAATTGTGGGCTAATATCATATCTGAAAGATTTGGATCTAAAAATGAAAAATCAATGACTATGAAGTTCCATACTCAAACTGGGGGTTCAACACTAACTGCACAGCAACCACACAATAATGTGGTTAGAACTGCAATACAGGCCCTTTCTGCAGTTCTTGGAGGAACACAAAGTTTACACACAAATGCTTTGGATGAAGCACTAGGTCTTCCCTCTGAAAAAGCTGCTAAAGTGGCTTTGAGAACACAACAAATAATCGCTGAAGAATCAGGAATTCCATATACTGTAGATCCCTTAGCAGGTTCATATGCTATAGAGAAAATGACCCAAGAACTTTATGACCGTTCTATGGCTTTAATCACAGAAATAGATGACAAAGGCGGAATGCTAGAGTGTATCGAAGAAGGATGGGTTCAGTCGCAAATAATGGATTCTGCCTACAAATTCCAAAAAGAAGTTGAAACTAACGAAAGAACAATAGTCGGAGTTAATAGGTACTTGGACAAAGAAACTGAAGATACTGAAGAAACAACTAAGTTAAATGAACAGTCTATAAAGAAACAAATTAACAAATTATCTATCTTAAGACACAAAAGACCCAAAATAACAGATTATTTAGACAAAATTGAACAAAAGGCAAATACTGATGAAAATTTAATGCCTTACATAATTGAAGCCGTAAGTGCGAAAGTTACTATTGGTGAAATTTGTAATTCTCTTCGAAAAGTATGGGGCGAATACAAACCTAAAACCATTTTATAAGAATCAAGTAATTTTATCTAATACCCTTTCAATCGCTAAAGAATTGGCGAGGCTAGGCTAGTGTTGGTTAAACTGGGGGATTGTGGATCCCTTGTCCCGGGTTCGACTCCCGGGCCTCGCCCCATTTTTTATATTGGTTAACTATTTAGGTAATCAGAATGAAAGTTACATTATACCAAAAACATCTGACTGGCAGACTAAAACATATGGTTATCGAAGTAAATGATAACCAAATTTTTACTGAATGGTGGACTTCGAAAGACGAAGAAGACGGTAAGAAGCAAAATACAAATGAAACAATCTCCGGGAAAAATAAAGGGCGATCTAATGAAACTTCGGATAATGAACAAGCTATTTTGGAATTTGAAAGAAAAGTAAAAAAGAAAAAAGAAGAAGGATACGTCGAGAACAGAAAAGATGCTGTTATCGGTGAAACGGCAGTTGTTAGCTCAGTTTTAACTCAAGCTTTTGCACCCTCTAAACCAATCAGTAAATTGAAAGAAAAAGATGACCCGTATGACGGTAACTGGTTAGCCGAAAGAAAACATAATGGTTCGTGTATTCTACTACACAATACTGGAAATGAGCAAATAGGATATACTCGAAGAATAAAACCAATAACTGGGATTTTATCAGTAGTTCCACAAATTAAAGATAATCTAAAACTTTTACCTGATGAATCTTTAGTTATTGGCGAATTAGTTGCTATTGATTCAAAAGGGATAGAAGATCCCAAAGTTCTCAAAGCTGTAACAACAGAAACTACAACTGAGGCAAAAGCATTAGCCAAATATAACTTCCTAATTGATGAAGGGTATCAATTTGACTACAAGGTTTTTGATGTTATATTTTGGAATGGAGAAGATGTAACTGAATTACCATTCACGGAAAGATTAGAGTTAACAAGTATATTTGGAAAACGTGAAGTTTCTATTTTTACTGAGGAAATGGCAAATAAAGCTACTAAAAAAGAATGGGAGGGATTTATACTCCGAAGACCTGAAGATGTAATTACATTCACTATGAATGGAAAACCTAAGCGAAAAGGATCATATAAATTCAAATTTATTGAAACTACTGATTGTATTGTTACAAAAGTTTGTCCAGGATCGGGTAAACATGAAGTCAGATTTGCGAGATTTAGATTAGCTCAATATGAGGAAAGCCCATTTTTTGATGATCCCGTCATAGTTGACTGTGGATGGGCAGGAGGTGGAAGGCTCGGCGAAGAAAATATGGACCTTATAACTGCTGATTTGATTAAAAAAGGATATGAACTTAGAAAAACGGATCTCCAAGAAAAAGATTGGTTTGCTGTAGAGCTAGAATACCAAAGTAGGCAAAGCAGAAATGATAAAGGTCAACTATGTTTTGAGTTTCCAATTATTATAAGAACAAGAGAAGATAAACCTCTGAATGAATGTGAAGTTTAGATATCACTTACAGAAACTTCAGATTCTTCACCTGTTTCTAAATCTTTAATCTTAACCATTTTACGAGACCACTCCTCAGGACCAACAAGAACTAAGCGTTTAGCACCAATACGTTCAGCATGTTTGAAAGCCCATTTCATCTTCTTATCCTCGAGAACTAAATCAACCATTCTTTGAGAATCCCGTAATGAGGTTGCGACCATAACTGCAATATCTCTTAACTCTGGATCTAAAGAGATTACTATGTCTTCAACACCACTTAATAATTCAGGCACTAATCCTTTTTCAGAAAGTAATTCCATAATGACCATATCGCCAAAACCAAAACCTGTTGCAGGTAAATCTTTACCACCTAAAGTCGAAAGAAGTTTGTCGTATCTACCTCCTCCACAAATAGCCCTAAACTTCTCTCCTCTATCATGAACTTCAAAAACTGAACCTGTATAATATGCAAGACCTCGAACTATAGATGCATCAAATTCAACCCATTCAGACATTCCATAAGATTCTATAGCATCAAACAGAAAATTAAGTTCAGAAACTGCAACACTATCATTATTGAGAGCTTTTTGGAGTTCTTTCATGCTTTTAATGCCTAAAAATGATTGAATCGTGCTTATTGTCTTAGAATCATGACCTAAATCTGATAACTGTTTCTCTACTAAATTAGAAGAAAGTTTATCCATCTTGTCAACAATAATACATGTTTTAGCAAAATTATCGCCTTTAATATCTAAGGATCCCAATACTTCTTCAAGAACTTTTCGATTACTAATACGAATTACTAAATCTTCAGCTGTTAAACCAACACCTTCAAAGAATGTAACTAAAACTGATATTAATTCTGCATCTGCTGTTATTTCAGTAGTTCCCCAAATATCTACATTCCATTGATAATGTTCCCTTCCTCTACCTTTTTGAGTTCTCTCATAGCGCCAACATTGTGGTATTGAAAACCATTTAATTGGCATTGCCAACCCACCAGCTCTTGCCATAACCATACGTGCTAATGAAGGTGTCATCTCAGGTCGTAAAGCAACCTTTCGATCGCCCTTATCTTGAAAATTATATAATTGTTGAGTTATTTCTTCACCTTGCTTTCGGGTGTACAAATCTTCATGTTCTAAAACTGGAGCATCATATTCTTCAAAACCATGTAAAAGAGCTGCATACGTGAAGTTATCAAATAACCAATTACGTAATCTCATATCTTCTGGATAAAAATCACGAGTGCCACGGACGCCTTGAGTCACATGAGGTTATTGGAGGTAGAAGTTAAGTGCTTTGGGCAGGGACAAAGTTATAGAACTGCTGCGATAGGAGCTCAATGGGAACCTCTGAGAAAATTGATGAACTTGAGAAAAAACTCAGTAATCTCTCTCGTGGAGACCCTAAAAGAATTGATAAACAACACAAGGCTGGGAAAATGATTGCGCGTGAACGCGTTATTGCATTACTTGATTCTGAATCATTTGTTGAACTAGATGCTATGGTAAAACATAGAAACACTAATTTTGGGTTAGACAAAAAGAGGCCTGATGGTGATGGAGTTATTACTGGGCATGGAACCATTAACGGCCGTACTGTCTATATTTTTGCTCAAGATTTTACAGTTTTTGGAGGTGCTCTGGGAGAAGCTCACGCTAAAAAAATCTGTAAAGTTATGGACATGGCTGTGAAAACAGGTTGCCCTATTATTGGATTAAATGATTCAGGAGGTGCCCGTATCCAAGAAGGTGTAGTTAGCTTGGGAGGATATGCAGAAATATTTTACAGAAATGTAACTTCTTCAGGAGTTATACCTCAATTTTCTTTAATATTAGGACCTTGTGCAGGTGGTGCAGTTTATAGTCCTGCAATGACTGATTTTACTATTATGGTAAAAGATACGAGTCATATGTTCATAACTGGTCCTGACGTTATCAAAACCGTTACTCACGAGAATGTATCTTTTGAAGAATTAGGAGGTGCTATGACTCATAATTCGCTATCTGGAGTTTCACACTTAGCATGTGAATCTGAAGAAGATGCATTTGATGCATTAAGAGAATTAATAAGTTATATTCCTCAAAATAATGCTGAAGGAGTTCCAATTACGAATTATACAACAGAAGAAAATAACGAAGTCAAAGAACTAGATTCAATTATCCCTGATAATTCTAATGAACCCTATGATATGCGTGATGTTATCAATTTAGTTTTTGATGATGATTTATTCGAACTGCAACCGCATTGGGCTAAGAATATCATTACTGGTTTTACAAGATTAAGAGGGCATCCAGTCGGAATAGTTGCAAATCAGCCTTTGGTATTAGCTGGTTGTTTGGATATCGACGCGTCAACTAAAGCTGCTCGTTTTGTACGCTTTTGTGATGCTTTTAACATTCCCTTAGTAACCTTTGTAGACGTGCCTGGTTTTCTTCCAGGTACTGAGCAAGAACACGGAGGAATTATTAGGCATGGGGCAAAATTATTGTATGCTTTTTCTGAAGCTTCTGTTCCAAAATTAACAGTTATTACAAGAAAAGCGTATGGTGGTGCGTATGATGTTATGTCTTCAAAACATATACGAGCAGATCTAAACGTAGCTTGGCCAACTGCAGAAATTGCAGTAATGGGCTCAGAAGGTGCTGTGAACATAATATTTAGAAATGAAATTAAAGAAGCTGAGGACCCTGAGAAAAGACATAAAGAATTAACTGAAGAATACAAGGAAAAATTTGCCTCACCATATATAGCTGCTGAAATGGGATATATTGATAGAGTAATTTTCCCAAGAGATACAAGAAAAGAATTATTAGTTGCTCTAGAACGGTACGGAAATAAGAGAGAAGAACAACCTAAGCGCAAACACGGAAACATACCGCTGTAAAATTTATTTATCGCGCTCCAGATGAAGCTCAATGAGTGATATATTAGAAGTTGGAAACAAAGCACCTGATTTTACAATCCCAAACCAAGATGGAAAACCTATTAATTTGGAAAAATTATCTGGAAAATGGACTGTCATTTATTTTTATCCAAGAGACGATACTCCA
>Ga0206679_10002815_pt1 | contig 13618 bp, 13 predicted proteins | sample M110012015metaG_FD_155464 | JGI IMG/M metagenome (GOLD analysis project Ga0206679, IMG submission 155464) | Ammonia-oxidizing marine archaeal communities from Monterey Bay, California, United States - M1 100m 12015 | ecosystem: Environmental > Aquatic > Marine > Intertidal zone | place: USA... | reverse complement strand
ACTAGACTGAAAGCATGTCAAACGAAGGCCCTTCGATTTTCCAACTAAAGGCCATGAACTTTATCCATCGAATGCTAATTCGACTTAGCTTTGGTCGCGCAGGTTGGAACGCTGCAAAAATGCCGGTGATCAAACTTACGACTACAGGTCGAAAATCTGGTCTCCCCCGTTCTGTAATGTTGACTTCGCCTTACAAAGAAAATGACTCTCTTGTAATCGTTGCTTCAAAAGGCGGATCGGACACTCCCCCAGACTGGTTGCTTAATCTCAAAAAAGAACCGAACGTTGAAGTCAGCATTCAGGGCGCTCCAAACATGGCAATGCGCGCTGAGGTAGCCGATGAAAATGAGAGGAATCGACTTTGGCCGGTAATAACGAAAGATTATTCAAACTATGGCGATTACCAAACCAAAACCTCCAGAGTGATCCCATTGATTTTTCTTCGCCCTGTTAAATGAAACAGTCAACTTGGTCCGTCCACGCAAAAAATCTCCCCGAACATTCCCGGAATCCTATCCACACTGATGAAGGTGGAAAAGCCGCAGGTTTCGATGGGGCTCTAGTCGCTGGAGTGACTGTTTACGCTTATTTAACCAATCCCATTTTGACACTCTGGGGTGTCGATTGGCTCCGAGAGGGATCCTCAGTTGTGGAGTTCAAATCCCCTGTGCTCGCTGATGAACTAGTCGAATGCGTAACTCTTTTGGATGACATATCACTAAATGTCAACGCCACGGTTAAGGATCAGGTCCGCGCTCAATGTACTGCATTCATGAAAAACCAAGCTTCAAGCAATTCTCCTGATTCTTCGATTGAATTACTTGAATCTGAAGAGATTCATCTCATCGACGAATGGGAAGACTATGGGTACAGAGCCGGAGATGATCACAAAATCTATTCCGACCTGGGTGTCATACACCCAGCGGTCTGGCCCTCTTTAGCCAACTATGTTGTTGAAAAAAATCTAGTAAACGGTGCCTGGGTTCATACTCGTAGCAAAATTTCCCATCATGATCTGGTTCAGATTGGTTCCGTTGCCACTGTCGAATCACGTGTAATCAATCGCTTTGAAACCAAGACAGGTAGTCGGGCAGTCGTCGACGTTTCTGTAATTGTCGCAGGAGAAAAAGTCGCCGAGGTGGAGCATGAGGCAATAGTTTCTTTAAGTAAATGAACTTATACATAAAACTGTTTTCATTTCTTTCAACAAACTTGCTCTTACTTCTTCTTTTAACATCACCTGCCTTAGCTCACGACCCGTTAATTCTACTTCCGGAACAAAAAACACCTGCAGAAGGCCCTTTCCTTCCAGACGGGACTATTTCTTTCGCTCTTTATGGAAGCCTTCTCGAAGAGGGAGATCAAAGAGGTTTTCAATTCAAATTGGAACCTGAAGGCCGTTTGGACATCTCTCTGTTAATTCCAAACTTGGAACCTGAAAATCAGATGCTGAAGGAAAACTTCCCAAGACTTTTCCTGTACCGTCCCGATGGTTCGGTTTTAGAAGGAGTATCAGATCTGTATGTGCCTTTCGATGAGCCTTTTTCTATGACCCGATATGTTCGAATTTTTGAACATGTTGAGCAATCTGCAGGTGGTTTACATCAGGTGAAAATCACGGGTAATCATCCTTCTCGGTTTACAGTAGCAATCGGCTACATAGAAAGTTTTGGCACTCCAGTGGAAAACGTACCCAACAGGGAGGCCGGGCGTACTGGCATCTTCGACTGGTACCAGAATCCCGTTGAAGAAAACCCTGCAGAAACACTGACAGAGGAAACTGTCACAACGACCGTTCAAGAGTCAATACCTGAAACCACACTTCTTGCAACAGAAAAACCCCCAGAAAAAACTGTCACAACGACCGTTCAAGAGTCAATGCCTGAAACCACAGTTCTTTCAACAGAAAAAACCCCAGAAACGCCGGTAGAAGAAACTGCCGTAATCGATAGAGAAGAAAAAACACCTGCAACTACAGAAAACACTGGCACTTCCTCCACGAAAGTTTTCATACCTGTAGTCGTAGGCTTGATCGTTATTCTCCTACTGGCAAAAACCTTAAAGAGGGGAAACTCCTCTAACTGAGTGCATGTCCAGCAGTGCTCTCAACATTTTCAGGAAGGTTGCCTTCATGACTGTCTCCGGTGGAGTTCGTACCAGTTGGTTCAAACATCAGAATGGAAGCTCCATCTGACGACGGTTTGTGAAATGTTCCTCTTGGAACAACATAGGTGTCCCCTTCTGTCATGCACACAACTTTTTCTTCGCCCTCTTCTCGTATCGCTATATCGAAATTGCCTTTCAACACCAGAAAAAATTCATCTGTTTCTTCGTGTGCATGCCACACGTGCTCGCCTTCGACATGCGCTATTCGCACGTCATAGTCGTTTACTTTTGTAACGATTCGTGGACTCCATGTATCGCTAAACGATTCGAGAGCTTTATTAAGGTTCACGGGTTTTTGTATCATGCTTTAATTCTATTTCTTAAATGTTTTCTGGTTAGGGTCAAGTGATGAATCATTTGTCTGAGGAAACAAGCCCATATTTACGTCAGCATGCTGACAATCCAGTCGAATGGTTTCCCTGGCGGGAAGATGCCTTTGAACAAGCTAAGGAACGAAATGTGCCTGTTCTTTTATCAGTTGGTTATTCAGCGTGCCATTGGTGTCACGTAATGGCTCACGAGTCTTTCGAGGATCCGGAAATAGCCGCTTTGATGAACGAAAATTTTGTGAATATCAAAGTTGATCGTGAAGAACGACCTGATGTTGACGCTATTTACATGACTGTAGTTACTTCTTTAACCGGTCGCGGGGGTTGGCCCATGACTGTTTTCTGTGATCATGAAGGCAGACCTTTTCATGGTGGAACTTATTGGCCGAACAAACCTCGTGGAGGAATGCCTTCTTTTCCTCAAGTGCTCGAAGCTGTCACTGAGGCGTGGGAAACAAAAAAATCTGATCTTGATCAAATGGCCACTGAATTGACTTCCCGTATAGAGCAGTTGTCTCAAATCCCCCCGGATTCATCTCCACCCTCTTCTGATGTTTTAACGCAGGCAGTTTCAAATCTTATTTCGCATCATGACAGAGTTCATGGAGGTTTTGGGAATCCACCTAAATTCCCTCAAGCCATGAACCTTGATTTTCTCATACGACGTATGGCTAAAGAAGACAACGCTTCAATTGAAGCTGTGGTTACCTTCACTCTTGCAAGTATGGCTTCTGGAGGAATTTATGATCACCTGGGTGGAGGTTTCTCCCGTTACTCGGTTGATGAACGTTGGCTGGTTCCTCATTTTGAAAAAATGCTCTACGACAACGCTATGCTCGCCAGAGTTTATCTGCATGCGTGGAAATTGAATTCGGATCCTAGGTGGCTTCAAGTAGCGGAAGAAACCATTGAATACGTTTTGAGGGATTTGTGTGACCCTTTGGGAGGTTTCTACTCGGCTGAAGATGCCGATTCCGAAGGCGTGGAAGGAAAGTTTTACGTCTGGGATCAAAAAGAGTTAGAAGAAATCTGTGGCGACCACGCCGAAGAGGTCATCGACTGGTATGGGGTGACCAGTGAGGGAAACTTTGAAAACTCTAACATTCTCTACAGGCGAAAGGTTGGCGATCTACTTAGACCATCTGGTGTGGAGGAATCCAGACACACCCTTTTCGAAAGGCGCAAAGGGCGTGTGCGACCCGGTCTCGACAACAAGGTTCTCACAGAATGGAATGGGCTCATGTTAGCGACTCTGTCCGAGGCGGCTGTCGCAACTGGTCGAGACGATTGGTTGGAAGCTGCGAAGTTGAACGGCAACTTTCTGTGGGAAAACATGAGAGATGAAAATGGTCGATGGTTGAGAGCATGGCAGCCAGAAGCCGGCAGCCAGCATCTGGCTTACGCAGCGGACTATGCGGCGGCAATTGACGGTTTAACCCGTCTTGGCGAGGCGACAGGTGAAAAACGTTGGACAGAAATGGCAATAGAAACCGCTTCTGCTTTGCTTGACTTGTTTGAGGATCAAGAAAATGGTGGGTTCTTCACTACAGGCAATGATGCCGACCCTCTCATCACCCGGATGAAAGATGTTTTTGACAACGCTATTCCTTCCGCTAATAGTCTCGCTGCCGTGGCACTGTTTCGTCTAGGTTCTTTAACGGGCCAAACTAATTTTGTTGAATCAGCCGAAAGAGTCCTTCAACTTGTTTCCAAACAAGTTGCGCAGCATCCGACTGGTTTCGGTCACCTGCTCGGAGCTCTTGACATTTACCACAACGGTTCAACTGAAGTTCTGATCACCGGAAACCGATCGGATCTACTCAAAGTTGTTAACTCTTCTTTATTTCCTGACGTTGTTTTAGCATGGGGAGAAAGTTTCTCAGGTCCATTATGGGAAAACCGTACGGGAGATCAGGCTTGGGTATGTCGAGATTTCAAATGTGAGTTGCCCATGACTACACCAGAAGATCTTCAACAGAGTCTTAAAGGCTAAATATTTTCAAATCTTTTTCTTTTTCTGACTCTAAAAAGTGATGGAACTGCTCCAACGTGAAGGGCACGGGTTTGCTCTAGTCTTTCAAATTTGTGATCATCATCTTTACTTGAACGAAGTGTCAACCAGATCACAGAAATTAAACATATAGCTCCGCCGATAAGCGTTTCTGTTCTAGGAGTTTCATCTACCCAAATCCACACCCATAAAGGTGCCGCAACAATTTCAGAAATCAAAAGCAGAGAGATATCTGCTGAGGGTACAAAACGATGTGCGTAATTCCAAAACGGTGTGAAACCTCCAATGAGTATGCCCCCTCCTATAAATGCCATGAATATGTCGTTCCCGGACATTTCCAAACCAGGGCCAAACCCTGCCATTAGACCTGCGACTAAAGCCGAAGCTGTGCCTCCAATCACTGTTGGCACTCCTGGATCTCTTGCCGGTGAACTTCTGACCAGCACCGTGTACCCACCTAAAGCTATGGAAAGAACAACAGACAGTATTATCCCTAGAGGATCCCCACTTTCAAGACCCCCTCCCACCATTACCATTACCCCTATAAGAGAAACGAACATAGCTATTCCCGTATCTCGTGTTAGGGATTCCTTTAGGAAAAATCGAGCAAAAATAGCTGCATAAAAAGGACTTGTTGACTGAATAAGTAGGACGAAAGCTGCGGTTACACGGCTCAGGGCAACTATGTAAAGAGTAAATAATCCGCCCATGACTAGACCAGCAACTATTTGGGCGCTTCCTGCTTCAATAACTGATCGAAATGGGTTTCTACCCATACCAAGGATTATCAGGATGGACACCAGCGCAGCTGATAGGCCTCTCACGAAAAGGTATTGCCATTCATTAGCCTCTTCTAGATGCCTGAAAGTCAGCGCACCAAAACTAAACGCGACCCCACAACACAAGATCACAATTGATCCTTGAAAGCGACTTAACTTAACTGCCATGACAGCCAATCCTAAATTTTATTTTCTACTATTTGATGGATTTACTCACAAAAAGATACGTGGCGCAATCGACTTAAGTCTTTTCCATAATCTAAGGTTTTCAAATGCCCGAACCTCAACTTCTTGAAACTGTGAATTTATCTGATGGACGTTCTATGTCTTTCGCTAGTTTCGGAGATCCCGCAGGAAAGCCTGTTTTCTATTTTCACGGTTTCCCTGGAAGTCGTTTCGAACCGCAATCAAATCATGAAGAATATCTCAAAGCTGGGATTCGACTTCTGGCCCTAGACCGACCTGGGGTGGGCCAGTCGAGTCGGAAAAGTAAGCGGAAACTTTTGGATTGGCCTAATGATGTCGTTGAGGTTGCGAAAATTTTGAATCTTAAAAAATTCTCCGTTCTGGGGGTGTCAGGTGGTGGTCCGTACGCCTTAGCTTGTGCTAGAGCGATTCCCGGCTATTTGGATAAAGTCACCGTTGCTTGTGGTCTAGGCCCTATGGATGCCCCTAACGCAACATCCGGGATGATGATTTCGAACCGTATCCTTTTCAGCTATGGACGGTTTTTTCCACCATTTCTGCGTTTGTCAGTTTCTTTGATGGTTAGACAACTTTCCTCGAAACCTGTAAAAGGATTTGAAAAATTTGTTGAAGGACTTCCGGAACCTGATCGCCTTGTTCTCTCTGGAACAAATGCTCAGGAACTGGTTTTGGCAAGTGCGATTGAAGGGGTGCGTCAAGGTAGTGGACCCCTGTTGGAAGAGATACGTATTTATTCGAAGTTTTGGGGTTTTGAACTCAGCGATCTCAATATTCCTGTAAGTCTTTTTCAAGGAGAAGTCGATATTGATGTACCTGCCTCAATGGCCCGCTATCAAGCGGAGTTGATTCCAGATTGTGAATTGAATTTGTATCCAACTGACGGCCATTTTTCACTTTTGGTTAATCGCATTGATGAGATAATTGCCTCTTTATAGATCGAAAGGAAACAATGTCAAATAGAACCGCTGGTCCAGGAGTTACGGCTGCTGAAAGCACCCCCTCTTGGGATCCTAGACCTACACCACCTTCTAATGCACCAAATGTAGTTGTCATAGTTTTAGATGACACTGGTTTCTCTCATCTAGGGTGTTTCGGTTCGGATATCGATACACCTAATATCGACCGTCTCGCCGAAGGTGGACTGCGTTATACGAATTTCCACACCACTGCTCTTTGTTCACCGACGCGAGCGTGTCTCCTAAGTGGACGCAACCACCATTCAGTAGGTATGCGATGGCTTTCAAATCTTGATACAGGGTTCTCTAATTGTCGTGGTGTTATAAGTAAATCGGCAGCCACTCTTCCTGAAGTTCTGAGAGAAAATGGTTACGGCACTTTCGCTACCGGAAAATGGCACTTGGCAAACCTTGAAGACTGTTCCCCTGCGGGACCTTTTGACCATTGGCCTCTTCAAAGGGGCTTTAATCGTTTTCATGGTTTTCTTGGAGGTGCTACTGATCAGTTCTCACCCGAGTTGGTAATCGACAATCATGCTGTGGAACCCCCTAATGAAGATGGCTACCACCTCTCCGAGGATTTAATGGATCAAGCAATTTCGATGATTAGTGCTCAGCAGTCGTCATCACCCGGTGAGCGATTTTTTTCTTACGTGGCTTTTGGGGCTACACACTCTCCTCATCAGGCACCAAGTTCCTATCTTGACAAATACGTGGGCAAGTATGACGAGGGTTGGGATGTTATAAGACAGAAATGGTATGAGAAGCAACTTGATTTGGGAATAATTCCTCCTAAAGCTGAGCTTTCTCCACGTAATCGTGGTGTTGAACCTTGGGATGAATTAAATGAAGAGCAAAAAGCTCTCTACGCTAAAATGCAAGAAGCTTTCGCCGCTTTTCTTGACCACACTGATGACCAAGTTGGTCGACTTGTTGATTTTTTAGAAAAACAAGACCTTTTAGATGACACCCTAATTATTCTCCTGTCTGACAATGGTGCCAGCCAAGAAGGCGGCAAACACGGAACTATCAATGAACTTGCTTATTTCAATCTGATGCGTCTCGAAGTCAATGACATGGTAGAACACTTAGATGAGATAGGTGGCCCAAATCACTACAACAATTACCCGTGGGGTTGGGCACAGGCAGGAAACACTCCTTTACGTTTCTACAAACAGAACACTTACGAAGGTGGGATAAGGGACCCTCTTATCATTCATTGGCCTAATGGAATAGATGATGCTGGCGGAATACGAGACCAGTACCACCATGTGATTGATGTAATGCCAACGATCCTCGAAGTCGTTGGTGTTGTACCGCCTGAAAATTTTCGAGGTGTAGAACAGCAACCAGTAGAGGGAACAAGTATGAGATATACATTTCCCTCAAATGCAGTCGATGTGGCCACCGCACGACCGAAACAGTATTACGAGATGATGGGTCATCGTGCTATCTGGTCAGATGGTTGGAAAGCAGTGACCATGCACCGTAAAGGTGTCCCTTTTGAAGATGAAGAGTGGGCTCTCTACGACACTTCTAAGGACTTTTCCGAATGTCATGACCTTTCAGCTGACAAACCGGAAAAACTTAAAGAAATGGTCGATCTGTGGTGGGAGGAAGCTGAAAGCTTCAATGTTCTTCCACTTGACGATCGGGGTACTGAATTGTTTGTTCTAAGAAGAGAGGACAGAGTTCCTCCTTCTAGACCGCAACGCTTTTTGAAAAACACCCCCCATCTTGAACGTTTCAAGGTGCCTGATATTAGAAACCGTTCATTTGAAATCGCCGGAAAAGTTAACATCGGCACTTCCTCCGAGGGGGTTCTGGTGGCAAGTGGTGCCAGAACCGGAGGAATTGTTTTGTATGTTGCCGATGGACATCTCGTATTCGAATACAACTTTATGGGTTCATCCACAATTCTGTCTTCTGACAAAAAACTCGATACCGGAGAATGCGAACTTGGTGTTTCATACCGTAAGACTGCCGAAAATCATGGCGTCGCTTCTCTTTATGTTGGACGCGGTGATAATCGTGATTATTTGGGAGAAGTTGAAATAGATACCTTGCCTCATAGGCAAACAATGTATGGAATGGATGTGGGCAAAGACCTAGGACCGACAGTTTCTGACAAATACGTTGGTCCTTTCACCTTTACTGGTGACCTTAACTGGATCGAGTTTCGTTTAGAAAATGATCGCGATGATCTTGAAGCGGCTGCTGAAGTTGAAGCGAGAAATGCTTTAGCCGATCAGTAAATCTCAACGTAGAGAAGGGTTGTCGAAACAGCTTATTGCTTCAACAAAAGCTTCATGATTTCCTTCGATTTCTACGGTTTGATGTTCGAGAAGTTCCTTCAACGTGGTTTTACCTCCAAGCATGCGAGCCCAATCGCTGAGCTTTATGACTAATGTGGCTTCACTGTCCTTGCCGTCAGTTGGAACCGCCACACCATTACGCAAATGAAGGCCTGCTGTCGAATTGTCATCGAAACGCCAACCGATACGAATCTCAAGTCCATCCGAAAGTTCTGGTTCTAATAAAAGTCTTAACGCATGGACAAAAGATTCAGTTGGTTGACTCAAAACTTGACGCTCACTGAACCGGTGTGTGCGAAAGCGACTTATATCAAGTTCTCCTTCAAGTTCAAGAGCTCGAGTCAAACACCAGTTACGGACATTTGTTGAAGTTGTTCGTTGCCCAATTTTTCTTAAGATAGAAGCGAGTTGATTTCGATCTTTTGTATCCCCCCCATCACTTCGACCATTTTCATCTATTTCTTGTCGAATCAACCATGTTGCCAACTCGAGCGCCCAACGTAAGTCATCTTCTTCCAATGCTTTGATAATCTCGTCACGCACTTTCTCCATTCCACCAAAACCGTCTATCAGTTTTTCAGCTCGTTTAGCTGCTGGTAGCGGAAATAGGGAAGATTCGTCACCGTCAAACCATCCTCTTAAACCACTGTGTATTTGTCGGACATGGTGTTCGACTAGGCCGTAAAACTGTTGTGTGAAATAACGGTTTTCATATTTTTCAGGTAATTGGACTAGTTCTGTTATTTCACTGAGTGTTAATCCTTTGTTGATTCCTCGGACGGTTTGATCCCACATGTATTGAATCGAGTCTCGATATTGGGTCAGGTCTTCTAAAATTTGATGCGATCCGCTTAAGGGAGGGCCATGCACTCCAACTAAATGTTCGGCGTTCAAGGCGATCATATGCTCTACTCCTTCAATCAGGATGCGTGGATCCCGGTATTCTTCGCCTCTAATAGCAAAAACATTGAAAAGGGTCGGCCAGAGAAGATTATTTACGCAAACTTTTATCTCTGGGAACCATATTGTGATCGAATCATTGGCGTCAGAAGGTGCTGGAGTCATTTCGACCTCCAATCCGGCAATCCTTGCACGTGTAGGTTCATTAAATGTGTGAGTGGGAGCTATAAAACCAGGAGTCCATGGAGAGTGCTCTTCTAGTCGAAAATATTGTCCTAATGCGGAGTTAACAATTCCGTCTTGACCTTCTGTTGGGAGTATTAATCCGAATTGGTGTACGAGACCTCGGGTTGCTGCAGCACTTACATCAATACCTATGCGACGTAGATTGTTTTCAATTTCGATGTGTCCCCAAATTGGTGGTTGTTCGGATTCTTTTTCCCATAATGATGAGGTTCCATGTACATAGTGGAAATGTGTATATATCACTGCCGCAACTCGAGCATCGGTGTATTCGCGTACTGCTTTCAGAGAGGCGATCATTTCTTCACGTGATTCTCCAGTATCGATAACAATTAGACCTTCTGGTCCTTCTACGAAATTCTGATTTGAAAGCCCGTTACCTACCTGGCTCCATACTCCTGGTCTCACTTCGTATAGTTTTCGTTTCAGCCTTTCGGTGTGTTCAATTGTTTTCTTATGGGCTTTTTGACCTAAAGGACCTTCTGAAATGTCCTCCTGTCTGCCGATGCTTGCTGGGAATGGGTTTCGTTGCTTTTTCACTAAATTCTTTTCTTTATTGCCGCGATTACATTCTTACTACTAACCTTGACACATGGTTAAAGCGAGCCATTCAGATGTAGTGGCGACTGAAGATCCAGCAGCGAAACTGTCTGGTCTTAGATATAAATTCTCTGACTTTGAGGGTGTTGAGGTTGGACCATTGCTTCATCTAGCTGAGGAACGTTCACGTTTAAAAGAACTTAAATGGAAAACCTTTGATGCTTCGATGATTGGTGCAACAGTTGGTGCCGAAATTGATGGAGTTGATATATCTAGTGGTCTCTCGGAGGAAACTTTGGACGAACTGCATCAGGCTCTTATCGAATACAAAGTAATTTTTTTACGAAACCAGAAGATTACATCCGCTCAACAGGTGTCTTTTGCTGAAAGTTTCGGTGAATTGGAAATACATCCTTTCATTCCTTCTAATACCGAACATCCGAAACTCGTAAGGTTTGAAAAAGGTGCTGACGTTGGAGGTTATGAGAACAGTTGGCATCATGATGTGACATGGCGTGAAGCTCCGTCGAAAGTAGCTGTACTTCGAGCTGTTAGTGTTCCCGATACTGGTGGTGACACAATGTTTTCTGACATGTGTGCGGCTTACGAAGGTCTCGATGACTCAATAAAATCTGAAATTGAAGACTTGATTGCTGTGCATGACTTTTCTCATTCTTTTGGCTCTCAGGTTCCAGAAGAGAGACTTCAGGAAATGAGAGAAAAATATCCTGTTGTTGAACATCCTGTTGTCGGCACCCATTCAGAAACAGGAAAGAAATATCTTTTCGTTAACAGAATTTTTGTTAATTACTTCAAAGGCTTCACTCGAAAAGAAAGCCTTCCATTGATAAATTCACTTTCTCATCAGGCAGAATTTCCTGAGTACCAGTGTCGTTTCAGATGGAGTGAAAATTCGATTGCTGTGTGGGATAACCGATTAGTTCAACACTATGCGTTAAGTGACTATTGGCCTGATGTGAGAATTATGGAACGTGCAAGTGTTATAGGTGAACCACCCAACCATAATAAGTAAAACTGTTGTTTAATCTTGGGGCGACAAATGTGTAGGCGTCATAGGTTTAACGAGAACTGGAGCGAGAGCTTCAAGCATTCCCGTCTCTATTCGCCAAGCAATGTACTTCTCATAGTTTTCCCGTGTGGCCCATTTTTCCCATAGATAAACCCTGTCAGGATCATCTTGATCCACATAAGTCTCAACGCTTTCACATCCGTCGAAAGCTCTTGTGTCACTTAGTGATTCCATCAAACCTGGAACAAGAAGTTCTCCCATTCCTTCATTGCAATGAAACTCGGCCATAACTGTGTGCGACATTTATTTTCCTTTTATTAGTAGTTGTTCTATTGATTTTAGAATTTCATTGTTATTTTCAATCAAAAAACTTTTTAAAAAATCTCTTTATTAAATTTGACTATGAAGAAAAATATGCGAAGTGTCCGTTAACTAAAATCTGCCGCCGGTACACCTATATATAAAGTCTTTACTCAACTTCTAGAAAAATACACTCCCCTGGACACTCTTCAGCAGCTTCGATTACTGCCTCAACATCTTCAGATGGAACTGCAACAGCTTGACCCATCTTGTGTGTCGGTTCTTTAGGTGTTTCAGAGCCTGCCTCTTTAACGTAAAAGAGCCCATCATCATGACCGTGGAAAATACTTGGACAGATTTCTTCGCATAACCCATCTCCAGTACATAAGTCTTGGTCAATCCAAACTTTCATTCCTGTTAATTCGTTTGGTTGCATAAAACCTACTTCGATGGATGGTTGATTAGGAACTCAGAATACTTTTCTTGACTATCTAGAATTATAGTCGTATATGGAACTGGATATGAGCACCTCGAAGTCCGGTTTATTACTATTGTTTATTCTTAAATTTTTCTTTTGCTATTTCAAGAAGTTTGATTATCTCCGGTCGTGCTTGTTCATCAGAAGTTAAAGGTTCGATAAAAGGTATCCGTGCCATTCTTGGACCTGCTGGCGTATCAACTTTTAAAGTCACTCCGTAACAATCAACACCAACCATGTTTGCATCTGTCGCGTCGGGAAGATCTGCCAGAGCTTGAACATACAAAAGGTTTGCGTCAGAGTGGTCATCATTCATGTGTTCAATAATTGACGCTGCACTTTCATAAATCGGATCAACTTTCGCTGTTTTATAAATATCAGTTGGGACCCAACTCATATGCCCAAAACCACCCACGAAACGACATCGTTCGATTTCTAAACGCCAAAAACCAAAATCAGTGAAATCAGCGTAATACGAAGCGTAAGGGTGCACTTCCAAGTAGCGTCTACGCAGTTCGTCTGGTTTATCTAATTCTCTTAAATTCCCAACAAGCGTCAGTCGCGATTGTCCCAAAGGGTCATCACCATCGGCGACATCAACCGATATCAGCATCGACGCCCTTTCGTTACCTCGGGCATTAACAGTGTGTTCAGCCATTTCTGAAATTAGTACTACAGGTAAACCGTCGTTTCCGGTCGCATAAGAGACAGCACTACCGTATGGAAAACCATCTTCTGTGATGGTGCTGAGAGTCGCTCGGGTCGTAGCGGCTACAAGCGTTCTAGCTAACTCAGCATCATTTGGGAATGTGGATGGATCACCAGCTATTGGCGGTGCCGCTTCCCCACCTCCATGGGTTGTTGGTCGAGTCATTGATTAAGTCTTTCTTTTACGTTCGTAATGAACTTAAGTAACAATAATATTATTCGACTTGACAAAAAGAGGCGAACGCGACTAAAAATGTGTCAGCGAATAAAATTGCTTGCAATTGATTCGCTCGGATTAAAACTTGGAAACAATTTTTAATCCGGGAAACAGCCACTCTTCGGAGTGGCTTTTCCATTTAGAGAGACAGCATTTTTTTCAAAGAAACCTCCATGTTTTGAAGTCCACTTACCGAAAGGTTTACACATGAGAATCTCGGGGTTATTCAAAAAGCTTTTTATTATCGTTACCTTTTCATTACTAGCTAGCTGTAGCGGAACCTCTGAAACAACAAACCCAACTACAACCGAGATCCCAACAACCACAACCGAACCACCAACAACCACAACCGAACCACCAACAACCACAACCGAACCACCAACAACCACAACCGAGATCCCAACAACCACAACCGAGATCCCAACAACCACAACCGAAC
>Ga0206679_10002813_pt1 | contig 13622 bp, 11 predicted proteins | sample M110012015metaG_FD_155464 | JGI IMG/M metagenome (GOLD analysis project Ga0206679, IMG submission 155464) | Ammonia-oxidizing marine archaeal communities from Monterey Bay, California, United States - M1 100m 12015 | ecosystem: Environmental > Aquatic > Marine > Intertidal zone | place: USA... | reverse complement strand
GGGGTTTTTTCAAAATGCAAATGATATAAAGCGTTTCTTATTTTACATTCTTTATCTGAAGAAAGATTATCTGACCCTTCAAATTCTCTAACATTAAAAATAACTATTTCACAAAATTGATATTCAGGAAATTCACTTAAGTTATATGATTGAACAAAGGATCCTAACTGCGTAGATTGCCAATTATAATCCTTCTGATAGATATCCTCTTCTAAGGGAAGGAAAAAAGTCTTTAAATCAATCACAATCTAATCTTTTAAGTTTTTTTTATTTGATTTTCCATCAAATCTAAACATTCTTGACGAGATAATTTTCTTGGATCAATGTCTTTTGGAATTTTAACATTAATTTTTTTTCCTTTTAAAGGAGTTATCTGTATAAAGATACCATATCTGCCATTTAAAACCTGAACAATTGGCTCTCCATCAAAATTAGCAATTATTCTATCCTTATCTGTTTGAATCTTAATCTCAATTAATTCAATAGCTCTTTCTAGTGAAATTGTTAAAGGATCTTCATTATCTGTCTTTTTAATAGATGTAAACTTCCCTTTATATCTTAAATAAGGGCCAAATCTTCCAATAGCAGCAATAATTTCATCCTCTTTATACATTCCAACCTTTCTAGGAAGATCAAAAAGTTTCATAGCTTCTTCAAAAGAAATAGTTTGAATAGTTTGACCCTTTAATAAAGACGCGTATCTAGGCTTTGAATCATCTTCATTCTCTGATTTTTCACCAAGTTGAATCATAGGGCCAAAAGGCCCTATTCGAGCATATAATGTTTTACCAGTCTTTTCGTCTACCCCTAAACTTCTTTGACCAAGAGATTTTCCTTTTATCTCAGAAACAAGTTCAACCTGTTGATGAAATTTAGTGTAGAATGCAGCAATCATATCATTCCAAACTTTTTTTCCATTAGCAATTTCATCAAATTCATCTTCAACACTAGCAGTAAAACTATACTGCATTATATCGTTAAAATTATCAATCAAGAAATCTGTCACAACCATCCCTACATCAGTTGGAAATAATTTATTCTTTTCAGCTCCGAAAATTGTCTTAACTTCTTTTGTTTCTAAAATCCCATTTTTTAATTCAATTGTCTGAGAAATTTTCTCAACACCATCTCTTGAATCTTTTTCAACATAACCTCTTTTCTGAACAGTTGTTATTGTAGCTGCATATGTAGATGGCCTACCAATTCCTAAATCTTCCATTTTTTTCACTAGACTAGCTTCAGTATATCTAGCAGGATACCTGGAAAATTGTTCAGTAGCTAAGCCTTCTGATAGGTTTAAAGTATCTTTAACAGCTAATTTTGGAAGAACACCTTTTTCACTATTAACTTCATCATCTTTTCCCTCTAAATAAACTTTCATAAACCCTTCAAAAGTTATTATTTCACCCTTGGCAACTAACTGATGATCAGAATTTGAAAGATTAATCTTAACAATAGTTCTATCTATCTTTGCATCTGCCATTTGAGAAGAAATTGTTCTTTTCCAAATCAAATCATACAATCTCTGATGAGAAGAATCACCATCAATTTTTCTGTTTTCAATATATGAAGGTCTAATTGCCTCATGCGCTTCTTGTGCTCCCTTTGATTTATTTGAAAAAGATCTTGGATATGCATATTCTTCTCCATATAACTTAGTAATCTCATTATTTGCAGCATTAAGCGCGTCTTGTGATAGGTTTACACTATCTGTTCTCATATAAGTTATTTTTCCAGCTTCATAAAGTCTTTGAGCAACCATCATAGTTTGATTTACAGAAAAACCTAATTTTCGTGATGCTTCTTGTTGTAGTGTAGACGTTGTAAATGGAGCAGCTGGAGATTTCTTTGCTCCCTTTTTTTCTAAATTTCCAATAACATAATCAGCATTCTGGCATTTTTCCATAAAAGTATAAGCTTCCTCCTTAGATTTAAAACGTTTAGGTAATTCTGACTTAACAATTTCCTCCTTATCATTCTTTAAGAAGACGACAACTTTATAATCAGACGAAGATTTAAAATCTAAGATTTCTTTCTCTCTTTCAACAATTAATCTAACAGCAACAGACTGTACTCTTCCGGCAGATAATCCTTGTTTTACTTTTTTCCATAATACAGGAGAAACTTCAAAACCAACTAACCTATCTAAAACCCTCCTTGCTTGTTGAGCATTTACTAAATTAAGATCTAATTCTCGTGGATTTTCTACTGCTCTTAAAATAGCTTTTTTTGTAATCTCGTGAAATACAATTCTTTTTGTAGACTTAGGGTCTAGTTTTAAGGCTTCTGTTAAATGCCAAGCAATAGCCTCTCCTTCTCGATCCTCATCAGTAGCTAACCATACAGTATCGACCTTTTTAGCTGCGTTAATTAGTTGACTAACAACTTTCTTTTTATCTTCTGATATTACATAATTAGGAGCAAACCCATTATCAATATCTATAGACATTCCGCCTTTTGATGGCAAATCTCTAATATGACCTATACTAGATTCGACAATAAAATCATTACCCAGATAACCTTGAATAATTTTTTTCTTTGCTGGTGATTCTACAATAACTAAATTCTTCGCCATTTTCTTTATTTTTTTTTGCAAATAAAAGAAAGATTTTTGATTCTCAATATTTACAAATACTTGTCAGTTTTTTTATATTATATAATAATATAGATTTTTTAACTATGACATATTGTCAGTTTTTTTTATTTTTGCATTATAAAAATTAAAAAATGAATATTAAAACTCTTTCAGCTAAAAAAATAGATGAAAAAAAACAGGGAAATATTCTTGAAGTAAATAGTTTTAAAAAAGGGAATAAAAAACTCTACCTAGAGAGTTATGGATGTCAAATGAATTTCTCTGATAGTGAAATTATTGCTTCAATTCTAAGTAAAGAAAATTATTCTACTACAAAAGATATAAATGAAGCAGATTTAGTATTTGTTAATACATGTTCTATTCGAGATAAAGCAGAACAAACAGTAAGAAAAAGACTAGAAGTATATAATTCAATCAAAAGGACAACAAACCCATCAATGGTTGTTGGTGTTCTTGGATGTATGGCTGAAAGACTTAAAGAAAAATTTATAGAAGAAGAAAAATTAGTAGACCTTGTTGTTGGTCCTGATGCGTATAGAGACTTACCTAATCTCATAAAACAAGTTGAAGATGGAAGAAAGGCAGTTAATGTTTTTCTCTCAAGAGAAGAAACCTATGCAGACATTGAGCCTGTTAGATTATCAGGAAATGGAATTACGGCATTTGTTTCAATTACAAGAGGATGTGATAACATGTGTACTTTTTGTGTTGTTCCTTTTACTAGAGGAAGGGAAAGAAGTCGAGACCCAGAAAGTATTATTAAAGAATGTAAACAGCTTCTCTCTCAAGGATATAAAGAAGTGACTCTACTTGGACAAAATGTAGATTCATATCTATGGTATGGAGGAGGACCAAAAAAAGATTTTAAAAATATTTCGGAAAAACAAAAAAAGGAAGTAATTAATTTTTCAAAACTTCTTGAAAGAGTTGCGAAAATTAATGAAAAGTTAAGAATACGTTTTTCTACATCAAACCCTCAGGATATGACAGATGATGTTATTGCTGTTATGAAGCATCATCCAAATATCTGTAATTATATTCATCTTCCACTCCAATCTGGAAGTAGTAAAATCCTTAAACTCATGAATAGAGGCTATAATAGAGAGGAATATAAATCACTTATTGACAGAATAAAAAAAGAAATACCAGATTGTGCCATATCTATGGATATGATAACTGGTTTCTGTACTGAAACTGATAGTGATCATCAAGACACTTTAAGCCTAATGAATTATGTTAAATATGATTACGGATATATGTTTAAATACTCAGAAAGACCAAATACCACAGCTGAAAAAAAATATAAGGATGATATTCCTGAAGAAAAGAAACAAGAACGACTAGTAGAAATAATTAACTTACAACAGGCTCATTCATTAGAAAACAATAAAAAAAGAATTGGCAAAACTTATGAAGTTTTAATTGAAGGAATTTCAAAAAAATCAGATTTACATTTTTTTGGAAGGACAACTCATAATTGTGTTGCTGTATTTGAAAAAAAGAATGCTAAAATTGGTGATTATGTAAATATTAAGGTGCATGATTGCACAGCTGGAACTTTAAAAGCAAAAATTATTTAACATGGATATTAAAAAAAGCAAACAACGTTTCGGTATTATAGGTAATAATATAAAACTAAATCAAGCAATAAATGTTGCCTTACAAGTAGCAAATACTGATATTTCAGTTTTAATTAATGGTGAGAGTGGTACCGGAAAAGAAACTATTCCTCAGATTATTCACCAAAATAGTACAAGAAAACACAGTAATTATATCGCTGTTAATTGCGGAGCTATTCCTGAAGGAACAATAGATAGCGAATTATTCGGTCATGAAAAAGGATCCTTTACTGGTGCTAACGAAAGCAGAAAAGGGTACTTTGAATCTGCTGATAACGGAACAATATTTCTAGATGAAATAGCAGAACTACCTCTTCCTTCTCAAGCTAGACTACTTCGTGTATTAGAAAATGGAGAGTTTATCAAGGTGGGTTCATCAAAAGCAAATAAAACTAATGTACGAATTCTTGCTGCTTCTAATGTAAACATGTTAGAACTAGTGAAAAAAGGTAAATTTCGAGAAGATTTATATTATAGATTGAATACTATTAGTATTCATCTACCACCCTTAAGAGATAGAGGAGAAGATATTTATCTATTATTTAGAAAATTTGCTGCTGATTTTGCTGAAAAATATAAAACTCAACCCATAAAACTAAGTGATGATGCAATACATGCATTAAATAATTATAATTGGCCAGGAAATATTAGACAATTAAAGAATTTTGTTGCTCAGATTTCTATAATTGAGAAGAATAGAGATGTAAATACTTTAACGCTAGAATCTTATTTACCAGAAAAAAACTCAAACACTCCAATACTCTTTAAAGATAAGTCTAAAGCAGATTTATCTGAGAGAGAGATTCTTTATAAAGTTCTATTTGACATGAAAAATGATTTGAATGAACTAAAAAAAATAACTCATAATCTAATCAATGAATCCTCAAATAAATCTTTAGAAAATTCAAGCTTAGATATATTTAATGATATTAAAGAGAATGAAAAAGATGAAACATATAAAAATGAACAAACTATTGAAATTGAAGAAACATTATCTTTAATGCAACAAGAAAAAAAATTAATAATTAAAGCTCTTAACAAACATAAAGACAGAAGAAAAGATGCGGCTAAAGAATTAGGAATCTCTGAAAGAACATTATATAGAAAACTAAAAGAATTTGAACTATAAAATCATGAAGAAATCCAACATTATAGTTTCTTTTTTATCTGTCCTCTTGTTTTCATGTGGAATTTATTCCTTTAATGGAGCCTCTATACCAAAAAATGCTAAAACAATTTCTATTGACTATTTTGTTAATTCAGCACCAACCAAACAGCCAACATTAAGTCAAATACTATCTGAGAAGCTTAAAGATTTTTTTATAACACAAACAAATCTTATAATAGATTCAAACAATGGCGATTTAAGTTTTAAAGGGGAAATTATAAAATATGAAATAAAACCAATAGCAATTCAATCGAATGAAACTGCAGGTAAAAATAGATTAACAATTTCTATTAAAGTGAATTTTAACAACTCACATAATGATGAATTTAATTTTGATCATACATTTTCAAGATATAGAGACTATGAAAGCTCGCAAAATTTTTCTGAGATTGAAAGTGTCCTAATTGAAGAAATTAGCAATGAACTAATTGAAGATATTTTCAATAAAGCAGTTGTAAATTGGTAAATCAATATAACATAACTAAGTTAATGGAAAATCCATCATTAATAGATAATGAGGAACTTAATAAAATACATGATCTTATTAAAGAATTTCCATATTTCCAAACTGGGCAATTACTTTATTGTAAAGGATTAAAGAACATAGATAGCATACGATTTAAAACACAGTTAAGAAAAACAGCATCTCATGCTGGAAACAGGAAATTATTATATGAACTTATTTTAAAAGAGTCTATAAGAAAAGAGATTAAAACAACAGGAATTGAGAATAATGAATATCATTCATTTATGGATTGGATTTCAATAGTTCAAGCAAAAAAGATAAACCGATCACAAAACACTAATTCTAGTAAAATAATTGATGTTTTTCTTGAAACACAACCTAAAATATCTAAAAAGAAAAAACAAAATTTCTTCAAACCCTCAGAAATTGCTAAAGAAAGTATTTTAGAAAATCAGGATCTTGTTACAGAAACACTGGCAAAAGTATATAAAAAACAAAAGCATTATGAAAAAGCTATTTTAACATATCAGAAACTAAGTTTGAAATATCCACAAAAAAGTAGTTACTTTGCAGACCAAATTAAATTAATTAACCAACTTAAAGAAAATTAAAAATGTATACAATTTTTGCAATACTCATTATTATAACTTCTGTTTTATTAGTCTTGGTAGTTTTAGTTCAAAATCCAAAAGGAGGTGGCCTATCCTCTTCTTTCGGGGGTAGTGGAGCAAATCAAATTATGGGAGCAAAAAAAACTACCGATTTTCTAGAGAAAGCAACATGGACATTAGCAATCACTTTAATCTCCTTAAGTCTATTGTCAAATTTTGCAATTCCTAGAAACAATACAGATGATGTTATGGAAATTAAAGCTCAAGAACAAATTGATGAAACTATAATACCTAACCTTCCTTCTAATCCCGTTCAAGAATAAATCAATGTAACATTTTAATATGACACTTTTTCATGTTTTAATTTAGTGGCATAGTATTTGTAGAATTAATAATAAAAAACTAATTTATGAAGAAGATAAAATTAACACCATTAGCTGACAAAGTAATTGTTCAACAAGCAAAAGCAGAAACAAAAACTGCTTCTGGAATAATTATTCCAGACACAGCACAAGAAAAACCTCAAAAAGGAAGTATTGTTGCAGTAGGTAAAGGAACTAAAGATAATCCAATAACTGTAAAAGTTGGTGACAGTATCCTTTATGGGAAATATGCTGGAACAGAATTAAAATTTGAGGGAGAAAATTACTTAATAATGAAAGAGTCGGATATTTTAGCAATAATTAAATAAAAAATAAAAAATGGCAAAAAAAATAACATTCGATACTGATGCAAGAGATGCACTAAAAAAAGGTGTTGATGCACTAGCAAATGCTGTAAAAGTTACACTTGGACCAAAAGGCAGAAATGTGGTTATTGATAAACAATTTGGAGGACCATCAATAACAAAAGACGGTGTAACTGTTGCAAAAGAAATTGAACTTGAAGACACTCTTGAAAACATGGGAGCGCAAATGGTAAAAGAAGTAGCTTCAAAAACTAATGACTTAGCAGGAGATGGAACAACATCTGCAACAGTTTTAGCTCAAGCAATTATATCAGAAGGATTAAAAAACGTTGCTGCTGGTGCTAACCCAATGGATTTAAAAAAAGGAATTGATAAAGCTGTTGATGCAATTATTAAAGATATTAATAAACAAGCCCAACAAGTTGGGGATAGTTATGAAAAAATTGAACAAGTTGCATCTGTTTCTTCAAATAATGATAACATAATTGGTTCACTAATCGCTGAAGCAATGAAAAAAGTAAAAACTGAGGGAGTTATTACAGTAGAAGAAGCAAAAGGAACAGATACTACTGTAGAAGTTGTTGAAGGAATGCAATTTGACCGAGGCTACCTTTCTCCTTATTTCATAACAGATGCAGATAAAATGGAAGTAGAATTAGAAAGTCCATATATTTTAATATATGATCAAAAAATCTCTGCTATGAAAGATTTACTTCCAATTTTAGAACAAACAGCAAAAACAGGAAAACCACTTATGATAATTGCTGAAGATGTAGATGGTGAAGCGCTATCAACTTTAGTTGTAAATAAGATAAGAGGTGCATTAAAAGTTGCTGCTGTAAAAGCACCTGGTTTTGGTGATAGGAGAAAAGCCATGTTAGAAGATATTGCAATACTAACAAATGGAACTGTAGTCTCAGAAGAAAGAGGATTTAAACTTGAAAGCACTACACTAGAAATGCTTGGTAAAACTGAAAAAATTGTTATTGATAAAGATAATACTACAATTGTTAATGGAGATGGAGAAAAACAGACTATCTCTGCAAGAGTTAATCAAATAAAAACTCAAATAGAAACTACTACATCAGATTATGATAAAGAAAAATTACAAGAAAGACTTGCTAAACTAGCTGGTGGTGTAGCAGTTCTATATGTTGGGGCTGCTACAGAGGTAGAAATGAAAGAGAAAAAAGATAGAGTTGACGATGCATTATCCGCTACAAGAGCTGCTATAGAAGAAGGTATAGTTCCTGGAGGAGGAGTGTCAATTCTTAGGGCTACTGATTCTCTATTAAAAATTAAGGCAGAAAATGATGATGAACAAACTGGTGTCAATATTATTATGAGAGCAGTTGAAGAGCCATTAAGACAAATTGTAGAAAATGCCGGTTTGGAAGGATCAGTAATTGTTGCTAAAGTTAAAGATGGAAAAGGAGACTTTGGATTTAATGCAAAGACTGAAACCTATGAAAGTTTATATAAAGCAGGAGTTATCGATCCAGCTAAAGTAGTTAGAGTTGCTTTAGAAAATGCTGCTTCTGTTGCAGGAATGCTACTTACAACAGAATGTGTAATATCAAATATTAAAGAAGAAAATACTCCACCAATGCCGCCAATGGGTGGGGGTGGAATGCCTGGAATGATGTAAATACTTAGTAATCAAAGTATTTAAGTCTAGTCTACATTATCGTGTAGATATGAATTATTATCCTTTAATATAATTTTATCATTTTCAGAATCAGTTAAAGTATAATGAGAAACATCATCTTCAGATGAATGTGACACTTCATCTAAATCAATATTATTTCTTTTAAAAGCAGGCTCATCTTCTAACTTAGTTAATCCTGAAGGAGTTCTTAATTTAATTGATATTTCCCTTAATCTTTCTTCTCTCTCTCGTGCTTCAATACGCATAGATTGATTATTAATAGATAGCATCTCTTGTTCTGTTTTAATCACATCATCGCAATCTAAATCATTATCAGTGTTTCCCTCTACAATATCTAAAATCAAATCACTAGGATTATTTACCTGTTCAGTCTCATCTTCTAATTCAAGAATTGTCTTACAAGACACATCTTCTGCTGATGAATTTATTTCACTAGAATTACTTTCAGTCTTAAATGAATCATCTTCCAAAGATAAAGTCTGCTGAGAAGAAATAACATTATTGCTTTCATTATTTTCATAATCAAGTTGATCATTATCTATATCATTATCTTCTAATCTAATTGTTACAGGCTCGTTAACTTTTTTAGTTTTAAAACCAGTAGCAATTACTGTTACACTAACAGCACTTCCTAAATCTGCATCAAATCCTATTCCTTCAATAATATTAACATCACGACCTGCAGATTGCTGAATTTTATTTTTAATCTTACTTAATTCTGACATCTTAATTTCATCATCTCCAACACCAGAAACAATTTTTAACAAAACTTGCTCTGCACCTGTAATATCATTATCATTTAATAAAGGAGAATCTAATGCTTCATTTACTGCTTCAATTGCCCTATTCTCTCCAATAGCTTCAGCCTGACCCATAACTGCAGTTCCACTATTTTCTAATACTCTCCTAGCATCATTTAAATCAATATTAACTTTTAAGTGTTGGGATATAACCTCAGCTATTCCTTTTGTTGCAGTATTTAATACCTCGTTTGCTTTCCCAAATGCTTGAGTTAGAGTTAAATCTCCATAAATTTCAATTAATTTATCATTATTAATAATTAATAAAGTATCTACATATTTTTTAAGTTCCTCTAAACCTTCTTTTGCATATTTTTTTCTATAACCACCTTCATTTGTAAAAGGATGTGTTACTACAGCAATAGTTAAAATATTTTTCTCTCTAGCAATCTCTGCAATAACAGGAGCAGCTCCAGTACCAGTACCACCTCCCATTCCTGCTGTTATAAATAACATCTTAGTATTAGCATCTAATAATTCACTAACACGATCAGAGCTTTCCTTAGCAGCCTTCATTCCTATATCAGGATTTGCACCAGCTCCTAATCCCTCTGTTAAATTTTTTCCTAATTGTATTTTAATAGGAATAGGGCTCGCTTCTAATGCTTGTAAATCTGTATTACAAATCACAAAATCTACTCCATCAATTCCATGCTCAAACATATAATTAACTGCATTACTACCTCCTCCTCCAACACCCATAACTTTAATCTGTGAAGATTGATTTTTAGGTAACTGAAATTCAAAATCTGTATCTATTAAACTCATAATTTTTGTTTTTATTAAAATTTATTAATTAATCAATTTCATCTTCAAAGAAACTTGCAAATTTTGCTAGAAGACTATTTGATTTCTGCTCAATTTCTGTTTCATTAACACCATTATTAGAATTATTATTTTTTCTTTTCTCAAACCCTTTTAAAACTAAACCAACACCTGTTGAATACATTGGGCTAGTAACTAAATCTTTTGATTCCCCTGACAAATGTTCATTTGGATACCCAATTCTAGTCTCTTTTGCAGTAATAAATGAAACTAATTGCGGTAAATTTTTAATCTGAGAACCACCACCAGTTAGTACAATACCTGTCATTAATTTATTTTCATAACCAGATACTTTTATTTCATGATATACTAGATCAATTATTTCTTTCATTCTTGCTCCAATAATTTCAGATAAATTTTTAACAGCTATCTCTTTTGGCTCACGACCTCTTAGACCTGGAATTGAAACCATAACATTCTCCTGATCATCAGTATACATAGCTGATCCAAATTTAATTTTAAGTAACTCAGCTTGTTTATCTAAAATTGAAAGTCCTGCCTTAATGTCTTTAGTAACAATATTCCCTCCAAATGGAATAACAGCTGTATGCCTAATAATTTTATCTAAAAAGATTGCAACATCTGTTGTGCCTCCACCAATATCTACTAATGCTACACCTTCACGCAATTCATCATCATCCAATGTAGCAATTGCTGATGCAAATGGCTCCAGGATTAATTCTTTTGGGATTAATCTTGCCTTCTCAACACATCTCATAATATTTCTAACAGCACCAACCTGAGCAGTTATAACATGAAAATTTGCCTCAAGCTTAACTCCTGCCATACCCTTTGGGTCTTGAATACCATCCTCCCCATCCACAGTATATTCTTGTGGAATAACATGTATTACCTCCTCTCCAGGAATAGTTATCAACTTAAACATATTATTTTTTAATTTATCAATATCTTCTTGCCCAATTTCTATCTCAATATTATCTCTTACTATTTCCCCCCTATGCTGTAAACTTTTAATATGCTGACCTGCAATACCAACATAAACTTCATTAATTTCAATATCATTCTTCTTCTCAACCTCTTCTAAAGCTAACTTGATTGATGTAACTGTCTTGTCAATATTCGAAACAATACCTCTTGAAACACCACTTGAAATTGATTTCCCATTTCCTAAGATCTCTATCTTATCATATTGATTTTTTCGACCAATGATTATTGAAACTTTAGTAGTTCCAATATCTAAACCAACTATTATGTCTGAATTATTAGATTCCATAATTTATTTTTTTGAACAAATAATCTGATCTTTATATTTAAGATTAATAATATTATAATAATCCCATCCTTTATATTTGATAATTTTATCATAAAAACATATCAAATTATCAAACTTTATTTCTAAATCTTCAATATCACCAATATTAATCTTTTGATTTTTTATTTTTGGTATTAATAAAACATCATTGTTCTCAAAATGAATCTGTGAAATTAAAGGCCTCATAAACTCATTTGATTCAATTATTTTTGACAACTCACATATATCTTCCATATTATACTTCTCAACATCCCCACTCGCTATTAGTTTCCTTGATGTATATGTTTCAGAAAGGGGCATTAACAAACAATCTTCATCAAGATAATAACTAGCCTCAGACTTAAGAATTCTTACTAAGGGATCTCTTTCTTCTATAATTACATCAATAGCACCATCAAGATTTAAAAAAACTTGAACATCTTTAATATGTGGTTGATTCTTAATATTATATTCCATAGACTCCACATCAAAAACTTCCTGATTATCATAATATAAGCCCTTATTACTTAGGATCTCAAGCACCTTTTTTTCATCTACAAAACTATTTTGTGTGTGATTAATTTGAATTAAATTTAGATTCTTCTTTGCTGTATTTTCATTCTTTATTGTAAAAGACAACAAAACAAAAAGTAATGAAGAAAGAAAAAGCAACTCAACTATTTTCAAAATCCTTTTCATGATTTTATTAGCTTTATAATTGGACCAACAAAATCACTAATATCTCCTGCACCTAAAGATAATAAAACATCTATTTTCTTACTTTTCAAAACTGATATCAAATTATCTTTTGAACATCTTTGCTTATCCTCATTTAAACATAGATTTAATATCATATTGGAATCTACACCTTCAATTGGCTCTTCTCTAGCTGGATAAATATCCAAGATTATAAGATTATCTGCTATAGATAAAGAAGATGCAAAATCTTTGGCAAAATCTTGAGTCCTAGAAAATAAGTGTGGCTGAAATACAACAGTAATATTTCTTCCTGGAAAAAATCTCTTAACAGTCTCAATAGTTACTAAAACCTCTTTAGGATGATGTGCATAATCATCAATATATATCTTATTCTCCGAAACATAATGAATATCAAATCTTCTTTTAACTCCACAAAATGTATTTAATGAATCTGATATCTTATTATTGTCAATTTTTAAAAATGAACTAGCAGCTATTGCAGCTAATGCATTACTAATATTATGATTGCCCGGCATTGATAAATTAACTTTATTATTTGTGTTATTTACATTATTATTAGCTCTTTTATAATAATTAAATTTCACATGAGAGTGAACTTTCTGAATTTCTGAAAAATAATAATCAGATTTCGTTGAATTAGAGTAGGTAAATAAGCTTCCTTTCTTTGGACTCTTAAAATGATTTACAATACTTTCTTCTATAATTAAACACCCATCATCTTTTACCTGAGAGGCAAACTGCTGAAATGAACTAATAAACTCATTTTGATTCCCATATATATCTAAATGATCTGAATCTAATGATGTTATAATAGCAATATCCGGATACAAAGAAAGAAAAGAACGATCATATTCATCAGCTTCAACAACCATATACTTACTTGTCTCTGAAAATAAAAAGTTAGTATTATAATTTTTACTTACACCACCGAGAAAGGCAGTGCAATCAACACTTACCTGTTTAAGAATATGAGCAAGCATTACTGATGTTGTAGTTTTACCATGTGTACCAGCAACTGCAATAGTGTAATAATGTTTACTTATTAAACCTAGTGCTTCTGCCCTCTTACAAATTTTAAAACTGTTATTACTAAAAAAGGAAAATATATTATTATTCGTTATTGCTGAACTATATACAACTAATTGATTACTCTTATTTTTAACATTAAACATCTCTGGAATAGTATCAATATTATCTGTATAGCTAAT
>Ga0206679_10002804_pt1 | contig 13651 bp, 9 predicted proteins | sample M110012015metaG_FD_155464 | JGI IMG/M metagenome (GOLD analysis project Ga0206679, IMG submission 155464) | Ammonia-oxidizing marine archaeal communities from Monterey Bay, California, United States - M1 100m 12015 | ecosystem: Environmental > Aquatic > Marine > Intertidal zone | place: USA... | reverse complement strand
AACTGTATGCCAGCATTCATCGCATCTGATAAGGAATGGGCACAGAAATTCAAGGATAAAAACATTCCAATAATTGGCGATGACATAAAGGGTCAAGTTGGTGCCACTATAGTTCATAGAACTTTAGCACGATTATGTGACGAACGTGGAACTAAAATCGAAAAAACATACCAAATCAACGTAGGTGGAAATACAGATTTTTTGAATATGAAGGAGCAAGAAAGACTAGTAAGCAAAAGAATCTCAAAAACTGAGAGTGTTCAAAGCCAATTAACTGATAGACTTGATGATGACCAAATATACGTTGGACCATCTGATTTTATCCCATTTTTGGGAAATACTAAACTCATGTTTATGAGGATTGAAGGTAGACAGTGGGCAAACATTCCATATAATATGGAAGTAAGACTTGAAGTCGATGATAAAGCAAATTCTGCAGGAATAGTTATTGATGCTGTAAGATTAGCAAAAATTGCATTGGATAGAGGGATGGGTGGACCAATAATACCAGCAAGTGCGTATTTAATGAAACATCCAATTCAGCAGATGACTGACCCAGTTGCAAAAACTGAGCTTGAGAAATTTGTTAGTGGCGAGTAAATAATATCATTTTATTCATAACGCCACAAAGTTTGTTAGTCAAGTCAACTAAACTTGGTCGCATTGATTATGCAACGGATCTAAAAATAAATTATATTGGTACATATAAAAAAAGTTGAGATCTTTGGCTTCAAATCATTTGGATTTAAAAATACAATAGTAGACTTTGAACCAGGACTAATATCAATCTCTGGCCCAAACGGTTCTGGTAAAAGTAACATATTAGATGCAATAACATTTGCATTAGGTGAGAATAAGCCAACTGTTATGCGTGCACCAAATTTGCGTGCATTAATGCATGATATTGAGGGTGCAGCAAGACGTGGACCAAAGTTAGCACGAACTAGTGTACATTTTGATAATTCTGATAGAATGATTGCAGTAGATTCTGATATTGTCACAGTCACCAGAGAAATGAGTGAGAAGGGTGAAAATGTATACTATTTGAATAAAACTAAGGTTTTACGTAACAAAATTCTTGACCTCATGAACCTTGCAAATGCAGGCTTAAACCAAATTAATAATGTTCAGCAGGGCACTGTCCAAAGAATATCTGAGATGAATGGTGAAGAAAAAAGGCAGGTGATTGAGGATTTAATTGGATTATCTGATTTTGATGAAAAGAAAAAGGATGCTGAAAAGCAACTTTTAATCGCTGATCAAAAACTTGCTATTGCGTTAGCAAGGATGGGCGAGGTTAAAAAAAGAATTGATGAATTAGAAGAAGACCGAAATAACAAATTACGATATGATCTAATTGAACGTGAACTCAACCGTTATAGAGCAATTTCTGCAGCAAGTGATTTGAAGTCAATTATTGATCAAAAATCATCAAAACAAAAGACTCTCAATTCCATAAGTTCTGATAAAAAACACATTGATGAGGAAAGAGCAATATCACGAAAACAGCGTATAGAGATACAAAAGCAAAAAGATGAATTTATGGACGAAGTTAATAAATATAATAAAGCAAAATCTGAAATTGAAAGTGATTTAAGTACTTTTCAAAGAACTTTTGATTCTGCAGAAAGTAATATAGCTACAAGTACCAAGCGTTTAGAGTTTATCAACACACGTTTACCTGAATTAACTAAATCATTAAGCACACTAAATGGAGAACGTGAATTACTAGAATCAAAAATAATTGTTCTAAAAGAAAACATTAGAGCACTTCGTGAAAAAAGACATTTGCTTGATGATGAATCACAAATAATTAATTCTCAAAGAACTGATGTACTAAAAAAACAGTCTGTCATATCAACACAAAAGCGTGATGTAGATCAAAAAATTGAAAAGTTAACAAGTAGAAGAGACCATACCAAATTATCAGTTGGAAAACTTGATAGTGAGATTATTGATATATCTGAAAAAATTTTATCTAACAAAACAAAACAAAATGATTATTCATTAAATATTGATTTATTACAGAAACAAAAAATTAAACTAGAACATGCAATCCATAATCACAAACAAAGCATTCAAGAAATTAATATTCGGCTAAAAAAATTTATCATGAAAAAACAGGTTCTTGAAAAAGATGTTCACGACCTTACAGATCTTATTAATGCATCATCAAAAGGTGCTGACAAATACGAAACAAAAATAAAATTTGCAAAAGGAATAATGCATGAAGATTATTCTATATCCAAACTAAAGCATGCTTCCGACAATCTAGGAATTGAAGGTTTAGCGTATGAAATTCTTAGTTGGGATAAAAAATATGAGCGCTCAATTATGGCAGTCTGTGCAGACTGGATAAAGGCAGTAGTTGTCAAAGATTTCTCCACTCTGGTTTCTCTTGCAGAATTTGTACAAGAAAAGAAACTACCAAAACTCAAGATCATACCATTACAGTCAATTCCTGATTTTAGCCTAGAATTGCCAAATGACTCTGAATCAATTGGTTTGCTGTCTGATTATGTTTCATGTGAAGACAAATTCAAAAAACTAAAAACTCTCCTATTTGGAAATGTCATTCTAACTAAATCAAGAAACTCCGCAATTCGTTTGTCAAAATCAGGATTTAAGACAATTACATTAGAGGGGGAATTCTTTGAGGCAAGAAATGCATCACTTGTAATCGACACCAATTCAAAAATTTCAAAACTCACTAAAATAATCAATATGAGTGATTCTGTCGACGGATTACAATCAATGATTTCATCATTGCGTCAAACACTTCAAAAAAAGAAAAATACAATCAAAAAGGTTGATGATCTTATCAAGTTATATGAAAAAAGACTCTCAGTATCTGAGAGCGGCATGATTGTAACAAATAACAGTTATACCGATTTAAAACAAAAAATTAGTTCCTCAAATAATACATTTACACAGTTTGTAACAAGAAATAATCAACTAGAGAGACAAAACGAACGATTGTCAAGAGACTTTGTTACCCAAAACTCTCAGTTGGAATCAATTGAGTCACAAATAAAACTAGTTAAAGAAAATTATGCCGAGCCACAAATAGATAGCCTTGCAAATCAACTAACTCTATTAAACGATAAACTTGTCAAACACGAAGAAATTGAGAGACCAATGAAAACAGATCTCAAAAACGATCAAGACGATCTGGCAACATTGATGGCTGATGACACAAGAATGAAAAGTGAAAAAAATACATCACAGCATGAGCATTCAACGTTAAACCAAGAAAAATACACACTTGAAGTTGGAATTCGTAAATCTGAAAAAGACAGAGAGCAAGCAAATAAAGAATTAATCCAATTACGTGAGAAGGAGCAAGATTTGATCGTCACTTCTGGAACATCTGTTGAGAGACAACAAGAATTTGATTCCAAACTTGAAAAACTACGAGATAAAATTGAAGATTTTACAAGAGATATTGGAAATCATGAAAGAAGATCTGACAGTCTTGATCGTGATATAACCGATTTTAATCAGCGTGAATCAAAAATCAAATCTTTATTACAAAAATTTGGATATGATGAAACAGTTGAAGTTTTTGATGTAGAATCGATAGTAAACTCATTGGAAAAAGAGCAAGAACGTATGAGAGGATCACTAAATTCGGGTTCACCATTACAATACGTCGAGGTGTCACAAGGTTACAAAACCTCATCAGACCACAAAAATACACTTCAAGAGGAGCGAAACACAATTGTTGGGTTCATAGAATCTGTTGAAAAAGACAAAAGGCAAACGTTTTTGGATGCTTTTGACACTGTTGACAAACAAGTTCGTGATGCTTTCTCAAAAATGACAGGTGGTAATGCATGGCTAGAACTAGAAAACGAGGATGATATTTTTGCATCCGGGCTAAATTACATATTGCAATTCCCAAATAAACCAAAACGAGAATCTACATCAATTAGTGGTGGAGAAAAGTCGTTGGCTGCAACAGTTTTTGTTTTAGCATTGCAAAAATTAAATCCATCACCATTTTACATGTTTGATGAAGTTGATGCACATCTTGACGCACCAAACGCTGAGAAGTTATCAAAGATAATCAAGGAGCGCTCTGAAGGAAGTCAATTCATAATGGTATCACTAAAAGATTCAGTAGTTGAGAAGGCAAGACTGATCTATGGTGTATTTCCAAAGCATGGTGTATCAAATGTTATCAAGTACAAGGATAAACACATGCTCAACTTCCAGGAAGAATCTTCAATTCCAAACTAATTCTACCCTTCTACTTTCCAACTAATTTTTCGCTCTCTATACAAATTTTTAGGATCTGGTTCAGATATTGCTTCAATTAGTGCTTTGGTATAGGGATGTTTTGGTTTTGTTAATACATCATTGACATTTCCAGTCTCAACAATTTTGCCTTCATATAAGATTATTATTCTATCTGCAAAGTATTTTGCAGTTGCCAGATCATGTGTAATATAGATAAATGATATTTTATTATTATTATGAATCTCACTCATTAATTCTAAAATTTCTGCACGTATTGATACATCTAACATAGAAACTGGTTCATCAGCTATTATCATTTTAGGTTTTACAACCAAGGCCCTCGCAATAACAACTCTTTGCCGTTGACCACCTGACAACATGTGAGGATATTTTTTTGCTATGTCGTTTGCAGGTTCTAGCCTAACCTGTTGCAACACATCCAACACAATTTTCTTTCTTACTTCTTTGGTTCCTATTTTGTGAATCTCTAATGGTTCACTGATTATGTCAAATATTTTCATTCTTGGATTAATTGAATCGTATGGATCTTGGTATACCATTTGACATTGCATTCTGAGTTTTTTCAAATTTGACGAATTACTGTCTACCTCAGCACCCTCAAAGAAAATTTTTCCTGAATCAGGTTCAATCGCCCTAAGAATTAGTTTTGCAATTGTTGATTTACCAGAACCAGATTGTCCAGCAATTGCCAAAATTTCATTATCATTTAATGAAAAACTCACATTATCAGACGCTGTGACTTTTTCTGATTTTGATTTGAAAAAACCCTTTTTAGTAAAATTCTTGTTTAAACCCTCAACCCTTAGAATCTCATTCACTAATTAACCTCATAAAACTTGTATATCAAATGTTCAGTACTATGGTAAAAAGATGGACAAGAAATTTATTCTATTAAAAAACCGATTTTGAAATATGAGTACAAAATCTATCCAAAAGACACTAGAATACCAAAGAATTACTGTACAAGATAATTTAGAATATTTCAAATCTCATGACATAAAAAACCAGAAAACATTTGCAAAAGATATTAAGTTATCTCTTAATCGGGAATCTAAATCAATCAGTCCAAAATATTTCTATGATGATTGTGGTTCCAAACTATTTGACCAAATATGTAAATTACCAGAATACTATCCTTACGTTTGCGAATTATCAATTCTCAAAAATATTGGAAGAGATCTGATACCACATCTTACTAGTTATGTTAAACTGGTTGAATTAGGAAGTGGTTCGTCTACTAAAACACGACTCCTTGTTGATACATTATTTCAATCACAAGAGCACGTTGAATATTTTCCTATTGACATATCTGATGTTTTAATTGATAGTGCAAAAGAGCTATGTATTGATTACAAGAATCTTAAAGTTACAGGTATAATTGATACATATGAAAATGGTTTAGATTTTCTAGAAGATTATGACGAAACACCAAATTTAATCACATTTCTTGGGTCAAGTTTTGGAAATTTTAGCGAGAAGGAAGGAAGTGATTTTTTGAAAAGAATTCATAGTTTGATGAAATCATCAGATTATTTTCTGGTTGGGCTTGATCTAAAAAAAGATAATAATGTTTTGTTTAAAGCGTATAATGACACTAGAGGTATCACTGCAAAGTTTAACCTCAATATTTTAGAAAGAATTAACAAAGAATTAGGCGCAGACTTTAAAATTTCAGAATTTGTACACCAAGCGTATTTTAACGAATCAAAAGGAAGAGTCGAAATGTATCTTCGATCACAATCAAATCAAACAGTAACTATACCAAAGGCAGACTTTTCTTTGAAACTTTTTAAGAATGAGTTAATTCACACAGAAAATTCTCATAAATTCACCATGTCACAGGTACATACTATCTTTAAAAAATCAGGATTAAATATAGTTCAAGTATGGTTTGACACTAAGAAGTATTTTGTACTAATTCTTGCAAAAAAGTTTTAGTTGTCTTTTAATTCAGATTATTATAGAATGTTGTTTGATGAGAATATGATTTCATAACTTATAGATATGAATACTAGATGTGAAAAACAAGCAAAATGACTCAAAGTAACTATGAGATTTTGGGAATACCTGATGGCTCGTCAAGAGATCAGATTAGAATAGCATTCAGAGAATTAGCATTAAAACACCACTCTGACCGTGGTGGCCATGACGAATATTTCATCAAAATAAAACAGGCGTTTGAAGATCTTAAAACAGGAAAAAAATTTCCCGATTCGCCTGAAGAGCATGAGAAGAAATCTAAGTTTTTTTGGGGGACCGACGAGGAAGAAAAAAAACGAAAAAATACTTTACTCTCAAATGATGTTGCAAAAGAAATGAATGTTGCCCAAGAGTGGCTTAATGCACTTGGACGTACAGGGGCAATAGGTCAGCGGTTATTTGGTTCTAAAGAACTCGGCGAAATAGAAATTGAGAAAAAACCATCAAATGCAATTTCAATTAAAGGTAAGTTTTGGGCAGGAACACTAACTCATGATAATGATGTCTTTATGTGGGGTAGTATTACGAATCCATATTTCTCTGACGTTGAAAAATCAAAAACTCACATTCGCCTTACAAATGGGACATTTAAGATGATGGAGCCAATTAAGAGTGGTTTTAACATAGAGAACGGAGTAAAAATCTCTGTTAATCACGGTGATATCATATGTGGGCATGTTAATGGAATACGAGACAGAATACCAGATCCGGATAGACGAGTTGGTATGTCAATTGCGCGTGAACATTTTTCAGAACTTTTAGCACCAAATGGAAAAATAATTGCAGGTGATGTGCGTCAAACAGTTTCACTGGATGCTAACGAAATTGCTGTATTGAACTTGGTCGATAATGTAAAAATTAAAGGGAAAAAAATACAGATTTTTGGATCTAAAGTAAGTTATGATGTTTTCATAGAATTGAAAAAGGACGGAATTTTACGATTCTTTGACAGGGGATCTGGATTTGACATAAGCGATGATGCAATTTTAAAATTAGAGAATGGAAAAAAGTTTTTTCTTGATGAATTAAAAAATAAAAAACTTATTGGATTTGGCGGTGAAGAGATGACATATGACTTTCTAAATAATCTTGATAACTATTCAAAAAGCTCTAATTGGTCATCAAAACTATCTGCATTAAAATTCTTTAAAAAGTAAAAATCTTAATTACTTTTTAGCGCCAAGTGTTCTATTTTTTAATCTGAGTGAACTACTTTTGCATTTTCTGCACCTGGTTGCAGAAACATCTAATCGTGCCCCACATGAAATACAAATTTTCATGTGTAATCTTGCTTTTTGAGCAATTTGCTTTTTTAATGGATCTGAAACTGGCATAGAAATTCTCACTTGATGCTATATTAATTCCTATTGACTATTCATTTTTCCTGCTAAAAGAATTGCAATTTCACCAGGTCTTTTTGCAACAGGAATATTGGCTTTAGTGAACATAGAAATTTTAGATTCAGCTGATCCATACGTTCCCATAACTATTGCACCTGCATGACCCATACGCTTTTCTTTTGGTGCACGTCTACCTGCAATGTATCCAACAATTGGTTTTTTGAATCCACTGTCAATAATATGCTGAGCAAGAACTTCCTCCGAATCTCCGCCAATTTCTCCTACTATTACCATACCTTCTAGTTCTGGATCATCTTTCACCATATCAAATGCATCAATCATTCTCGTCCCATTGACAGGATCACCACCAATGCCAATTGTAATACTTTGTCCAAATCCTGCACTTGATAGATTATTGGAAATCTCATACAGTAACGTTCCACTTTTGGATAACACTGCAACTTTTCCTAATGAAAATGGACTAGCCGGCATTATTCCTACCTTAATGAGTTCTGGGATTATCACGCCTGGAGTATTTGGACCAATCATTATTGCATTCTTTTGTTTTGCCAACTCTATTACTTCCATAGCATCTCTTATTGGAACATGTTCAGGTATAGCCACAAGTAATTTAATCCCAGCCTCTAGTGCATCTTTTGCAGCATTAAGAAAGAATTTTGCTGGAACAAACATAATTGATATCTGTGCACCAGAATTATCTACAGCTTCTTTGACAGAGTTGTAAATTTGCACTTTGTCCTCAAATTTCTGTCCACCTTTACCAGGTGTAACACCAGCTACAATGTTAGTCCCATATTCGAGCATTAGTTTTGTATGAACTGAGCCATATTTTCCAGTAATCCCCTGCACAATCACTGGCTGCTTTTGATAATTACCATTTTCGTCTTTAGGTCCTTTGAGAATTTCATAAATGTTAACCAGATTTGTTCACCTCTAGTATAACCGCATTAATTGCTTCTTCAACTGAATTAAACATTTTTGTTTTTGTATTTGATAACATATCTTTTGCTTTATCAGATTCTGAACCCATCAATCTAGCAAATACTGGAAGATCAATTAAGTTATTATCATATGCTTGAATGAATGCAGTTGCAACAGTTGTTGTCTTAACTATACCACCGTAAAGATTTACTAAAATCCCTTTCACCTTATTCATTTTACTAATCAGTGTTAGTGCTTCATAAACTGATTCCGTTGTTGCGCCACCACCAACATCTAAGAATGTCGCAGGCTTTCCACCATTATCTGATAACATATCAAACGTTGACATCACAAGTCCTGCACCATTACCAATAACTGCAATATTACCATCAAGTTCAACTAGAGAAAATCCACTTTTTTCAGCCTGCTCTTCCAACTCAGATTTTTCTTGGTACTTTGACAATTCCTCATGTCTAAAATTTGAATTGTCATCCGTCATCACTTTACCATCAAGTGCCATTAATGTTCCATCTTTTAGAATTGCAAGTGGATTAATCTCTGCAAGCTCTGCTTCTTTTTCAATAGTAAGTTTTGATAATCGCTTTAACATATCAACGAATTCAGATTCTTGATTATCTTTTAGGCCAATCTCATTTGCCACATCTTTTGCTACATCATCATCCACATGTCCCAATCCCACTTCTCTTATAGTTTGATTTTTTACAGATTCAATTTCAACACCACCGTCTGATGATGCAATTATTGTGTAGCATCGTTTACTACGATTCAAAAACAGTGAGAGATATAGCTCTTTTTCAATATCTGCCATTTTTTCGAGTAAAATGGCTCTAGTCTTTTCACCTTTAATTGCCATGTTTAGAATTTGTGGGTATTTTATTTCAAATTCATCATCATTATTGCATTTTTGAATACCACCTGCTTTACCCCTGCCTCCAACAGGAACTTGTGCTTTAATCACAAATGGATATCCTAGAGCTTTTGCATCATTTCTACCTTTTTCAATATTGGTAGATGCTATACTGTTAGGAACTCTAATTCCAAATTCCTTGAAAAGTTCTTTTGCCTGATATTCTAAAAGTCGCATGAATCAATTTCTAATTGAGGACTTTATAATCTGTTTGATATTAGACAAAATTTTCTTCTAACAATTCAACTACTTGTGAGAAATGATCTTTACTTTTTCGAAGTAATCTTTCTGGAAACTCATCAATTGAAAAAACCATTTGTTGTTTGATACTTGGAATAACCATGCCACCAGATGTTACCACCTGTTCAACTACATGATCTTGTGTAAGCGTACAGATTAATTCTTCAAATGAACCTTCCTTCTCCTCTAGTGTTTCCCTATATAGGACAATTGGTAAATTAGTCTGTGTTATGATATTAGTACCTTTTTTCAGTAGCTCACCCAGTCTATCTGTGGACCAAGTGTCAAGACTAATCTGTTTTACCATACATACTAATAGTAAATTTTCTATTTAACCTGATTTGGTATCTACTAGTTTGATCATTTGTCAACGTTTTCTCAATCATTCAACAGATATGCGGATTTTTTGCCCATCAATGTCATCGTTTTTGTATTCATTACACGATTCATCAAAATTAACTTGTTTCACTCTCACCAAAAAGGCGATTTCATCCACTTTAGATTTTATTAGTTCAAATGATTCCTGATCCAAATCTAAAATTGACGCTCTGTTTAAGATGTCTGTAGGATTATAGCCACGTTCCTTACGTAACGTTTGTAATCGTCTTGCCAAGTCTTTAACAAGTCCTTTTGCCATCATCTCTTGGTTTCGTTTGACTGACAATATCACAACTAGATTTCCTCGATTTGCAAACTGATAATCAGAATCAGCCTCAAAATCTATTACGAAATCTTCATCACTCAAAATAATTTTGTTTGAGCCTACATTAAACGTGTATGAATTTGCCTCTACTAGGTTATCTATAATCTCATTCGGATCAGTTTCTGCAAATATTTGAAGTAGTTTACCCATGTCCTGTTTAGCCTTTGGACCTATTGCCTTTCGCTCCAATTCAATTTTTGGCACGACAGGTAATCCCAATTTTTTTAACTCTACAAATTGTTTTAATCCATCCTGATTTTCAGTCTCAAAAATTTCAAATTTTTCTATATTGATCTGTGTCTTAAGTAATTCAGACAATGATTCCAAAATTTCTTTTTGACCTCTGCCTACACAGATTAATGCATTTTCTAATGGCCATCTACGTTTTAACTTCCCCTTCATTCTTGCTGCAGAACTTATAGATACTATTTCTTTCATTAAATCAAATGATTTTTCAATTTTTTCGTTAGTCAAACTGTCATCTATTTTCGGCCACTGTTCTAAGAGTATATTTTCTTTATTTCCAAAAATGTTCAGATAAAGATACTCACTTGTAAATGGAGAAAATGGATGTATCAATATGTCAAGTACTTTTAATGTTTCAGCAAGAATAGCGTAAATAGTAAATCTCCTATCTTTTTTTGTTTCATCTTCTGCCCATAATTCTGATTTAGTAATTGGAATGTATATTTGACTTAGAGAATTAATCAAAAAATCTTCAATTGCTTTTGCAGATTCATGAAATTTACAACTGTCATTACATTGAGTTGTTTTTTGAATCATTCTTTGTAGTTTTGATAATAACCAGATGTCAGGTTGAGTTAACAAATTATTTTGTTTTGCCCATTGAATTGTTGAGGATTTTGGATCAAATTTATCGTATTCACTATTTTGTTTGAAGTATAAATGAAGGTGGTATAATGTACTAATGACTTGGAATGGTCTGGACATTAATTCTTTAGTACTAAAATTTAATGGCTCTATTGGACTCGCTTTCCACATAAAATAGAATCGAATAAGATCAGCTGGATATTTTTCTAAAAGATCAGATGCTTCTAAGACATTACCCTTGCTTTTACTCATTTTATTTCCATTTTCATCTAGTACATGACCTTGGAAAAGAAATGATTTGTATGGTGATACTGGTTGATTATTGTATATCACGTTTTCAACCAATAATGTGTATGCCCATCCACGTGTTTGATCAATTCCTTCTGTGAAAAATGGTGCGGGTATTTTTTGCTCATATTCATCATCAGTAAGTGATGATAATGGCGCAGAACCACTGTTATGCCATGTATCCAATACAAATTCTTCTCTATCCATCTTTGCATTACATTCTTTACAATTAATGACGATATTATCGATCCACGGTCTATGAAGTTCAAAATTCTCACCATCTGGCAACTCCTTTGAAGCCTCAATGATTTCTTTTCGTGAAAATAATCGTTCCACATTTTCACATTCAGTGCATTTCCAAATTGGAATTGGGCATCCCCAAAATCTTTCACGTGAAATACACCATGGGTGTTTTTCTTTTATAATTTCAAGGAATCTGTTCTTTGGTTGGTCAAAAAAGTATTCAACATCTTCTGCAGCTTTGATGACTTTATCATCAAGTCTATCTAACATGTAAAAATACTCTCTTCGTGCTAACCAAACTAATGGATTACTACAGCGCCAACAGTGTGGATAACTATGTTTAATCTTTTTTCCTGCTTTTCCAACTCTTGCATTTCTTTCTATTATTGAATCTTCAATTTTTTTATCTGCGTCACGTACAAACATGCCTGAATATTCTCCTGCATCATCAGTAAAGTTCACTTCGTCATTAATTGGGCTAAAAACATCAACCTTTCTTTTAGTTGCTATGTTGTAGTCATCTTCACCGTTTGCAGGTGAAAGATGGACTAGTCCACTTCCTGTGTTTACATCAACAAATTCTTCAGCTACAACAACATGATAGTTATCTTTCTGAGATAATTTTGCAAGTTCTGGAATTTGATCTAAAAGTGGATGAATGTATTTTTTACCTTCAAATTCTGAACCAGAAACTGTTTTGAGTATTTGATAATCTTTAACATTCACTTCAGTCATAAATTCCTCAAGTATGATTTTTCCAACAACCCAGACCTCGTCTTCAACTTTAACTTCCACATATTCCTCATTTGGATTGGTACCAACCATTGCATCGGTAACAAGAGTGAACGGCATTGTTGTCCAAACAATCAAAAATTTTTCCTCATCACGTAGTTTTACTTTGTAAAACAGTGATGGGTCTTTTTTTATTTCATATCCTTGATTCACTTCAGAGTGACTAAGAGATGTTAAACAACTAGGACAATAGGCTACAACTCTATAACCTTCAGTTAAAACATCATTCTCATATGCCTTTTTGAGTAGTTTCCACTCTCTTTCAATGAATTCATCCTTGTATGTCCAATATGCGTTTTCCTGGTTTAGTGAAACTCCAAGGTTCTTGTCTGCTTGTATCCATTCGTTATGGTATTTTGTAATGATGTTTTTACATGCGGAAACTAATTCCATGATTTCTGCATCAGTTCTATCTTCCTTTCGCCCTTTTTCTATACCGAGTTCTTTTTCAGCTTGTAATTCAACTGGAAGTCCTTGAGTATCCCATCCAGCATTAAATACTACATTATTACCTGAAAGAACATTATACCTATACCACAAGTCTTTGAATACCCTTCCACGTAAATGTCCTGCATGTGGTTTACCGTTCATGGTTGGTGGTCCTTCAATAAACATAATTTCATTTTTTTTGTCTGGTGATTTCGAAATAAGATCCTGAACGTTTTGCCCTTTCAAATATTCTTTTATATTTTTCTCAATCTGTTTAACGTCAAATTGGTCAACTAGTTCCATGTATCCGATTTGAACATTATCTCTATATGAATATGAGTATTAACTATCTTGGAAATATATATCAGAATTAAATTATAATTTTGTGGTTAATGTTCTAGTTGTAGGTTCAGGTGGACGCGAACATGCAATTTCTTGGAAATTATCTCAATCAAAAAATGTTGAAAATGTATTTACTGCTCCAGGAAATGGTGGAACAGAAAACAACATCCAAATCCAAGCCGATCAACTAGATGAGTTAGCAAATTTTGCATCAGAGAAAAACTGTTTTACGGTTATTGGACCTGAAGTTCCACTTGCAAATGGCATAGTTGACATATTCAATAAAAAAGAGCTTAAAATCTTTGGACCGACACAAGATGCTGCACATCT
>Ga0206679_10002799_pt1 | contig 13658 bp, 8 predicted proteins | sample M110012015metaG_FD_155464 | JGI IMG/M metagenome (GOLD analysis project Ga0206679, IMG submission 155464) | Ammonia-oxidizing marine archaeal communities from Monterey Bay, California, United States - M1 100m 12015 | ecosystem: Environmental > Aquatic > Marine > Intertidal zone | place: USA... | reverse complement strand
CTCATGTGGCCACCCTGTCCACTCGTGGCATTTAGCTCTCGTACGCGGTTGAAAGTCAGAAGGGCAAAGATGATGTGGGTGGCCTCGTGTTCGAGGGTGGACCAGAACGTTCCCTCTCGCATTGATCGGGGGCGCAGGAAGATCATCCAGACCACGACGTAACCCCCGGCCCCATAGAGAAATGGACTCATTGTCTGGAAAGTGTCGACTATGGCCTCTGCCTCGTCCTTGAAGGCGAGCGCCGCCCCGGGTAGCACGACCAGAGCTCCGAGGGCTACAGGCCATTTGAGTAGCCGAAGAAGAAAATTTACTAAAGCGCTCATGAAGGAACCACTCTGTACTCCAGCGGTCTGGCTGTCCATAGGCATGATTCGTCGGGTGCAACTACGTTCTCGGCCTGGATACCTGGGAATACCACGTTGAGGCAGGCCCGACCGATTGGAACGTCATCCAGCAGACGCTCACCCAAGCTGGAGCGGAAGGTTGGGAGTTGGTGGCAGCCGGGTTGGCCGATGGCTATCAAGAAGGAGGGTTCTTGAGTGAGGGGACGCAGATTCTTGGAGGCCAGTTTTTCGCGATATTCAAGCGTTTGGGGAATCGCTAGTTTCCGATAGTGGAACGGATTGGTTTGACCAAGTCATTCACGGTCCCTTCGAGAACCCGGTCTCTTTGAGTTGACTCCGCGTGAACCGCCTGTCCGTTGACCGCTGCGACGGTCTCGTTAGCGGCTGGATGACCGGACTGGTAACTTCGGTCAACCGCGATTGCGGCAACCGGCAGGAAGATTTGTTGTGAACTGGTATCTCGGGCCTCTGCGGAAGTACGCACAGTTCTCCGGTCGTGCGGGACGCAAGGAGTACTGGTTCTTCGCCCTCTGGCAGTTCGGGATCGGTCTGGTGTTAACGCTGTTCACCGGCCCTCTTTACACGGTCTACTTCCTTGCAACCTTGATCCCAGATATCGCAGTCAGCGTCCGTCGGTTGCATGACATCAACCGATCGGGGGGCCTTGTGTTCATCGGTTTGATCCCCATCGTTGGTTGGATCGTCCTGCTGGTGTTCGCCGCGCAGGAGGGTACGAAGGGCCCCAATGACTACGGAGTCGAGACAGTTGATACTGCCGCTTGAACGCTAGGACAGAGTTGCTAGGTCGAGGTCGGGAGGGGAGTTGATGGGTGCTCTGCGTCGATTGATTAGTCGCCTGTTCCTCTATGGCGGAATTGGCGTTGGGACTTTCGTCGCAGTCGCCGTGGTTGAGTCGCTTGCGACCAGGTACCTCCTGGACGAAGCTCTCGACCTTTCTTTGTGGCAGAAACTGGCAGCCCTTGCTGTGGTGTTGGTCCTTATGGCGCTTCTTCGACGACGGGTTCGAACTCCGCGTCGAGAGCGTGGGATCCGAGCTGCCCTCAAGGCGTTGCGCTAGCCGTCAACCGCCGTTGGTTCAGAGCCAGCCCTTCCGACGGAAGAAGGTGAATTGGACAATGGTGATTAACAGGATCATTAGCCAGGCCATGAGGTAGCCGTTGAGCCAACCAAACTCCGGGAAGTATTCGGGGTCGATGTTCATCCCATAAAGCCCGACTACGAACGTTGGGAGGAGCATGATCGATGCGATTGCCCCAAGTCGATTCCCGGCCTGCGCCTGCTTCCTTTCAAGGTAGTTCGAGAGGTTGTCGGTCAAGACGTTCATCATGTCTCGCCCATACTCGGCGCGACTTCGAGCATGACGGAGGTGCTCAGCGACGTCGATCAGATAGATCTCAGTCGACCTTGGAAAGATTTCAACTTCTACCCCATCAACTTGCTTCTTGAGGTCGAGTCTGTCGTCGATGATCTTTTCGGCGACGTTTAGAGTTGGGGCGATGATCGTCTCAAGTTGCAGGTAGATGTTCCGGAGCCGAGCGATTTGCTGGCGACAATCCGATGGAGGTTCATGATCGTGGTTCAGGAGGTACTCGAGCTGGTTTGTCCGCTCGTGGGCCTCGTCGACCAGACGATCAAGTTGGTTGGTGATGAGCTCGAGGAGGAGCCAGATGCAGTCACCGCTGGGAAGCTGGCGGTTATTGGCGTCTTCGGCAGTTATTGAGAGGTCCGGCATTGGGATCGCGCTCGGTCGGTCGGTCGGTGCCTGTGTGACCGAGACGAAGCGGTCAAAATCGATTATGACCCGGATGCCAACGGTGCCGACTTCGTCTACAACAGCGTCGTACACCGGGTATGCGAGCTCGCCAAAGAGGTATGTGTCATGTGATTCGAGGCGAGGGAACACTTCGTCCGAGAAGCTTCGTATCAGGCGAAGTCGATTGTCCGCAATGGGGTGAAGGTTTCCTGGTAGGACCGATTGAAACTGCTCCTCTGTCGGGTCTGCGAAGTCGTTCCAGATCAGATTGGGCATAGGTAAACCTCAGCTCTCATTCGCTTACACGACGGACTCAGAGTTGTCCTCACCGTCGCCAACGGGACCACCGGGCGAGGCCTGCGCTGGGTTGCCGGCGTCGCTCGATCCGCCGTTCTCCCGGTACCCGGCAAGCAGCCTTGGCTCTATTGCAGGGGAGAGGACGACTCGAAAGGTGGTGAACACGAGAGCACGTCCAGGACGAACATCGGCCGCTACGAAGAGCGGCGGGAGTTCGTTACCGTTCGATCTGTCTTCCGGGAGTGACAGCTCGAGGTTGTCAATTTTAAGTCGCAGAGCCCTCGGGTCGTTCCCAAAGATCTCCGGCCTGAAGTCCTCCACCTCAGTGAGAGGGGTACCTAGCGCTCGGAGGAATTCTTCGGGGCTACATCCGTTTAGGGCTCTACCGGGTCCAGTAACTGTCACTGGTGAAATGAGGTCATCCAGTGGGGTATCGCTCAGACGCGTCACGATGGCGTCGGTGTGGACCCTGTTCACAGCCGAGTGAAGTCGGTCACTCGTCACACGGATACGAAAGTCCTCCCGGGGTGAAAAGATCTCTTCGTTGGTCCCGGGGATTCTGGCCCTGACAGCACCAGCTGGGCTGTTGTCCGATTCTGGTTCGAGTGCTCCTCCTCCGGTCCAGAGCACGTCCTGCTTGTAATCGCCTTGCCACTGTGCCCTCATCTGGAGAAAGGCTTCAGAAAGCCATTTTGGCTTGAAAGATGTCAGACGGGCCTGCATTTGCGCCCTCGTGATCTGTTCCTGATTTGGGACGGACGTCGACAGGACGAAGGACTGGGGACGGTCGATCGTTGCCATCTCATCAGAGGCTTCACCGGCATCGAGCAACGAGCCGAAAGGCCGGTGAACAACAGTCCGGATTACTGCCTGCCAATCGTAGAACTGGTCGCGGGTGTTAATCAGTCGAGCGAGCTCGGTCGAACTGTGTTGGATCTTCAGCAGAGCGGCCTTTCGGGTCCGAAGGCCGGCACTCTGAAGGGTCTGGACACGGGCCAACTCGCGGGTAAGGACGAGCCCGCGTGTGAGGAGGCCAACAACAGCACCCGCGAACGGAATGAGGATCCAGAAGAAGGGGAAGAAACTGAAGAGGAGGTTCACGACAGTTCCCAGCCCGGTGAGTATGGAGAGTGCCAGGTTTCGAAGAGTCGCCAGCCGTAGCTTGGCCTGGGCGGCCTGAACCTCCTCCATGGAACTATCAGGTGCCTCTCGTTCGAGCATGCCATCAGCGAGGTTCTTGCGGGCATCGTCAATTCCCGTAGCGAGGTGGCTGCCGACCTGCCAGAGGAGGCAATGGCGGCGCACCACTATCCAACTGCGCCAGCGATCCTGGAGCGAGAGGACGATCGTTCGCGATGGATCCTTGTCGGGAATCGGGAGTGAAGACTTCCGAGCACAGATGTGGCCAATGTTTACGAGCAGTCCAGAAGGTGTATGGCGGTAGCAGACACCGTGGTGGAAGGACGTTCCACAATGGTCACAGCGCCCCTCGGCCTTCCATGGCCCGTCAATCAGTTCGTGTTCTCGAAGGGCGTCCTTATGCATTGCCTGATGGGTGCCGTACTGGTCGGGGACCACGTCGGAGGGCCCCTGATAGAAGGCGGCGACTGCCAGGTAGTTGGTTGGATCGAACTCCGAGTGGTCTGGTCGGTGGTATTCCGGGTGGGAGGCATCGTCGGAGACTTCCGCCTCCTGGTCAGGCTTACTCGGAGCGCCTGAGTCCATGCGGAGGTCTGTAGACGGATCGTCGCCGGTGTCGTCTCCGTCAGCGAATCGGGTTAAAGCGGCGTCTACGGCCCGCGCATTGACGACATCCATCGAGCCGATCTCTGATAGATCGGTGTCCAAGTCGAGTAACTCGAGTTCGAGATCTGACAGACTGAACGTCTCATCGTCTGGTGCCGGCCCGACAGCTGCCGGGTCGAGGTAGAGAAGGCGCTGTGTGTCGTGCATCGGAGTGGGAACCCCTTCGGGAAGGTCGCCTCCATCGACGAGGCTGAAGGCAGCCTCCCGGAGAAGAACCCACGGCTTCGGATCAGGTATCGCGGGTGGCCCCGTGTCCGGCATTCCCACCTCTTGGAGCCGAAAGAGCAGGTTGTCGGACTCATTGTTGGACATTCCGGGGCGGAACCTCATGACCACTCTGGAATTCTCACCGAACGTGAGGTGCTGGGCTGCCGCAGCAACTCCCTCACCAACACGTGTCGCCACCTGGTCGATCACCAGTAACGGGGCCTTCTTGGCTGCTGCGATGAAGTTGCGAAGGAATAGGCGAAGGCCTTGGAGGAGTCCGATCTCGGTTGCTCGATGTGCGGGAGGCGCCTGGAATCTCCGAAAGGCGAAGCCGCTCGCATTGGCGATGCCTGCCGAAACCTCTAGTCCGATCGGTGAACGGTGAGAGGCCGGAATGGCGTTGATGCCCGGTGGGACGATCCACGGGCCGCTCTCCGGAAACGCACCGGCGAGCACGTCGTCGACCATGTGCCCGGAGTTGACTACCCGAAGTTGGCCCCTGATCAGGCGTGCCGGGGTGACATTTCCAGTCGGATCATCGTGCAGGCTGAGAACCGGCTCTTCCATCCAGCGGAATCCCCCCGCAACGAGAAGGGCGATCAGCAAGCAGGCGCTTGGCTGGTTGCGAGTCCGAAGTGGGAGGACTGCTACCGCCGAGTCGGCGATCAAAACGAGATCGTGAAGGAAATGGGCATCCCAGCGCGGATCGAACAACTCTGGTCCGAAGACGCCATCTGGTTCTGCGCAGCCGACGGTGTAGGCACGGAACTCACATCCACTGAGGAACGCCGATCGGACAGCGTCGAGGAGCTCCAACTCTCGATCACATCGAGTGCTCTCGATAGAGCTCAATTGGCCAGTCCTTATCGAGGCAAAAGTGACCGCTGGCCACATCTCACCGGTCAGAACCTCTTCGAGCGTGCACGTGGTACTGCCTTGCGCACGGACCCAGGTGACGGGAGCTTCAAGGTCTCTCCCCGCATCTGCCAGGTCTATGAGCGCAACCGCGTCCATGTGGTCTTCGGTAGCCCACTGATGAAAGGTCTCGCCGAATTTCGCGTCCGGACCGGTTAAGTCCGCCGCGAGGATCGTGAGGTGTCGTGTCTCCGCCGCAAGGGGAATTACAGGGGTTGCGATGTTGTCTGTCACACGACGGATCCGGTTGACCGAGTGTGCAGAGAAGTCAGAACCTCGCTGTAACCACGAATTAGGTCGTCGACCATCTCGTGGGTCATGGCGTCCTCAGGTTCTACGACGCCAACCGACTTTCGGAACTCCGTACCTGCGAAGGGCATGGCCTTAACTCTTTCGAATCGTTTAATGTTCGCTTCGAGGTACGTCACCAGATTGGTAGTTCTTTCCTCCTCAGTTTCCCCACAGGCCTTCTTGTAACGGTCCTGGTCCTCTGCGGTAAAGGGAACGGTTCCCTCTCGCACGAAAGTTTCGGCCTCGTCGTGGAGCATGTACACCCTTCCCGAGCCCTCACCCAGGTGGTAGAGGCGCTCATAAGCGGCGAAGGCCCATTGGTGTTGAACTGAGACCGTGCCGTAGCATTTGACGAACGCTTCCATGAGCGCCGGCAAGATGTTGTCTTGGCTGACGTCGGTTAGCAGCGGGAATGGGAATCGGAGCGGACCACCGGTCCCTGTGATGCTCACTTCTCTTGTCGGATCAGCAGTGGCATAGCCGAGCATGCGGGCCACGGCAAAACCCCTGATCATGGCGAGTCGCGTGTGATCTGGAAGGGGAATGAAGTCCTCGAGGGTCTTCGTCCGGCGGAAGCGCCAGAAGCCACCTTGTAACGCTCCCTGCTGATGGCCGATTTCATTGAGCACTTCGCCCAGAGGTTGCACGAATGAATCCACGATCATCGGGTGGAACGGGTATTCGATGAACGATGAGATGAGAACCGATTCCCGGTCGTTGTCGGAGAAATGCGCCCCGGGGCCCATGACTCCTTCGACGATCTCCCTGGCGGGATCACCAATATTGAACGGAAACCCCTGAATGAGCGGCTTCTCCTCGATCATCGGATGACTCGTGTGGATCACAGCGTTGAGCCCGTCGTTGAGTTCGACGAGGGGCGCAGACTGGTTCTTGGCCTCAAGGAGCTTCTGGCGAAACGAGTTGAGACGCCTTGTATGGTCGCTTATGGGTCTGCCGTTCGCGTCCGTCGATCTCAGGTATGCCCCGAGTCCTTCGGAGAAGTGGCGCGACATCCGGCTGGCAGGACGATTCATCCAGCACGAAACCCGGTCCTGCATCTCCTCTCCGGTGCAGGCAGCAATGATCTGAGGGGTTGCTCCCGGTACCCACTGGGGTGATTCTGACTTGGACCACAGGATCGGCGAGACGTTGTGCTGCTCGTCCAGCGGAAAGCCACCCATGTTGACGAGGTATCGGGTGGCGTCGATCGAATTGCTGGGCTGGTAACCGCTATCTGCGGCGAGTTGTGTCGCCTCTTCGGCCAATTCCTCGATCGCTGCTTCCCAGCCTTCAACGTCCTCGAGGAAGAATTCCAGCGGTGACGGCCTGAAGCTTTCTTGAATACCACCCCGGTAGGTCGGCCAGCTTTCGACCAAGGCGGGCTGCCCATCTATCTGAGTTACCAGACTATGGACTCCTCCGTGTGCTTGGCTGATCTGCGCCTCCAGGGCTTTGAGAATCTCGTTGGCTAGCGCCGTCATGGCGTTTGCTGCGGATTTCCGGCGGCTGGCTCGCCATTTGAAGAGGATCGACTGGGCAAACTGGTTGAAGGCTGCCTGCACCGGTGCGGCTTCGAAGTTGAGCGCGCCATCGGTTCCGGTGTTTCTAAGGGTGCTCTTGGCCTCCTCATGCTTGGCGGCCGCTTTCTGTAGATCTTCCGCCGACTCTTGGAGGACTTCGGCCGCGACTTGAAGCACCTCGTTGATGGCTTTACCGACTAGGAGTTCTCCAACCTTGAGGCCATAACGGCTAATGCTCTGGGAGGTGACCTTGAGAATCCGTTCGAACGACTCAGGACCCCATTCGCCCACGAGGTCATCAAATCCTGAAGTCGCTCGATCTAGAGACGGCCTCTCAACCATCGAAGCCTGAGCCCTAAGCCTCTGGTACCACTCGGGCGGAGTGCCTGACTGCGTTCCAAACGGGAGTTTCAGTTCATTCTTGATTTCCTTGTCTTCTTCAGTGGCGAGAGCTTTGGAGGCAAATCTGTCGGTGATCTGGTTGGCTTCTGTTCCCCGTTCGTCGAGGTGACAGTTGGTTAGGTACTCCTCGAAGCGGAGACTGACGATGGCCTCAAGGACTGCCGCGTCAGTCATATTTTTTGCGTCGTCACCAAGTTCGATTACAGCCTTCTTGTTATGACCCTCGTAGAGCCCATCGAGGACCTCTCTCATGATCAACTTTGACGTGTAGTCCCGGAACCTGTCCCGGCCGATCGAGATTGTGGCCGCGCCAAATGAGGAAACAACCCCTGGCTGGCGGACCGTGTCAAACGGGTAACCGCCCTGGTTATCTGGAGCGTTCATCGCCCAGTTGACGGTGATGAAGTTGTAGATGGATTCCTGAACGCTTATCGAAGAGACCCAGGATCCGAGACATTCACCGACAGCCCGGTAGACGTTGCGTTGATCCTCCAGATCGATGCCATTCAGATTTTTTCGCCCGATCAGGAAGGTCGAGTGAGGGCCTCGGTTGTCTAGCTTTACCTGGGTGGGGATCAGCTTGTCGTGGCTGATCTCTGTGTCCCAATAGGCCGACATGAGTTCGGACATCATGGCCAGGCCGTTGGCGGTCATGGCAGGGTTGGAGTCTGCTTTGAAAATGTCCGGGGTAAAGATGACGGATATCGGAAAGGCGCCGCGCAGGTCAGTACGACGAATCAGATCCACTACGTCGAGAAGGATCCCAGCCCCCGTCCCACCGGCCATTGAACCGAGGACAACGACCATGGGGTCAGGTACTGGTGTACCGGGCGGAACCGGAATACCAAGGTGCTTGGAGACCCGCTGAAGTTCGGGCCCACCGGCATCACAGTCGGAAAATGCGTCTATGACCTTTTGTCGGACCACGGTGCCGAGGGCCAGTACGCCCGCTATCCGACCTACGGCACGCATCTGGCCTGCCCCGGCGAGGAGTGGAACGGCGACGTCAGCCGGGTTTGGACGCCATCCGACCAACTCGTGGTAGCCCGAAGCATCATCACTCGGCCTGTGCTGGGCGAGGAGGGCATCGGTGAGAGCGGGATACGTCCCGAACCTCAGTGCGATGCTCTCGTAGTCTTCAGCAGGCAGCGTGGGAATCTCGCCGGGAGATTCTTGAATATTTAGGGTGTCGAGGCCTATGAACCGCCAGGACTTAGGGACACCACCATCCCAACCAGAGTGTTCGAGACGGCGACGTACATTATCTCGGACGTAACGGACGGCCTTCTGCCCGCTACCCCCGCAACCGATCATGATCACTGGTCGAAGCATTTGTCTGAGATCCCTTCCATACAGGTTTCTTAAGTCTTGGTGTGATTAGCCGATCATGCAAACGGATCGTCTGGATCGTGTACTTGGTCGTCCCATTCAGAGGGCTCTGTGGAGCCCGACGATGTGCTGATCGGCGATGTGCTGGTCGGGGAGTCATCAAACGGGTCGGTGGGGTCCGCTGCAGGCTTGTCGAAGGGGTCGTCATCTCTGTCGGTCCCGTCGGTTCTGGTCTCGTCCGCATCAACGGCACCACTGGACTCGTTGACCTGTCCGGCTTCGATGAGTCGGGGAATCTCCCGGGCTGTCACATCGTTGAGGCGGTCGGATATCTCGTCGAGTTGGTCAGCAGCAGAGGGCCCACCTTCGAATGGCTTGAACACCACGAGAAGTTGAGCGGAGGCGGTTTCGCCGCTCGCCAGAGCGGAGATCACACCAGTGGGGACCTGAAGCACCCAGCATTCCCTAAAAGTGGTACCTACAAGGCCGGCGGATGCTCCAGCTTCCTTCGAGGGTTCAGACCCTTCCGGAGCGATGCAGTGGTTCGTGGCGGCCGTGGCACGGATCACGGCGCGTTGCGATCGGCCGAAACCGGTTTCTTGACGCTCGCCGACGAAGGTCCGAAGCCAACTGATTTCGAACTGGACGCCATCGACTACGGCCCTTGAGTTCCGGCTTTCGAGCTCGGTAGCAAACATGGTCGTTGTCGGGTCGACCGTTAGCGCCCCGCCACCGGCGGCGGACACGGCGCCATCAGGCCCAATGGTCACCGGCAGTGTCTTCCAGCGACTGTTGGGAGCGACGCCGTCCCACCTCGTAAGCCGAGTAGTGAAGAGGGCTCGGAGTAGGACCTGGACGAGCACGAAGAGCAGGAGGAGCTTCAGAAGTTCGAAGATGAAGCCGGCCTTGTTCAGTGGTCGACTCATCTCGAACTCGACCGGGATTGTGTATTCGCGTACCTCACCTGCCGGCTTTGTGTCGGTTCCGCTTATTGCGAGGGTGACATCGAGTTCTACCCTCCGGTTTGCCGTGAAGTCCGTATCCAAAACGGTCTCACAGGTCACGATTTCGCCAGTTTTGACCCGGCACGTCTGCTTTTCGATGGTGAAGGAGCCCTCGAGGTCCTCTGAGGTTGGCGTAACCGAAACGATGGTCACCTCGCCGGTTCCTTGATCGGGGCCCAGGACAAGGGCACTTAGTACGCCAGATTGGTTTTCTTCGATGTCGGTGATTTCTACGCGCTGGATGACGGGGAACCCGGGCCCGGATCGGACGCCAAACTGGATGGTGCTGGGCGTCAGGCCCGGATGCGAGTCCCCGGCGATAGTGGCGGAGGGGGTAACTCGGATTTGCAGGAGCGACAGTGGGCTATCTCCGGCCGCCCTGAAGGAGTCCACAAAGAACTTGGCTGGGATGACCCGCTGGGTACCGGGGTCATAGTCAATGACGGTGGTTGGTCCACCATCAATGAGAGCTTCGAGATGAAGTGACATTTCTGCACGTGGGTTGTCGAACGGCTGGCCATTGGCTGATGCAGTCAGGGTGTGGCCGCGGAACGTCTCGGGGTCTTGGTCGTCTAGAACGCCATCGGGGTTGGTGCGCTCGTAGACGATTCGATCGTGGACCCAGAGGTTGATTGCGCTTGACCCTTTGGCGAGACCTGCTCCTTGGCCGGCCAATATCTGTGGTGTGACCTGCAGGTCAAGTCTCAACAGTGTTTGACCCGTCTTTGCACTAAGCGCTTCAGCCAGGAGATCCGCAGGCAGGATCAGAGGCTCAGAGTCGGAAAATTCTTCGGTAGTGGCGGATCCAAGAGCTTGGTTCTTGGGGGCGGTGCGGAGAGCGACATCGACACCGCCTCTGTCGAACAATTGTCCCCCCTTTGACAGGCGAACTTCTATTGATTCGTAGGATGCGGGGTCTGAACGACTAATGCGAGTTCCTGCCTCGTCGACCAGTTCGACGACCACGATTTCCTGAACCCAGAGTTCCATCGTGCTGGCTTCGAACTCGATCGGCTCGAATGGTCCACGAATCACAATCGACGGTGTCACCGTCACTGACAATTTAAGTTCGTTGTTTGTGCCATCGCTTAGAAGGTCCGCGAGGAGGGCTGCGGGAACCTCACAGGGCTGCCCTGCTGTGACGGGTTCATGTTCCTTCGTTAGGCCCCCAAGACTCCCGGTAAAGGCCAAGGCGATTGGGGGTCGGTGTGTTGCACAGTCGAGCTCTTCCCCTCCGGAAGTCAATCTGAGTCCGACCCCCGAATATGTAGATGGATCTGTGGCGTCGATCCAGTCACGTCCGGCCAGTTCAACACCGACTGCTCCGTTGATGAAGTCGTAGTGGGCTCGGGCGTTATGGGCTCCCGGGCCTTCAAAGCGAAGGTGCCACATGCCGTTCCACACATTCCCGGGCCCGTTACGCACTCCGTGGAGTTTTCGCCAACTCACTGTTGGCGACTCTCCAGAAATCCCGGGTAGGTCCGGATGGATTGGCCCATCGGGTCGGTCGATCAGGATCGGTTCCCGGTTGGGTGGCTCAAGGAAGACCTGAACCCTCTGCCCATCCAGCGATGGCGGCAATTTGAAGACGAGGTGGAACTGGTTCGTCCAGGGGCCGAGATCGAACGGAACGAGGCAGAGGTTGGAGTCCGGCCCACAGGGCAGTGGGTTTTGCAATTCTTCGTCTTCGAGGGTTTCAAAGAGTTTGTCGCCGAGGATTCTGGCGAAGTCCTCGATGAGTTCAGCGGGCCGGTCAGCCTCGTAGAGGTTGCCGGTACCAGGCAATGAGCCGCATTCGGAGTTGCCGAGCTCGAACTTGGCCGAAACGACCTTGTCGCCGGAAGCGATACCTCGCACCAAACTCAGATCCGGAGGATCCTTACCTTCTCCTGCAGCGAAGTCCTTGTTGGAAAGTCCGATGACGATCATCGTGATTTTGCCTCTGCGGAGGGCATCCACTGGCCCCGTCGCAGCGCAGAGGTCTTCTCGGATTTCTACCTTTTCTTCCTCCACCAAGATTCCGTCAACCTTGTTGTCGAACTCGCCGTCGGTGAACCAAACCAACACCCGGCAGCCCTTACCCGACGCGTCGAGTTCGTTGGTTGCGCCCCTGAGCGCCACCGTGTAGTCGGTCCAAGGCCCGGAGTTCCTGGAGCTGTAGTGCCTAGCGAATCCCTTAAGTGTTTCCAAACTGTCCGGCGAGTCGAGGTCGATCCATGACGGGTCGTGCCTGTTGTACGTCTTATGGAATCCGTGGATCGCCACCCGAATGGCGATGTTCTTGTCCTGGAAGTCTCTGCCGAGTCGGTAGAGGGCATCCAACGCTGCAATGGTTCCTTCGACTCGATGGTTGTCCTTGTCCTGATTTATGAGACTTCCGGACTCGTCGATGAGGAAAAGTAGGGAGAGATCGTTTGTGTCTTCCCCGAGGCCACAGTCGGTCAGGCTTGAAACCACCAGGTCCTCGGGCTCCGTCGACTGGGCTGCACTCGTAGGCGCCAGCGTGAATAGTGCGACTGCGGCAAGAAATCCGAGAAAGGCCAGTTGGCCAAGGCGCGATCGCGGTGGTGAGATCACTGCGCAGCTTGCTGAGCAAGTCGGATGATGTGGATCAGGCACACGATGAATGCTGCAATCCGAACCATTCGGACGTGTTGATTAACCTGAAGGCCGGGAGTGGCCACGTAGTTCGGGCTGCCCCTTCTTTGCCGGTCGATGACCGTGACCACCATGCACAAAGCTGTTGTCGCAACTCCGGTGAAATAGCCGAGCCAAAGTTGGCCGAAAGGAATCAGTACGGCCGAAACGGCTAGGGCGGCCGTGCAGGCCCAGGCAAGTCGCGTGGGCGAATGAACGAGTTCATCGACGAACGGTCGGTCAAGACCAATGCTTCCGTCTTCCCAGTCGTTTGTCTCCACCGAAACACCACCAAATGGTTATTCGTCATACCGCGCCAAAACTCGATGGTAGGCCGCAAAGCACTTTTGCATCTACCGCAAGGTCTGAGACCGACTCCCTTGAAGAGATTTCGTGCTTGAATCACTGGCGCAACCGACAGAACAGAAACAGGCAGGAGCCAGAAGTGCCGACGTTTCCACTAACGCCCGCCGACTACAGCAGGAGGGCGGGCGCCTACATCATTGACGTCCTGTTCGTTTTGGTCCCACCGACAGCAGCGTTTTTTCTTGCGGTGTTTTTGGTATTGGTCGGCGTTCCCCTGAAGCTGTGGACCCTGCTCCTGGTGGTCGGTGTTGGTTGGCTGCTCGTTGCTGGATTGTGGAATGACATCATCCGACAAGGAACGACAGGGGCCACCTTCGGAAAGTCTCGGCAGTCCCTGGCGCTCGTTCGATCGAAAACGGGGGAATCGGTAGGTGTCGGTCTGGCAGCTCTCCGGGTCCTTACGTTCTGGGTGTTCAACGGGTTGACCGGAGGGCTGTTCCTGGTGGCTGATCTCCTGACGCCAGCGTTTAACGGACGCAATCAGCGGCTACTCGACATGCTTCTCAACACCCTCGTTGTGGATACGCGCCGGATAGCAGCGTCACACCCTATTGACGGAGGACCGGGATTTGAGGTTGGCGACGTCAGCGATGATCCATTCGCATGAGCCGTTCTCGGCGGCGTTCTCGGCGGCGTTCTCGGCGGCGGTCAGGTGCAGCTGCCTTTGGTTTCGGATTCCGCCTTGTAAATCAGGGCCTCGATGGATTGGGAGTCTTGACGAACTCGCGTGCGCCCAGCAGAAGCACCAAGATTGTTCACCAGCTAC
>Ga0206679_10002798_pt1 | contig 13660 bp, 12 predicted proteins | sample M110012015metaG_FD_155464 | JGI IMG/M metagenome (GOLD analysis project Ga0206679, IMG submission 155464) | Ammonia-oxidizing marine archaeal communities from Monterey Bay, California, United States - M1 100m 12015 | ecosystem: Environmental > Aquatic > Marine > Intertidal zone | place: USA... | reverse complement strand
GCTATTCTGCATATGGTATTTGAATCTAAATAAGGTCATTTAATAAAATACCGTACAGTAAACTGACAATTAAGAGGCAAAATGGATAAAATTATAAAACTTTATCGGTCTGTATTGTATATGCCTGGGGCTAATACTAGGGCATTAGACAAAGCTCGAAATCTGAGGGCTGATGCAATTATTTTTGATTTGGAAGATGCCGTTGCTGTAAGTGAAAAAGATATTGCTAGGGAAAATGTAGCCCAATCCTTAAGAGTGGGTGGCTATGCTAAGAAGTCATTAATTATTAGAATAAATGGCCTTGATACAGATTGGGGATTGAGTGATTTAAAAATGGTTGCTAATTCTGATTGTGATGCAGTTTTAATACCTAAAGTGGATTCAAAAAAAGACATCTTTTTGGTAGAAAAGTTTTTAGACTCAATCCCATTGGCAAAGAACGTAAAAATCTGGGCAATGATTGAAACACCAGATGGCATTATAAATGCATCCGAAATCAGTCAAGCGTCTAAAAGAATGGGGGGGCTTGTAATGGGTACAAATGACTTACAGAAGGAACTTAATACTCGATTTACCTCAAGTAGATTACCTTTAATAACCAGCTTATCTTTATGTATTTTAGCAGCAAAAAGTGCTGGCATTATGTGTATTGATGGCGTTTATAACGCTTTTAAAGATGACGTTGGCTTGCTTAGTGAGACTGAACAAGGAAGAGATCTGGGGTTTGATGGGAAAACTGTTATCCATCCTCTTCAACTTGATATAGTAAACAAAATCTTTGCGCCTTCAGTTGATGAAAAAGAACTTTATATTCGACAGATTGATGCATTTGATGAGGCCATTAACGAGGGAAAGGGTGTGGCCGTCTTGGATGGAAAGATTGTCGAAAATTTGCATGTTGAAATTGCAAAAAGAAATTTGGGTTTAATGACTGCAATTGAGGAATTGGAATAAATACAAATGGCAAATAAAACAAATACGGGTTGGTTTTTTGAGGATTATTCGGTTGGGCAAGTTTTCAACCATTCTGTGCCGCGTACCATTACCGCTGGAGAGCGCGCAATATATCAGGCTGCATACCCTGCGAGACATGCGTTATATTCGTCTAACCTGTTTGCTGAGGATTGCGGGCTTCCAGAATCCCCACTAACAGAATTAGCCGCTTTTCACATTGTTTTTGGTAAAACTGTTCCTGATATTTCCTTAAATGCAGTGGCTAATCTTGGTTATGCGGAAGGTTTGTTTTTAAAACCTGTATTTGTAGGAGATACTTTAAGATCTGTAAGTGAAATTATTGGTTTGAAACAGAACTCAAATAAAAAAACTGGAGTGGTTTGGGTTCGTACATCTGGGTTTAATCAGCAGGATGAAAAAGTAATACAATATGTTCGATGGGTGATGGTACGAAAAAGAAATTATGACTCAATAATTCCTGAAACTATCGTGCCAACATTAAAATCACATTTGGACGTGGAGGACTTATTGATTCCAAAAGGTTTAAATTTTAAAAATTATAATTTCGAACTTTCTGGCGACCATTATTGTTTAGGTGATTATTCGGTTGGGGAAAAAATCAATCATGTTGATGGAGTTACAATTGAAGATGCCGAGCACATGATGGCAACACGGATTTGGCAGAATACGGCAAAAGTTCACTTTGATATTACTCAAAGAAGTGATCAAACTAGACTTGTATATGGAGGTCATATTATATCACTAGCCAGATCTCTTAGTTTTAATGGGTTAGCAAATGCACAGTTAATTGCTGCTATTAACTCCGGTTCTCATGTAAATCCATGTAAGGCGGGTGATACAGTGACAGCCTGGTCAGAAATACTGGATATTTCTCAAACAGCTTCGCCTAGTATTGGAGCCATTAGATTAAAACTAGTCGCTTTAAAAGACAGCTCCAATGAATTTGATTTGTATGATTTGAACGGATTATATAAGTCGAATGTTTTATTAGATTTAGATTATTGGGCTTTTATACCGACGTAGTTTTTTAAAATAGCTCCGTATTCGAATAAATGCATTTAATTCGCAAGTATGACGCTTTTATACTATTGACCCTATGGTATTTTGCTCCATTTCCTTTAAATAGGATACAAATTTAATGAGGAAAAAAGATATGGGAGATTTAAATAACAAAAGTCGTCCTTTGTCTCCGCATTTAGATATTTATCAATTTCAAATAACTTGGACAGTTTCAATCATGCATCGTGCAACAGGTGTAGCCATGATGGTGGGATTATTATTACTTACTGCATGGTTTTTGTCTGCTGCGTTCAGTAAAGATTTGTTTTTAATAATTGACACCTTTTTGCAATCTTGGGTGGGGATCATTGTAATTTCTGGATCGCTTTGGGCATTTTGGTTTCATTTCCTTAATGGTGTTCGTCACCTTTTTTGGGATGCTGGCTACGGATTTGATTTAGAAACGGTAGCAAGATCTGGTTGGACGGTCGTTGTTGGATCTATTGTTCTTACAATTTCATCATTTTTAGTTCTGTAAAGGATAATTATGAGTTTAAAATCGTTACGAAATATTTTTTACAGTTTAAGCTCTTCTGAGCATGGGCTTCAGCACTGGCTTTTACAAAAAGTTACTGCTGTTTTATTAATACCATTAAGTCTTTTATTTGTTTACTTCTTTTCTTCTGTTTTTGGTGCAGGACATGAAGCTGTGATACTTTATTTCCAGAATGATATTATTGCTTTTTTAACGGCATTTTTCCTCATTATTTCGTTTTTACATCTTAAACAGGGCTTACAAGTAGTGATCGAGGACTACGTACACGGTGTATTGTTAAACGTCTGGCTCCTAAGGATTATCACTTGGTCAACTTGGATTTTGTTAATGGTTAGTATTATTGCTTTGGGAAAGATTGCCCTAAGTGGTTAACTGGATGGGAATAGATAATGTCTTCATATAATTACGTTGACCATGAATATGATGTGGTTGTCGTCGGAGCTGGTGGTGCAGGGCTGAGAGCAACGCTAGGGATGGCGGAACAAGGATTGAAAACTGCCTGTATAACGAAGGTATTTCCAACTCGATCCCATACTGTTGCAGCACAGGGAGGTATCGCAGCTTCTCTTTCCAATATGGGTCCTGATAATTGGCAATGGCATATGTATGATACAGTGAAAGGATCTGATTGGCTGGGTGATACTGACGCGATGGAATACTTAGCGAGAGAAGCTCCCGAGGCTGTTTATGAATTAGAACATTATGGTGTTCCATTTTCTCGAACAGAAGAGGGAAAAATTTATCAACGGCCTTTTGGTGGTCACACTACGGAATTTGGTGAGGGACCACCGGTTCAGCGAACTTGTGCCGCTGCTGATCGAACCGGGCATGCTATTTTACATACGCTTTATGGGCAATCTCTAAAGAATAATGCTGAATTTTTTATTGAATATTTTGCTACAGATCTAATAATGGACAAAAATGGGTCGTGCCAGGGCTTGATTGCTTGGAAACTAGATGATGGAACGATCCACCGTTTCAATGCAAAAATGGTTGTTTTAGCTACTGGAGGCTATGGTCGGAGTTATTTCAGTGCCACCTCTGCTCATACCTGCACAGGAGATGGTGGAGGTATGGTTGCTAGACAAGGTCTCGCACTACAAGATATGGAATTCGTTCAATTTCATCCAACTGGAATTTATGGATCCGGTTGCTTGATTACAGAGGGTGCCCGAGGAGAAGGTGGCTATCTTACAAATTCAGAAGGTGAGCGATTTATGGAAAGATATGCTCCCACATATAAAGATTTGGCACCTAGAGATTATGTTAGCCGTTGCATGACAATGGAAATTCGTGAGGGGCGTGGCGTCGGAAAAGATGGAGATCATATAAATTTAAACTTGAACCATTTACCACCCGAAGCTTTAGCTGAAAGATTGCCAGGAATATCGGAAAGTGCTCGAATCTTTGCAGGGGTGGATTTAACAAAAGATGCGATACCGGTACTACCGACGGTGCACTATAATATGGGTGGGATTCCAACAAATTACTGGGGTGAAGTATTGAATCCGAACAATGATAATCAGAATGAAATCCAACCAGGTTTAATGGCAGTGGGAGAGGCAGGATGTGCTTCCGTTCATGGAGCAAATAGATTAGGTTCGAATAGTTTGATTGATTTAGTTGTATTTGGTAGAGCAGCCGCGATAAGGGCAGGTAAAGTCGTCGATCCATCGACTCCGAATAAACCTTTAAATATGAATTCAGTTGAAAAAGCTATGGACAGGTTTGATCGCATCAGAAATTCTGATGGTAAAATTGGAACTGCTGAATTGCGATTGGAAATGCAGAAAACTATGCAATCAGATGCTGCAGTTTTTCGAGCTAATGAAACTTTGGCTAATGGTGTTAAAAAGATGGCCCAGATTGCAGAAAAAATGAATGATTTGAAAGTAACTGATAGATCTCTCATCTGGAATACAGATTTGATGGAAACATTAGAGTTAGATAATTTGATGCCTAATTCTTTAGCAACAATTGCAGGTGCAGAAGCAAGAAAAGAAAGCCGGGGAGCACATGCACATGAAGATTACCCGACTCGAGATGATGAGAATTGGCGTAAACATTCGTTAGCGAAAATTAATGGTTCAAATGTTAAACTGTCTTATAGAGATGTGGGAATAGATCCCCTTACTACTGAAGAAGAAGGTGGAATATCGCTTAAGCGTATTGCGCCCAAAGAGCGAACATTTTAAGTTGCAGCTGAAAGTGTATTGAAATGGTTGAATTTAGGTTACCCAAGAATAGTAGAATAACCGTCGGTAAAACTTGGCCTAGGCCAAAAAGTACGAGAAATATACGGAAGTTCAAGATTTATAGATGGAACCCTGATACGGGAGAAAATCCAAGGCTGGATGTCTATTTTGTAGACATGGATGCTTGCGGCCCTATGTTTCTGGATGCCTTAATTAAGATTAAAAATGAAATAGATCCAACTTTAAGTTTTCGTAGGTCATGTAGAGAAGGGATATGCGGATCATGCGCCATGAATATTGGAGGTGCAAATACATTAGCCTGTATATTTGGTCTAGATGAGATAAAAGGGGACGTAAGTATATACCCACTTCCACACATGCCAGTGGTCAAAGATTTAATACCTGACTTAACAAATTTTTATGCTCAACATGCTAGTATTATGCCTTGGTTGGAAACCACGACTGAAAGACCAAAAGAAGAATGGCGTCAATCGATTGAAGACCGAAAAAAATTAGACGGTCTTTATGAATGTGTAATGTGTGCGGCCTGCTCTACATCTTGCCCTAGTTATTGGTGGAATGGTGATAAGTATTTAGGACCTGCGGCATTGTTACATGCCTACAGGTGGATAATTGATTCTAGAGATGAAGCAACTTCTGAGCGATTAGATGACTTGCAAGATCCATTTAAATTATACAGATGTCACACCATTATGAACTGTACTAAAACTTGCCCTAAAGGGCTTAATCCTGCAAAATCAATTGCAGAAATAAAGAAAATGATGGTTGAACGTGCCGCCTAACTGTTAAATAGAAAAGCAACCTACTGAAAATCTATTAATTCTGAGGATATTTTTGATGGATAAACTCGTTAACAATGAGCAAATTGCCACTTTTCGAAATGATGGGGTGGTTTTAATTAAGGGATTATTTGAAAATTATATAGAGCTACTTCGTGATGGTATTGAACATAATAGGCAGAAACCTGGCAGTTATGCTGCAGAAAATCTGAAATCAGGTGAAGGTGGAAGGTTTTTTGATGATTATTGTAACTGGGATAGGATAACCCAATTTAAGGAAGTAATTCAAAATTCTAAAGTAGCTGAGGTGGCTGCTAAGTTGATGGGATCAAAAACTGTGCAGGTTTTTCATGACCATGTTTTAGTTAAGGAACCTGGAACGTCAAAGCCTACTCCGTGGCACCAAGATAGTCCATATTATTTTGTAGAAGGCAGCCAAACAGTAAGTTTTTGGTCCCCAGTAGATCGAGTTACTAGTGCTTCATTAAGATGCGTAGCAGGATCTCACAAATGGCAAAAACCAGTTCTACCAACACGTTGGTTAAACGAAGATAATTTTTATTCAAGCGTAGACAAATACATGCCCGTTCCAGATCCAGATGCTGAGGGTATGAAAATACTGGAATGGGATATGGAGCCTGGTGATGCAGTAGCTTTTAATTTTGGGATTTTGCACGGAGCACGTGGGAATGAAACAAACCAACGTAGAAGGGCTTTTTCATTAAGGTTAGTTGGCGATGATGCTAGGTATATTGAGAGACCAGGACCAACGTCTCCACCTTTTCCTGGTCACAATATGAAATCTGGAGATCGTTTACGTGAAGATTGGTTTCCAATAATTTATCAGCAATGAGTTTATTTTAAATAACTCCTATACTTGACATTGAGTTTGTAAGAGCGCAGTTGCGTCTCAATATAACAAATATGAAAAACTCATTTGTATCTCTAATTACGAGCTTAATTAAAAAGAATTAATATTTAAGTTCTTAGGATTAAATCATAGACAATATGAGATCTTTAAGAAAGAACGTAATGAAAAGTTTTGATGTCTTGGGTTTGAATCCGATTTTAATGGAAAAAATTAAAGCCTTGGGTTTGACTGAACCAACTCCAATTCAGTATCAAGCAATTCCACACGTACTTAATGGTAGAGACGTTATGGGGTTAGCTCAGACTGGAACAGGAAAAACTGCTGCTTTTGGTTTGCCCATCGCACATCGTTTGATGGAGAATCGTCAAAAACCACGTCCAAAATCTGTCCGCGCATTAATACTTGCACCTACGAGAGAGCTTGCGAAACAGATCCAAGAAGCGATAAAGATTTTTGTTAAAGGTAGCCCCATGAAAGTGGGAATGGTTGTTGGTGGGTTATCAATTAACCCACAAATTTACAAAATGCAAAAAGGGATGGATATTTTAGTAGCAACCCCAGGGCGTTTGATTGATCTACTTGAAAGAAAAGCTATAACTTTAGAATTTACTAATTATTTGGTTTTGGATGAAGCTGATCAAATGCTTGATTTAGGATTTATTCATGCTTTGAGAAAAATTTCTAAATTATTACCAGAACAAAAACAGACAATGCTATTTTCGGCCACTATGCCAAAGTTAATGTCCGAAATTGCTGATACGTATTTGAACCGTCCAATCCGAATTGAGGTTAATCCTCCCGGAAAAGTAGCAGATAAAATTACTCAATCGGTATATTTTGTAACCCAAGGTGATAAGCCAGATCTTCTCAAAAGCCTTTTATCTAAGCATGAAGCAAAGCGCGCACTAGTCTTTTTAAGAACTAAGCATAGCGCAGAGAAACTTATGAAAAGTTTGGTTAATCAAGGTTTTAAAGCTAATTCAATCCATGGTAATAAGTCGCAGGGCCAACGTGATCGTGCTTTGCAAGCGTTCAAAGATGGCAGCATTAAAGTTTTAGTTGCAACTGATGTTGCTGCGAGAGGAATTGATATTCCTGAAGTTGAATTTATTTATAACTTTGATTTGCCAAATGTGCCTGAAAATTATGTGCATCGCATAGGGCGAACAGCTAGGGCAGGAGCATCTGGTATTGCTATAGCATTTTGCGCAATGACTGAAATGAAAGATTTTCTGGCGATTGAGAGAAAATTAAGATTGAACATAGACGTAGCTGGTGGAGTGCGTTGGGAAAAGGTTCCAGAAGAACTGGCGAAAAGAACCCACCGTGGTAAACAGAATAGTAAAAAACCTAGTAAAGGTAATAAAAAGAGCTTTAATAGATCTAATAATTTAAATGATAAAGATGGTGTGCAGTTCACTAGGGACCATGGAACTCAACAAAAGTATAAGAAAAAGAAACGTCGTTCTGGTGTTCGGATTAAGAAAAAGACATTATAAGTTCAATACTATTTAGGATTTTTATAAAATGAAAATTCAAACTGATGTACTTGTAATTGGCGCAGGATTAGCTGGATTAGTTGCAGCAATTGAAGCTGCAAGACGCGGTCGTGACGTGATCCTAATTGATCAAGAGGGACCGCAGTCTATTGGTGGTCAAGCTTACTGGTCCTTAGGTGGTTTATTCATGGTGGATACGCCTGAACAAAGGCGAATTGGCATAAAGGATAGTCAAGAATTAGCATATTCTGATTGGATTGGATCTGCACAATTTGATAGACCTGAAGATAAGTATCCAAGATTATGGGCAGAAAAATATATCGAGTTTTCATCTGGCTCAATGCGCGAGTGGTTACGAAAAAAAGGTTTAAAATGGTTTCCTAGTATTGGTTGGGCTGAACGAGGAGGCGGTCAAGCTGGAGGTCATGGAAATTCAGTACCACGTTTTCACTTAACTTGGGGAACGGGAGTAGGGGTGGTTGAGCCATTTGTAGCTGAGGTCAATCAGTTGATTGCAAATAGAAAAATTAAAGTAATCTTCAGGTATCGCGCTACAGACCTAGTAATGATTGGCGGTAATGTTGCTGGAATTACAGGCGAGATTCTAGCTGAAGATGTGTCTCTTAGAGGGCAATCTACTAATAGAGTAGTAAAAACTGAATTTGAAATTTTGGCTGAAAATTCTATTCTATCATCAGGTGGAATAGGTGGTAATTTGGAACTTGTTAAAAAGTTTTGGCCATCTGAGAGGTTAGGTAACATACCAAAATTTTTAATTTCTGGAGTGCCTGATTATGTGGATGGAAAAATACAGCAAAGAGCATCGGAGTTGGGGGTTTCTTTAATAAATATTGATCGAATGTGGCACTATACAGAGGGAATTCGAAACTGGAATTCAATTTGGCCTAATCATGGAATTCGTATTCTATCTGGACCAAGCCCAATGTGGTTTGATGCACTTGGTGATAGGCTTCCGGCACCTTGTATGCCAGGATTTGATACACTTGAAACTTTGAAAAATATATTAAAAACAGGTTATGATTATAGTTGGATGATCTTAACTCAAAAAATTATTGAAAAAGAATTCGTCTTATCGGGTTCTGAACAAAATCCTGATTTTACCTCTAAAAGTTGGTTAAAAGTTCTTAGTGCCAGATTGGGAAAGGGAGCTCCTGAAGCAATTGAAAGTTTTAAAAAATTTGGTGACGACTTTGTAATTTCTAACAACTTAAGGGATCTAGTTAACGGTATGAATGAAAAAGAAAATAAAGTTAAGATTTCATATGAAAATTTGAAACAACAAATAACAGATAGAGATATGCAGGTTAATAATAAGTTTTCTAAAGATGCTCAAATTATTGCATTACATGGTGCTCGAAAGTACCTTGGGGATAAGATTTTAAGAACCGCTACCCCGCATAAACTGCTTGATTCAAGAAATGGACCGTTAATTGCTATTAGATTGAATATTTTAACGAGAAAATCCTTAGGTGGAATTCAAACTGATTTAACGGGTCAGGCTTTAAATAATGAGGGAAATTTGATTAATGGATTGTTCGCAGCTGGTGAAGTGGCCGGCTTTGGTGGTGGTGGGTATCACGGTTATAATGCGTTAGAAGGTACTTTTCTTGGTGGTTGTATGTTTTCGGGATTAATTGCTGGTAAGTTTGCGTAGGAGGAGAAAATGAAAAAAATTAATTCAAATAGAGTAAGACCTCCAGATGCAGACCGATTGCAATCAGTGGAACCGGTGATTTGCTATAACCCGTCTAGATTGGAAGATTTTGATTTTGCGATTTATGAAGTCGCTCGGAAAACAATGAAAAAGATACAAAGTGAGGTTGTGCCCCCGCGGTCAGCGGTTTGTATTAACGTGACTGCTGGTCAATTTTTCCGAATTAAATCTGTCAGAGGACCACAAGTTGGTGATTTAAATTTGTGGACCCAAGGAGACTTAACTGAGTGCTTTTATTCTGGAAAAACGAGGGCCTTGCATGGGACTCACCTCTCAACAGGAGATCGCTTGTGGTCAAGCTTGCCAACAATGCGTCCCATGGCAACGATAACAAATGATACATTAGATTGGTACGGTTTTGATTCATTTGGTGGTTCAGTTCATGATATTATTGGGACCCGATGTGATCCCTACACCAATAATTTGATCTCGGGAGGTGGGCACTATCATTACTGTTGTCACTCTAACTTAACGAGAGCATTAGCTGTACATTGTGATTTAAAATTAAATGTTGCAGAGAAATACGTACATGATGTTTTGAATGTATTCATGTGTACTGGGTTTACTCGTGATACTGGGCAGTATTTTATGAAGGAGAGTCCTGTAAAACCCGGTGATTATCTTGAGTTTTTTGCTGAAATAGATCTAATTGTGGGATTAAGTGCCTGTCCGGGTGGAAATTGCGCCACAGAACACTCAAGTGATAAAGCAAATTGTTATCCGTTGGAAATTGAGATTTTTTCAGTAGATTCTAGTCAATTAATTGGTTGGCAAAAAGCTGCTATAAATGGATATGATCGATCTCACGGATTAATTAAAGAGTAAATTAATAATTTAACAATAGCGCTCTACGCCAGTAATTTGTGCATCAGAGTAGCGGTCTCCATGTGCCCAACCAGCTGGTAGAATTTTATTAATTTCTGCCCGATCGTCATCGTTAAACAATATTTCAGTACCAGAAGTGAAATCTTTTAAATTTCTTGCCGACCTTGTACCTGGGATCGGTATCGTATGGTTACCTTGGTCTAATGACCATGCAATTGACGCACCTGCTGCACTCCACCCCCTTAAGGTGCAAAATTCCCTGAATATTTTTATAATTTCCATATTTTTTGAAAAGTTAGGTTCAAGGAAGCGTGGTTGGCTTTTTCGAAAATCGGTTTCAGAGAAATTAGTTGGTTTTACGTCAGTATTAGATAAGATTCCTCTTCCGAGCGGTGAAAAAGGTACGAACGCAGTTCCCAATTCTTTACAGGCTTCCAACATCCCTAAATCTGGATAACGTGTCCAAAGAGAGTATTCATTTTGGATAGCTGTTACTTGATGAATTTTGGACGCTCGTCTTAAAGAACTTGGAGAAATTTCAGAGAATCCGAAGCCACCAATTTTACCTTCTTCAATAAATTTTGTTAATGTACCGGTTACATTCTCAATATCGTACTTATAGTCTCGTCTATGGATGTAGTATAATGGAATATAATCCACATTTAATCGGGTAAGTGATCCTTCTATAGCGTTTCTCAAACCTTGTTCAGAGTTATCATTTGTACCCCGTGCCGCTCCTTTAACAATTCCTCCTTTCGTTGCGACATTAAAGTTATAATTATTTTTGGATTGATATTCACCAATTATACTTTCTGAGATGCCCCAGCCATACATTTCTGCAGTGTCTAAAAAGTCAATTCCAACATTTCTAGCTTCATCCAAGCATTTAAATGATTCCTCTTTTGTTGTAGGATCATAGAACCCTGCAAAACTCATACAACCTAAGCCAACCTCACTTACGTTTAAATCTAAATTTCCAAGTTTACGGAGTTTCATGAAAATGCTGCCTCTAATGCTAATTCAACCATTTCACCAAATGAACTTTCGCGTTCTTTGGATGGAAGAGCTTCATGAGTAATCAAATGATCGCTAACAGTTAATATAGCAAGCGCTCTTCTGTTATATCGAGCAGCCAAAGTATACAATTCTGCTGCCTCCATCTCGACAGCCAGTATTCCATGCCGTCTCATTTCGAGGTCGATATCTTGATGTTCGGAATAGAAAACATCAGAAGAAAATATATTTCCAATATGAACCTTTGAGCTTTTCTTCTCAGACGCTATAGCTGCTTTATTTAACAAATCCCAATTTGCAGTTGCTGCAAAGTTTAAATCCTTAAAAATGGGCTTATTCATGGATGACATGCTAGAGGCTGACATAGCCAAGATGATGTCCCTAATTCCAACTTTTTCTGACATTCCTCCACATGAGCCAATACGGATAAGTGTTTGAACGTCGTAGTCTTTTATGAGTTCATTTGCATATATGGATAGTGAAGGCATTCCCATACCAGATCCGTGAATAGTAACTTTATTATCTTTCCATTTACCAGTATACCCCAACATTCCTCGTACTTCATTTACTAATATTGGGTTTTCTAAAAATGCCTCAGCTGCCCACTTTGCTCGATACGGATCTCCTGGTAATAGTACAGTTTCAGCAATGTCGGTTTTTTTTGCACCGATATGAATGGTCATTAATGGTCTCCATTTACTTGTAAGTTATCTTTTGATTGGCACATGTCAATAAAGATATATTTTTAAAATTCTCATGTATTGCCAGCGTGGTTAGCATAAACAAAATAATTGTGACAATGGTTTATCATTTGTTAATTAAAGTATTCTTAGAAAGACCCCGTTGTTCAAGTAGTGCTTTCACATTTGGAAGCTTCCCGCGAAAATTAATGTATGCATCTTCTGGTGCAATAGATCCTCCTTTTGATAAAATGCAGTCATGCAATGCCTGCGCTGTTTCGATGTCAAACGGATCATTTTTGTCTTCGAATGCTTTGAATGCGTCGGCATCCATTACTTCTGACCACATATAAGAATAATATCCTGAAGAATACCCATCCCCAGAAAAGATATGAGCAAATTGAGTTGTTGCGTGTCGCATATCAATAGCGTTTGGCATTCCTAAACTTTCCAAAACTTCCTTTTGTTTTTGGAGCGGGTTTTTGGGAGCTGGGCCTTCATGAAACGACAAGTCAACTATTGCAGAGGCAATATATTCAACAGTACTAAAGCCTTGATCTATATTCCTTGCATTAAGAAGCTTATTAATTAATTGTTCCGAAATAGGCTGTCCAGTTTCATAATGTATCGCAAATTTTTGTAAGATTTCTGGCACTTCTAACCAATGTTCAAATAATTGGCTAGGAAGTTCCACGAAATCCCTTGCAACGGAAGTTCCTGATACAAAAGGATATGAAACATCAGATAACATCACGTGTAATGCGTGGCCAAATTCATGAAATAGTGTTGTTGCTTCATCAAAACTTAGCAAGCAAGATTTACCTGCTTTTGGCTTCGTAAAATTACATACATTTAGGACTATAGGTCGTTCATTTCCATCAAATTTAGATTGCCCTCTAAGGGAGGAGCACCATGCCCCAGATCGTTTAGAACTACGAGCGTAATAATCACTAATAAATATTGCGAGGTGTTTGCCGTCTCTTTTAACTTCCCATGCACGCGCGTCGGGATGATATAGACTTAATTCAATGGGCAAAAATTCTAAATTGAATAGGCGTTTTGCACAGTAAAACGCTGCAAGAGTTATTTTGTCCAATTGTAAGTAATTATTTATTTCAACTTCATTTATTTCGAAGTCCTTAAGCCGTCTTTTTTCTGCATAGTATCTCCAATCCCAGGGTTGAAGAACATCATTTACACCATCTTTTGATAATAATTCCTGAAGTTTTTTTGCATCGTTTTCAGCTTTAATCTTTGCTGGTTGCCAAACTGACATTAAAAGTTTTCTCACATTCGCAGGTGTTTTAGCCATTTCCGTTTCCAGTTTAAAATTTGAAAAATTCTCATATCCTAATAGATTTGAACGCTCTTTTCTTAACTCTAAAGTTTCCAAAACGATTGCCAAATTATTAGTATCACCCTTGTTATTACCCCTTGAAACCCACGCTTCATAAACTTTTTTTCTCAGGTGTCTGTGAGGCGAAAATTGTAAAAATGGAACCACTGTCGAT
>Ga0206679_10002796_pt1 | contig 13670 bp, 10 predicted proteins | sample M110012015metaG_FD_155464 | JGI IMG/M metagenome (GOLD analysis project Ga0206679, IMG submission 155464) | Ammonia-oxidizing marine archaeal communities from Monterey Bay, California, United States - M1 100m 12015 | ecosystem: Environmental > Aquatic > Marine > Intertidal zone | place: USA... | reverse complement strand
CTGTCTTCCATAGGTCTTTCATTTCAGTGTCTAGGATTAGTGATTTGTCAATGTTATTCACTGTAATCCAAGTCTTTTCTTCAAGCTCTTGATCAAGTTGTTTGTCATCCCATCCAGAATAACCAATAAAGAATCGAATTTGATTGTTTAGCTCAGGTTTGTTTTCTAATATCTTACAGACATCATCAAAGTCGCCTCCATAGTATAGATTTTCCTGAATTTTTAATGAACTTTTAACTTTTTCACCTAATGAGTGAATAAAAAACAAACTGTCTTTTGAAACCGGACCGCCAAATCCAATTCTTGCATTGATGTTTGGAAAATTTGAATCAATTTTATGTAAATCAATATCGAGATAATTATTGAGCACAAAACCAAATGTACCTTCTTCATTATGTTCACATAGCACCACGACAGAACGCCCAAAATAAGGGTCGTTCAAAAAGGGATCTGATATAAGAACACTACCTTTTTCTGGCTTTTCGTTGTTCGCAAATGAAAAATTTAATTTTTTCATTTTGCAAAGGAACAAAAAAGACCATGGATGACAATGCCTTTTAGATAAAACATATTTTTAAATTTGTATTTATATGAAATTTAGTGCTATAGATATTGGAACAAATGCTGCCCGACTTCTTGTTGGAGAGGTGGTGAAACAATCAAACAAGTCTTTTGTGAAAAAAATATCATATACGCGAATCCCTTTGAGGCTTGGTGATGATGCTTTTTCATTGGGAAGGATTGACGTAAAGAAAAAGTCTAATTTAATTAATACGATTAAAGCTTTTCAGATTATCTCGGAAATTTTTGAAGTGCATAAAATGAGAGCTGTGGCAACCTCTGCTATGCGAGAAGCTGAAAATGGTTCTCAAATTGTTGAAGATATTAAGCAAGGCTTTGGAATAGATTTGGAGATTATTTCTGGTGAAGAAGAGGCGAATCTCATACTAGGAACTTTTAACCTGTTAGATATTGCGGATAGTAAGCCGTTTGTGGTTATTGATGTAGGTGGCGGTTCTACTGAAATTAATATATTTAGGGGGGATCAAAAGATCGCTTCTCAATCATTTAAAATTGGTACTATTCGAATGCTTAAAGGAAAAGTAAAAAAAGGAATATGGGTTGAGCTCAATGCTTGGATCAGTACCTTTGTAAGTAGTACGGAGAATTACATGGTTTTCGGTACTGGTGGTAATATCAATAAGACACATAAATTACTCGGAATTCATAGTGGAAAACCAATTCCGATACAGGAAATGACGATACTTAAAGAAAAGTTAAAATCTTTAACTCTAGAGGAGCGAATGAAACAATATCAGATTCGTCCTGATCGAGCAGATGTCATTGTACCTGCATTAGAAATTTATACTCGTATTTTAGCTAATTTCAAGTCGCAAAATATCTACGTGCCTAAAATTGGTTTGTCGGATGGAATGATCTATCAGATGTATTTGGAAGAAAATATAGATTAATGTTACAAAAACCTAGAATTTCAAAAGGAACAAGAGATTTTTCACCGGCTGAGGTGCAAAAAAGAGAATATATTTTCTCAACAATGAAAAAAGTATTTAGAAAATATGGATATCAGCCCATAGAAACACCTAGCTTCGAACTTTCATCTACTTTACTCGGTAAATATGGTGAAGAAGGAGATCGATTGATTTTTCGAATATTAAATTCTGGAGATAAAATGCTTAAAGCAGATCAAGAAGCTTTTAACGAACGTAACCTCCCAAAATTTTCGAGTTCACTTTCAGAGAAAGCCTTGAGATATGACCTTACTGTACCTTTCGCTCGATATGTTGTGCAGCATCAGAATGAGATTACCTTTCCATTTAAGCGTTATCAGATTCAGCCAGTTTGGAGAGCTGATAGACCTCAGCATGGAAGATATCAAGAGTTTTTTCAATGTGATATTGATGTCGTTGGAAGTGATTCATTGCTCTATGAAATGGAGTGTATTCAGATTTTTGATGAAGTATTATCTACACTTGAGTTACCTGGATTTACTATAAAGGTTAATAATCGAAAGATTCTTAACGGTATTGCTGAAGTATCAGGTGAATCAGATCGTCTTATTGACATCGTCACAGCTATAGATAAGTTTGACAAGGTAGGAGAGGAGGGCGTTATCGAGGAATTGGTAAAAAGAGGGATTTCACAGAAGTGCATTCAATTGATACAACCCTTGTTTGTTTTGGATGGATCGAATCAGGAGCGCATAGATGAAATGTCAAGATTTTTATCTGGTTCGGATATAGGAATGAAAGGCTTGGAAGAATTGTCTTTTCTTTTTGACCTGTTGAAGCGTACAGAGCTAAAGAATGGACGACTCGAATTTGATGTGTGCTTGGCAAGAGGTTTAAATTATTATACTGGAGCCATTTTTGAAGTGAGAGCAGATGATGTCAAGATGGGTAGTATATGTGGTGGTGGGCGATATGATGATTTGACATCTTTATTTGGCCTTAAAGGAGTTTCTGGAATTGGTATCTCCTTTGGTGCAGATCGAATATATGATGTGTTAAATGAGCTAGACCTATTTCCTGAAACTGTGGAAAATAGTTTAAGCTATTTGTTTTTGAATTTCGGTGAGAATGAATTTGTAAAGTGCTTTGAGCTGTCAAATACACTAAGAGCAAGAGGAATTTCATGTGAGGTTTACCCCGTGTCAACAAAGATTCAAAAACAGATGAAATACGCCAACGAAAGAAATGCCAAAACAGTACTTATGATTGGAGAGAACGAGCTCTCTAAAGATGAAATCACTCTAAAATCAATGAGTACAGGTAAGCAGGAAACGATGACTATAACTGACTTTCTATCTCAGCTTTAGTTTACCAAATTTTAGAAACCTTTAATTCCTCATTACGCATAGGGTCGGATTCTTTTACCTCAAAAGCTTCAAAAAACTCGGGGCAATTCATTAGTGGTCCGTTTACCCGATACATACCGGGAGAATGTGAATCATTAGCAATTCTATTTTTCATTTCCTCATCAGTATACTTAATTTTCCAAAGCTGTGCGTAAGAAATAAAGAAGCGTTGGGCTGGACTGAATCCATTTAGTGCTTTACCAGATTTATATTCATCAGTCATTTTGTAGGCATGAAAAGCCATTGTTAAGCCTCCAAGGTCTGCAATGTTTTCCCCCATGGTTAATTCTGGATTAACACAATTGTCAGATATTGGACAAAACTGGGCATAAGTTTCTCCCAAGACCTTTGTTTTTTCTTCAAAGAGCTTTCTATCCTCCTCGGTCCACCAATTCTTAAAAGAACCATCTGCAGCAAATTTTGATCCCATATCGTCAAATCCGTGAGTAAATTCATGACCTATAACCATTCCAATTCCACCATAATTCACTGCATCTTCTGCATTTTCATCAAAAAATGGTGGTTGCATTATTCCTGCTGGAAAAGCAATCTCATTCAATAATGGGTGGTAATAGGCATTTACCATATGGGCTGGCATTCCCCATTCATTTTTATCTACCGGTTTGTCAATCTTATTTAGGTTTTCGCTTACAGAATATACGTTGAGCGCTAGGATGTTATTAAAATAATCTTCTCTATCAATTACAAGAGAGCTCATGTCTTTCCATTCATCAGGATATCCTAGTTTTCGTCCGATGGCATTTAGCTTTGTTAAAGCTTCTTTCTTGGTTGTGCCCGACATCCATTCAAGGTTATTTATTCTTCCCTGAAAAACGATTAATAAATTGTCAACCATCTCATTTACCTTCTTCTTTGCTTCTTTTGAGAAGTGCTTAGCGACAAATACTTTACCCATGATTTCAGCAATTTCAGAGCTCGTGATTTCCTCTATTGCTCTGTCTTGAATTGATTTAAGTTCTTTTTTGCCTCTCAGCGTTTTTCCATAAAAATCAAATTGCAAATCAATGAATTCTTGATCCAAATAAGCTGAGGAGCTTCTTATTACGTTCCATTTGAGATAGTCTTTCCATTCGTCAATATTAAACGTTGTCATCATGGAAGGGATATTTTCCATGAATTTAAGCGTGCCTACAATGGAGGTGTCAAATTGATTTAGCTCTCTTTCCTTTATATAAAGATTGATGTCAAAAGGATGAACCATTTTTGTAATTTCTTCTATTGTTTTTTTATTGTAGGTGTTTTCCGGAATTCTCATCTCAGCGGGTTTGAACATGGTTTTGGCTAGGGCAGTTTCAAACTTTATGATATTATCTGCAAATATTTGAGCCTTGTTTTCATCTTTGTAAATAGCTATGTGGCTATTTTGAATGTAAAGTTCATAAGCATTTAAAATATCTCTTTTCTTGTCAGAAGTATAGTATTCCATGTTGGGCAGACCGATACCTGATTGGTATATGTGGTACTGGTTCTTTTCGATGTTCTTCATGTCTTGACCTACGTATATTCCAAAAAGACTACTTACACCTTGGTTATGTAGCTTGGCTATTATAGATACTACATCTGTAAAACTTGAAATAGCAATGATCTTTTTGAGCTGTGATTCTATTTGTGAATGGCCCTTAGCGTTTCGACTTTTCATATCCAAAAAAGAATGGTAAAAATCACCTAATAGCTGATTGTCTGATCCTGGGGGGTTGGAAAGGGCTTCTTTTTCACATTCCATTAATAGCCTTGTAATTTTATCCTTATTAGATCTGTCGAGCTCGTTAAAGCTGCCCCATCTAGATTCAGAAGCAGGTATTTCATTGTTTTTAATCCATTCTCCGTTTGAGAACAAGAAAAAATCCTCTGTTGCTTTAACTCCTTTGTCCATGTAATTAACATTAATCGTTGACTTTTGAGTAAAGGAAATAAATGCGACACACACTGCAGCTATTGATAGAATAAATGGTTTCATAATTGTTTTGATTTAAGTTGTATAAAGCATCTCAACGTGAGGTATGCCGTCTTCTAAGTATTCATTTCCTGTTGATTCAAACCCGTGATTTCCGTAGTATTTTTCCAGATGTTTTTGGGCAGATAAACGAACAGGTACGTCTCCAAATTTCTCTTTGACAAATTTCATTGAATCCGACATAAGCTGATTTCCTAATCCTGTGCCTCTGTAGTTGTCATTTACAACAACCCTTCCAATGGCTACTTCGTCATACGAAATCCCTTGAGGAAGTATTCTCGTTACAGCAATGACTTCATTTTTTTCATTTTTAAAGAAAAGATGATAGGCAAGCTTGTCTTTGCCGTCAACTTCTTGATAGGGACAATTCTGTTCAATAATAAAGATTTGGATCCTTAAGGCAATAATGTCGTGAAACTCCTCTACGCTTAATTCTTGAAACGATTTGACCTGATGTACAAATGTCATGTGGCAAAAATAAGTGAAAATCTTTGAATTCTTCTTAATTTTTTACCGCACGTATGGATTGCTTATTTTCTGATTGCAAATCAGATATAATTATATTATAAACTCCATTTTCTAAATATTTTAAATCGATTGTAAGCGATGTATAGGCTTCTTGCGAGTATACCTCTCTACCCATCATATCGATTAAAGAAATGAGAGCAGGTTGATTCATTTCAATATGAATACTTGAATTAAAAGGATTGGGATATACTTTCCAAAATTCAGAGGATTCTCCTTGAATTCCGAGGTCATCATATACCTCTATATAGGAAGTGTCTGATGATACACAACCATTGCCATCTGTATATGAATACGCTATTGCATGAATACCAACTCCTGCGAGCCCAGGGTGAAAAGAGGTTCCTATTATACCTTCCCCGCTGTATACGCCATCTAACGGATCACCTGGAGTGACATTAAATGCGGTTTGATTAACTCCTATGGAAGTGACAAGCTCATTGTATGTCACAGGTAATACACTTAAAAATTCTACCTCAAGTGAATCTGTAGCTGAGCATCCACTACTGTTAGTACCTACTACAATATATGTTCCTCCATCTGGCATAAAAGCTTCTCCATTAATTACATTATTATTCCATATGTAGCTCACTGCGGTACCCGTGGCGATAAGTGTAAGCTCGATATTCGGACATATGAGCTCGTTAGATCCAGCATTTACTAGTGGGTCTGAATAAATCACTACGGGGTGAAGAGGTGATCTAGAAACACAACCCAAATTATCCTCAACAACAACTTGGTAATCACCTGGTGTAGTTGTAACAATGTTTGAAGCATTTGATCCATTGGACCAATCGATGATTATAGGATTCATTCCCGTAACAAAGCTTAGTGTAGCTGTTCCCCCTGGGCAAATTCCTCCTGGACCATCAATCACAACTGATTCATGTTTGGCAAGTACGGTTTGAAGCGCATTAACCTTTCCATAGCCATATGCGTAGTTGGGAACGGCACCCGTAAAATTATCAACATCTCCATTTCCAGTTAGATCCGACTTAAAATCTGCATAGCTTGTTTTTGGGCACTTTTGAAGATAAAGTGCTGCTATTCCAGCTACTGCGGGCGAGGCCATTGAGGTGCCACCATTTCTCATGTGGAATCCCCCCTCGTCGATATTCCCATTGTAGCCGGGATTATTCAATAGTGAAAAAGACCCAGCTGCTAAGGAAACATCTCCTGAAGCTGAAATATCTGGCTTCATAACACCATTTCTACTCGGGCCCATACTACTTGAATAAGATAGCTCACCTACTAGGGTATTTGATGGTTCCACATAATTGTTCCCATTTAAATCAACATGTCCTACACGATTCTTAATATTACCCACTGAAATTACTTTATCCGAGCAATTCCATAGGTCTACAATGGTTTGAAGAGAATCAGGCATATTGTAATGAACAATATCAGGAAATTGAGTCGAATCAGGAATATTGATTTCAAAGTTACTGTGCACAAAGGAAGATGTCACATTTGAGCCTCCCCAAAGATCATAGTGTCCATTTCCGTAGGTTTGAAATCTAAACAAATAGTCAGACGAGTCAATTGGAGAATATCCTGGCCCATAAACGGCAATTTGACCAGCCACTTGTCCTCGTTCAAGATAGCGATACAAGAATCCATATGCGATGAGGTCTCCATTGTCATTGTAAATAGGTTCCTCTATTATTTCTCCGGCGGAAGTTGCTCCACTTAAAAGGTTGTGGTATGGTGTTTCTCCTCGCTTTTGATGATTTGGACCGGGAGTGTCTGCAGCAAAGGAATAGTAAAAATCAGCCTCTGTTGTGTCTACCCAAAATTCCACAAGTATTGTGTTTGGAGAGCCTATTGCAGTGGGGTTAGGATTTGGAATCATCCAAACAAACGAGGTGTCCTGATCTACATCAGCCCCAACATGATATGGACCGGCATCTCCTGAATTACCTGCTGAGCAAACAACGATACGTCCTTCTTTAGCTTCTAATAATGAATCAATCATTTCAGATGCTGGATCTAGCGCATCATGGCTACCGTAATAAGAGCCTAAAGACAAATTAATGACAGCTGGCATTCCTAAAGAATCGGCTACCTTAAAAATGTAATCGCAGGCTTCAGCGATACTGATTGACCAATTTGATAATGAAAAATCTGTTTCTACAACAATGATATCTGCTTCTGGAGCAAAGCCTTTGTTGGTTCCATTTGCACTGGCGTTACCTACAGCCATTCCAGCCACTGTTGATCCGTGAGCGGTTCCTGTCTCCAAACTCGTACAGATTCCGGCATTAATATCTGAGCTGTCCCAAACACAGCCAAAACCGTATTCTGAAGGGATGTTAGGCCCATTAACAGTATGATCCCAATAACGAAGCACTCTGGTGCTTCCGTCGGCATGTTTAAAGTCAGGATGATTGAAATCAATACCTTGATCTACGATACCTACAATGACACCTTTACCAGTATATGAGGTATCTAGCCCTCCGAAGCCTGCATGAACCTGGTCGGCTTTATGGCGGACGATTGCAGAGTCCGACATAACTTGTGGAACGGATAGGTCTTTGTATACATCCTTAATTTTACCGGATTTTTCTGAAGCGTCCATAAAGCTATATTCAGCATTAATGATAATGAAGTTTCTACTTTGATATATGATTGGGATTCGATGCTCCGCAATAAATTGCCTGTTTACTTCGTTATTAGCAATCGAAAACGGAGTTACTCTACTTAATTCGATCGAATTCTTCTTGTTGAATGTTGGGTTGAAAAATGATTTTTGTGCATTCGAATAAAGAAAAGAAGTAAGAATAAATAAGGTGAGGAGATATTTCATGGTATAATAATTGATAAGTGCAAATAATGGATTATTTTCGTGTTCTAAATTACGAGAAATCGTTTTAAAAAAAAAACTAACAAATAATAATAAAAACTAAACAGATGAGAGTATTAAAAAGAATGTTAACCGTACTATTTATTTCTTTTTCAGTTCTTTCTATTGCCCAGCCAGTAGAAGGTACCTTGAATTGGTATAACAAAGAAGACCAAGGAATGTATACCGAAAAGGCATATAGCTATTTAAAGAAGAAGAAATCACAAACTGTAATTGTGGGAGTGATTGATTCAGGAGTGGATATAGAGCATGAAGATTTAAAGGGTCAAATTTGGATCAACGAAGATGAGATTCCTAATAACGGCATTGATGATGATAATAATGGTTATATCGATGACATGCACGGATGGAATTTTCTTGGGAATGCCAAAGGAGAGCATGTGAATGATGCAAGACTTGAGAAAACCAGAATATTAGCTCAGCTGAAAGATAAGTATGAAGGGATTGATCCCAATTCTATCGATCAAGATGATGAGTATAGGTTATATCTTCAGGTAAAAGAAGATGTAGCTGCTGGTAGAGCTCAATTTGAGCAATATATGGATATGATTGATCAGCTTCCTAAGGAGGCTCAAGATTACATTCGCTCTCAAATGGATTACAATCTGAATGTAGATTTTGATGACAGAAGCTTGATTGGTGATGATCCAGATGATTTTACTGACACCAATTATGGAAACAATGATGTTGAAGGTCCAGATGCACTTCATGGAACGCACGTGTCAGGTATAATTGGAGCCTTAAGAGGAAACGGTCTAGGAGGAGATGGTGTCGCTGAAAATGTAAAGATCATGTCATTGAGAGCAGTTCCAAATGGGGATGAGTTTGATAAAGACATTGCATTAGCGGTACGTTACGCTGTTGACAATGGAGCCATGGTGATTAACATGTCTTTTGGAAAGGCATACTCTCCACATCAAAAAGAGGTTTACGAAGCGTTCAAATACGCAGATGAAAAAGGTGTATTGTTGATTCATGCAGCTGGTAATGATGCAAAAGACATTGACGTTGAGCCAAACTATCCTACTTCAATGTATAGTTTCCAAACCGAGCCTTTAGATCATTTTGTTACTATCGGAGCTTCTACAAAAAACAAAGGAGCAGAGATGGTGGCATCGTTTTCTAATTATGGAGCCAAAGGGGTTGATGTTTTTGCACCTGGTTTTGAGATTTATAATACGGTTCCTCAAAGTGAATACATGAACCTTCAAGGTACTTCAATGGCAGCTCCAATGGTGGCTGGTGCGGCGGCTATGCTGAAATCTTATTTTCCTGAGCTTTCTATGAAAGAGATTAAAGAAGCACTTTACAGTAGCTCGGTGAGATATCCTAAAGTTGCTGGTTTTTCAGATAAATCTGTTACTGGTGGAGTTATTAATATTTATAATGCAGCTAAAGTCTGTAAAAAGCTCGCTAAGAAAAAATAAATATGAGGAATTTATTATTCCTTCTTTTTGCTTTTATGCTGTCAAGTTCATTTTCTCAGCAAGAAAAAGCTTTAAATGAAATTATTGATCAATGGCATCAAAATGCGGCGAATGCCGCATTTGATGCTTATTTTGATGTCACTACAGATGATTTTGTGTTCTTGGGTACTGCTCCTGAGGAGCGCTGGGAGAAAAAGGAATTCATGATCTTTTGTAAGCCTTATTTTGATAAGAAATCTACATGGGATTTTAAACCTTCAAATAGACGTTGGAATTATTCTGAAGATGGCAATACGGCTTGGTTTGATGAATCTCTTGAAACTTGGATGCAGGGATGTCGAGGCACAGGGGTTTTATCCAAGATTGGAGGAGAGTGGCGTTTATCATATTACAACCTTCATGTACTTATTGAAAATGATAAAATCCAGGAATTTATCTCTCTGAGAAAAAAACAGTAATGTCTTTCAAACACGTTGATTACAGAGGTCTTAAAATAGAATTTACTGAGGCCTTGGCTTCACATTTTACAGCTTCAGAAATTAAATTGATGTGGAGGGAGTCTTTACGTCATTATTTTGCCATCTCTGCTTCCGATCAGCTGATGTCTGATGATCGAATCTTTTCTTCTAATGAATGTGAATTGCTGGATCAGCTTATAAAGCGATTAAAAGCTGGAGAACCATTTCAATATCTCATGGGTGGGATTGAGTTTTATGGATTAGAGCTAAAGATTGATAGTAGGGCCTTGATTCCTCGTCCTGAAACAGAGGAGCTAGTAGATTGGATTAGTCAAAGTCATCAACATGAAACAAAAAATATTCTTGATGTATGTTCTGGAAGTGGATGTATAGCCTTGGCGCTGTCCAATACTTTTCAAAAAGCAAATGTATATGGAGTAGAGTATTCTATAGAAGCCATTGAACTTGCGAATGAAAATGCAATCGCTTTAAAGCTTCCAGTAAATTTCATAGAAGTAGATGTCCTAGAGGAAAAGGCTTTTACAGCCTTTTTAAATAAGCGGGTACAGAAAAATGGACTCTTTGATGTTGTGGTTTCTAATCCGCCTTATATCCCTAATCGTGAAAAAAGCGAAATGGAAACTAATGTATTGGATTATGAGCCTGAGCTTGCTCTTTTTGTGCCTGATGAGAATCCTTTGCTTTTTTACAGAGCTATATCTGAATCGGTTTTGCCTTTTTTATCAACAAATGGTGCGTTGTATTTTGAGTGTCATTATTTATATGTGGACCAGACAAGAGAAATCCTCGTTGAATTGGGATATCAAAATGTTGAAAAAAGGCAAGATTTACAAGGTAAATGGCGTATGCTGAAAGCTCAAAAATTGTAATTTTAACTTATGAATATTGAGGTCGCAGTAAATAGGGTGAAAGAGCTTTCAGACCTGTTGCATCACTACAACTATTTGTATTATGTCAAGAATGAATCTGCAGTAAGCGATTACGAGTTTGATTTGCTATTGAAAGAACTCGAGGCCCTCGAGCTTCAGTTTCCTGAGCTTCAAGATGACAATAGCCCAAGCAAACGGGTCGGTGGCGACATCACAAAGAATTTTGAGACCATCAAGCATAAATACCCAATGCTTTCTTTATCGAATACATACTCGAAAGAGGAAATCATAGAATGGGAAGAACGCATCAAAAAAACCATTGAAAGTGATATCGAATATGTTTGTGAGCTCAAATACGACGGAGTGGCTATTGGAATTCGATATTTGAAAGGAATATTTCATTCTGCGGTGACACGTGGAGATGGGACCCAAGGTGAGCTGATTTCTCCTAATGTAAAAACCATAAACGCTATCCCTTTAAAGCTAAGTGCGCCTTTTTCTGAAGATTTTGAAATTAGAGGTGAAATATTTATGCCTTTGAAAGAATTTGAAAACCTAAATGAAGAAAGAAGTAAAAACGATTTACCTCTTTTTGCCAATCCTCGAAATACCGCTTCAGGTACATTAAAGCTCCAGGATTCTAGTGTGGTCGCTGAAAGAAATTTAGATTGCTTCCTATATGGTTTGTATCAGGATAGAGCGGAGCAAACAAGTCACTTTGACTCTGTTTCATATGCGGGAGAAATGGGTTTTAAAATTCCTAAAATAGAGGAAAACATGATTGCTAAAGTGTCTAATGTAGATGGCATACTTGATTTTATAGCCTATTGGGAGGACAAGAGAAAAGATCTTCCTTTTGAAATCGATGGAATAGTTATCAAAGTCAATTCCTACAGCCAGCAGGAAGAGCTAGGTTATACCGCAAAATCTCCACGTTGGGCAATCTCTTTTAAATACAAAACGGAAAGAGTTGAAACGAAGCTTCAATCCGTTAGCTATCAGGTAGGCCGTACAGGAGCTGTTACACCTGTTGCCAATCTTGATCCAGTATACCTTGGAGGAACGACAGTGAAGCGTGCTTCTCTTCACAATGCCGAGCAAATGGAAAAGCTCGATTTGCATGAAGCAGATTTTGTTTTTGTTGAAAAGGGTGGGGAGATTATACCTAAAATCGTTGATGTTAATACGGCTCAAAGAGCAGGCGGAGCGCAGCTCATACAATTCATAACACATTGTCCTGATTGCTCTAGTGAGCTTGTAAAAGAGGATGGAGAGGCTCAGCACTACTGCTTAAATGAAAAGCAATGTCCACCTCAGGTAAAAGGTAAAATAGAACATTTCATTAGCAGAAGAGCCATGAATATTGATGGCCTTGGAGCTGAGACTATAGATGCCTTAGTAGAAGTAGGATTTATAAGAAATATAGCTGATTTGTATTCTCTCTCATATGAACAAGTCATTTCCATGGATCGAATGGCAGATAAATCTGTTCGCAATTTATTGGAAGGCTTGGAAGCTTCGAAAGAAATGCCTTTCGAGAAAGTACTTTTTGGTTTAGGTATTCGTTTTGTTGGAGAAACGGTTTCAAAAAAATTAGCAAAGGCCTTTTTAACTGTTGATGCCATTATTTCGGCAAGCTATGATGAGCTTGTTGATACAGATGAAATAGGAGAAAAGATTGCATTGTCGATTTCAAGTCATTTTCAAGATCAAGACAACCTTGATTTGATACAAGAGCTAAAGCTCGCTGGGCTTTGCTTTGAAAAGGATGATGAGGGAATGGATTCGGAGCTATTAAAGGGAATGAGTATAGTCATTTCTGGAACCTTTAATCAATTCTCGAGAGATGAAATCAAAAAAATGATTGAAATGAATGGGGGAAAAAACAGCTCTTCTATTTCAAAAAAGACAAGTATTTTAGTAGCTGGAGAGAATATGGGGCCATCCAAATTGAAAAAAGCAACGGATTTGAATATAGAAATCATCAATGAGGAAGAATTTTTAAATCGAATAAAAAAATGAAAGAGCGTACCATTTGGAATGAGACTAGATCATTGCTAGTCACTTATAATTTCAAAGATGAGAATGACATTAAGGGATTCAGAAAAGCACTGGACAAGCAGCTCAATCAAAGTACTGTGGATCGGGTCATTATCATTGTGAATGTTCCTAGAGGAGTAGATAAAACAAAGCTCTCTCCACATTTTCTTATTTACTACAATGCACCTTCAGATTATACCTGGCTGGGCAAATTGAAAGACCTTCAGCTGAAGAATGAACTGAAGCGAACATTTGATTTGATGCTTTCCTTTGGAAAGATCCCTCGAAAAATAGAGCGATATTTGAATAAAATGGAAATTTCAAGAAAGATATTAGTGAACGCTGAGCTTACAAATGATCCTAGCTATGAGCTTGAGCTAAATTCTGCGTCAGAGGATCCTTCAGAAATTGTAAATTTTGTAATAGAAACCCTTCATAAAATAGATATCAATGAGTCATAAGTTTAAAGGAGTAGGAGTGGCGTTGGTGACGCCTTTTACTGCTGATGGTAAGATAGATTTCACTTCACTAGCAAAGCTTGTTGAGCTTCAATTGAATGGTGGAACAGATTTCCTCGTGGTACAGGGCACAACTGGAGAATCTCCAGTGTTAAGTCA
>Ga0206679_10002795_pt1 | contig 13671 bp, 7 predicted proteins | sample M110012015metaG_FD_155464 | JGI IMG/M metagenome (GOLD analysis project Ga0206679, IMG submission 155464) | Ammonia-oxidizing marine archaeal communities from Monterey Bay, California, United States - M1 100m 12015 | ecosystem: Environmental > Aquatic > Marine > Intertidal zone | place: USA... | reverse complement strand
GATGCAGACAGTGTGGCAGATGGGGCATGCCGCGGAGCCTTTATTAAGAGAAGCCATTAAGAATGGCAATGCAGAAATGCGTTATCGAGGCAGCAAAATTCTCGAAGAGTTTGATTTAGGAATATACCCAGAAACGCCAATAAATATCGTGAAACTGGTTAATCAGTTCCGGAAAGGAGGTGGGGCAGAGCGAGAGATGGCCATTGTTGAACTCGCCCAGATAGGAGAAACAGAACTATTAATGAAACTTGTTAAACGCGAACGGGATCCCGGAATTCGCAAAATGGTCGCTCAAATAGTCAGCCGAAATATCTCCGAAAAAGTCCCTGCACTTATAATTAAAGGTAACTATAATCAAGCAAAGGATCTTCTAGAAGTTGCAGCACTAGATCAAAATGGCATACGCAATTATGTCGCATTCTTATTACAAAGAGATCAAATTGAACCCGCGATTAAAAAGCAGCGTGAACTTGCAAGTAAGACACAGGTAGATGCGGAACTACTTGCATGGATGCTAAGAGCCCACGGAAATTTCAATGAGGCCGCAAAGATATTTGAAGCCATGGGGGATAAAACTAGAGCACGTCACTCTCTAGCTGCAGGAGGAAATTTATCCGAATACGCAAATGCCTTCGCCGACCCTAGCCGACGAACAATCGACTCTCTAGGATTTACTGCAGCTTACGCACGCCTCACTGGCAAGGAAGAAGAATTTAAGAAAACAATTAAAAAAATAGAGGACTATGGCATGGCGATGAAGGATGAGCTTGGAAGATGTTTAAATGCACTCATCATTAATGACGAAGCTTCCCGGGCCTTTGAACTAGCTAAAAGAGCAAGCGGTTCTGAGCTTTTTGATATGGAAATGTGGAGATATAACTTTGATGCCGCATTTCAGTCCATAGGAATTGAAACAAAAAAAGCTCCCTACGATAATTGGTTAAAAAAATACGAAGCAAATTTTAAAGCTAACACAGAAGAAGCGGTAAGAAAATCACTATATCCTGCAGGCCAATTAGCAAACGCCTGCTCCCTGACCGGACAGGATGCGGAAGCCAAACGGATCATGAAAAGATCCGGAGAATTACTCATCAAAAATAACGCAAGTCTAATTCCACTCATCAGGTGGGAACGGCTCATTGGCCTTGATGCGCAGGCAACCCAACATGCTATTCAAGCGATGGAGATGGAGTCAGAAGAAGACGTGATTGATGCATTATTTAGAACCAGTGCAGAGTATCCTCTCACAATAATTTCCTGGGAATTTATAAATCTAGAGTTTCCAAAAGAAAATAGAGAAACGACTTTAGAACGCATGGCATTGCTTTTCGATTTTGATGATCTTAATAATGACCCGGGAGATGCACGCAAATTAATTCAGGCCATGTCGGATTATGCAAAGCTCTGCCCAAGTAATGAGCGGAAAAAAAAATTTACTAGGGCAGTAAAGGATTTGGCACGTCAACATGAACTATGGGAATTAGCAGCTGAGGCAAATAATCAATGGCTTCAATTGATCGGAGAAGAGGCTGCGGGGTATCATTACATGAGATACGGAAACACATTACTTAATGCGGAAAAGCCAAAACTAGCGTTTCAACAATTCGATAAAGCTTGGCAGATCAAAAAATCCGATCCTTTACCCCTCTACTTAAAAGGCGTAGCCCTGTCCAAATCCGGAGAAAAAGAAAAAGGATTAGAGCTGAAGAAACAAGCTTCGATCATGTCTACAGGTGATGTGACTAAAAGACATTTCCTAGCTAGTTCAATGTGGCTCCATGGAGACGATGACCTTGCAAGAAATCAGGATGAAATCATACTCCGCCTCGCCTCTCCACATGAAAGCGTTCACCCTGAAGCATTACGCCGAAAATATGCCGATCTAAAAATTCAACAGGTTCCTGCAAGCCAATGCTCTAAGGCATTGGAATTTTATCTGCTATCGAGAATGCGCGCAGTCAATGCAAACAGCGTCATCAGCCCTCGCAATGCGCTAAGTTACCTTATCAATCTTGGAGTCATGCAAGCGAAAGCCACACTCGAAAACCGTGACGCGAGTGCTGCCATTAGCAAAATTAAAAACCTACAACAAATTAACCCCTCTGACAGCTCAATGCTTGAAGACTTGTATCAATTACTTGTAAATGCAGGGGAAACTGAAGAAGCAAATAAATTATTTGAAACAACTTATAAAGTTTCCAAAGCAACTATCATGAAGTTCCCCAATCATGGGCAGCACAATAACAACCATGCGTGGTTATTATCTCGCTGCTCTAAGAAGCTCGATGAGGCACTGAAATATGCAAATGCAGCTGTCCAACTAGAGCCTGAGAACGGAGCATTCCTCGACACTCTCGCCGAAGTTCACTTCCAGAGAGGCAATCGAATCAAAGCGATCGAGATCTCTGAAAAAGCAGTTAAACTATTGGACGGTGATTCACAGGTAAAACGCCAACTTGAGAGATTTAAAAATGGCAATCCTAGTGATAGATGATCTGTTTAAATTCAATAGTAAAATAAAATCTAATCTCTTACAATTTACATTATGATGAAATACTTAATTGTTTTCATTTTTCTTCTCACTTTAACAGCCCACTCTCTCCTATCAGCACCAATAACATGGGAGCAGTGGCGTGGACCAAATAGAGACGGCAAAATCTCAAATCCAGATTTCACATGGCCAGACAATCTAAAAGGGATCAAAAAAGAATGGAGCAATGAACTCTCTGAAGGATATGCAAGCCCAATAGTAACTACTGACAGGGTCTTTACTGTTGAGACAAAAGACAAGTCAGAAGAGATCACTCGGGCATTTGACAGAAAAAGCGGCAAACAATTATGGGAACTGTCCTGGAAGGGAGCTATGAAGGTTCCATTCTTCGCCCGTAAGAACGGCAGTTGGATAAGATCAACCCCAATATACTCGAAAGGAACATTGTATGTTGGAGGAATACGGGATGTCCTCATAGCCATTGACGGGCAAACAGGAAAAGAAAAATGGCGCGTTGATTTTGTCGCACAGGAAAAATCAAGAGTGCCCACTTTTGGTTTTGTGTCATCTCCAATAATATCCAATGATCATTTGTATGTTCAGGCAGGCGCCCAAATAATTAAAATTAAATGCTCAAACGGCTCAAAGGTCTGGGACGCAATGAAAGATAATCGGGCCATGAACGGAAGCGCTTTCTCATCACTTGTTATTGCTGAAGTGGCCGGTAAGAATCAACTCTTAGCGCAGACTCGAGAAGAGCTCGCCGGACTAGATCTGAACAGTGGTAATGTGATGTGGCGTTATAAGGTCAAGGCTTTCCGTGGAATGAACATACTCACACCAACAGTGATCGGAGACAACCTGTTTACCAGCAGTTATGGGGGAGGAAGTTTTCTCTTCAGGGTGGGAACTGACAAAAAAGGTATGAACGTTTCAAAAACTTGGTCAAACAAAACAGAAGGGTATATGTCTTCACCTATCAGTCTCGAGGGTCACGTCTATATGCATGGCAGAGATAAGAGGTTTCACTGCATTGAAACAAACACAGGTCAAGTAAAGTGGAGTTCAAAGGGAAAGTTTAGTGAATATGCATCTCTTGTAGCAAATAAAGATAAAGCACTAGCACTTACTGCTGACGGGAAACTTTTATTAATTCATTTGAATCCCTCAAAATTCAAACTCATTGACACAACAAAAATATCTAATGAGCCTACCTGGGCACATCTTGCCGTGTGCGGCAAAGAATTCTTCATCAGAGAACTTAAGGGACTGACAAAGTTAATTTGGACTCAATGACTCCCACTTGGTTAAAACTAAATTCCAAAGATACGCCGTTTAATACTTAGTCTATTGGTGGACTACAGAATACTCCGAAAACTTCTTTGCATTCTTTGCCGCAATCTTAATATCTTCTTCTTCGACCACTGCCTGAGGAGACTGACTATATACAACCAATTCGATTATTAATCATAAATTAAGATTATTATCGGTTACCGCCCCCTCAGATGCAGAAGAAACTGTAGAGGCATACTTGCCAAGAACACCCCGAGTATAACGTGGGGCTGGTTTTTCCCATGACTTGAGTCTTTTCTTCATCTCTGCAGACGTCACATCAAGATCCACTATGCTCTTATTAGCATCAATGATAATTTGATCACCATCCTTTATCAACGCTATCGGACCCCCATCGAATGCCTCAGGAGTAATGTGTCCAACCACAAAGCCATGAGTTCCACCACTGAAACGTCCATCCGTAATTAAGGCAACATCCTCACCAAGGCCTCTCCCCATAATTGCTGAAGTAGGTCCAAGCATTTCCCTCATTCCTGGCCCGCCCTTGGGCCCTTCATATCGAATCACAATCACATCACCAGCGACAATCTTTCCAGTAAGAATAGCTTTTTGTGCCTCTTCCTCAGAATCAAAGACACGGGCCTTTCCTTTGAAGCTTTCACCTTCATGTCCGCTAATCTTTGCAACTGATCCCTCTGGCGCGATGTTTCCACGCATGATAACCAAATGACTTGTCTTCTTAACAGGCTCATCTAGTGGACTAATGATGTCTTGTCCGGCAGGATATTTGAGTTCAGATCGAGAAACATTTTGCTTAAGAGTTTTACCTGTGACCGTTAAGCAATCGCCATTTAACAGCCCTTCATTAATGAGGATGCGCATCAGCGGTACTGTACCGCCAATATGGACAAGATTTGCCATCATGTGAGTTCCGCTTGGCTTTAAATCTGCAAGGACCGGCGTCTTTTCGCCTATGCGTGTGAAATCATCAATACTGAGGGGCACATTCGCAGCATTAGCCATGGCCAATAAGTGCAACACTGCATTGGTTGAACCCCCCAAAGCTATGACCATAGTAATGGCATTTTCAAATGCCTCTTTGCACAGAATATCCGAAGGCCTGATCCCTTTTTCCAATAAATAATTCACCGCAGCACCCGCATCCATTGCATCGCGCATTTTATCAGCATGAATAGCAGCCTGCGAAGAACTATTAGGCAAACTCATGCCCATCGCTTCAATGGCACTCGCCATCGTGTTAGCTGTATACATTCCCCCACAAGAACCCGCTCCAGGAATCGCACACTCCTCAATTGCCTCAAGCTGAAGAGTATTAATCTCACCAGCAGCACGTTTCCCAACGGCTTCAAATACTGACACAATGTCCACGTCCTTCCCCCTGTGATCCCCCGGCATTATAGTACCGCCATAGACAAAAACGGCTGGCCTATCCAACCGCGCAGCAGCGATGAGACAGCCTGGCATATTTTTGTCACAACCTCCAACCATCACCAACCCGTCATAGCCCTGAGCAGAAACTACAGTCTCGATTGAATCCGCTATAACCTCCCTTGATACTAATGAATACTTCATCCCCTCTGTACCCATAGAAATTCCATCAGAAACGGTGATCGTATTAAAGATAACACCTTTGCCGCCAGTCGAATTAACACCTTTTTCAGCTTCACGAGCAAGCTTATCGATGTGCATGTTACAAGGGGTAACATTTGCCCAAGTAGAAGCTATCCCCACATGTGAACGTGTGAAATCATCTTTGCGAAAACCTACCGCATGAAGCATTGCCCGGCTCGGAGCACGATCATCACCATCAACAACTTTTGAAGAAAACTGCCGCGGCTTGTATTTAGCTTTTTTCCTTTTGGTAGCTTTCTTAGCAACTTTAGCTGCTTTTTTCTTCACGGTATTATTTTTGGGCATTTGACGCAGATTTTGGCTTCCCTTTTGATAAGGTCAAGCGCAGATCGCTACAACAACCAAAAGAATTACTAATATCGCATATAAAGCAGGTTTTTAACCAAAAAAAATTGACTCCCATTGACATTTCTTCAGCATCCACTAATTATGGCGCCTCATGTCAAAACATAAGGTTCTAGTTGCAGACCCAATTGCCGATGCTGGAATTGAGGAGCTAAAAGCTGATGATTCACTTGATGTCGATGTTCGCATCGGAATTTCAGAAGAGGAACTGCTAAAGGATGCGGAAATATATGAAGCTATAATTGTCCGTTCGCAGACAAAAATCACTGCAGACGTAATTAGTAAAGCAACAAAACTCAAAATCGTGGGCAGGGCCGGCGTCGGAGTTGATAACATAGCTATACCAGCAGCCACAAAAAACGGAGTCATTGTGATGAACACTCCGGCCGGAAATACCATTTCGACTGCAGAACATGCTTTTGGCTTAATGGCATCTCTAGCGAGGAATATACCACAGGCGCATGCAACAGTCACTGGAGGCGGATGGGGCAGAAAAGATTATAAGGGAGTTGAGTTAAACAAAAAGACCCTAGCCATTTTGGGAATGGGACGCATTGGAACAGAATTTGCTCGCAGAGCAATTGCTTTTGGAATGAATGTCCTAGCTTATGATCCCTACCTTTCTCCCAGCAGGGCCAGAGCATTACAAGTAGAACTCTTTCAAGATGTGGATTCCATTGTAGCGAAAGCGGATTTCATTACTTTGCACATGCCTCTAACAGATGAAACAAAACATATCATCAATAAAAAAAGATTAAAAATATGCAAACCCGGAGCAAGAATAATTAATTGCGCTCGGGGAGGTCTCATCGATGAACATGCTCTTTTAGATTCCATAGAATCCGGCGACATTGCCGGGGCAGCCTTAGATGTTTATGAAGAAAGCGAACCTCCTCCCGAAGGATATGCACTGCTAAAGTCAAAGAAAATTGTTTTTACACCACACTTGGGAGCATCAACAGTTGAGGCTCAGGAAAATGTCGGTATTGAGATCGCTAGAAATGTTCGAAACTTTTTAGTTGATGGCACCATAATAAACTCCGTTAACACGCCAAGCGTTGACAGTAAGACTGCTCAGCTTTTAGAACCTTATCTGAATTTGGCTGAATCCATGGGCAAGATGCTCTCGCAAATTTCCCCTCAAGGAACCGAATCGATATGCATTCGATATTCTGGTAAAGTTGCAGAAATGGATACTTCCCTTGTGACACGAGCGGCATTAAAAGGTTATCTCGTAAGGGCCTGCGGTGAAGAATCGGTAAATTATATCAATGCTCCCGGAGTCGCAGAAAAGTTGGGACTTACCTTGAGTGAAACTAGGCCCTCCGACAAAAATGAATTCACAGAATTGATTGAAATTGAAACCACTAATGAAAATGAAAGCGCTTCGATTTCAGGAACTTTTTATGGAGCGACACCTAGAATTGTAACAATTAATGGCCATCGCGTAGAGGCCGATCCTGTAGGACATGTATTGCTAGTCAGTAATACGGATATTCCTGGAGTCGTAGGTGCAATTGGCACAGTGCTAGCCAAGCACGAAGCAAACATTGCAACAATGTGCTTAAGCAGGAATCGAGTAGGTGATCGTGCACTTACAGTCTTAAACTTGGACAATCACCTTGATGAATCTGCACGTGAAGAACTATTGGCATATGAAAGCATACACAGCGCCAAACTTGTAACGCTTTAACTTACTGCGTTCATCAAAATCGTGTACTCATTAGCTACGATTCTTATTACCTAATCGCTCAATTGTTGAAGTCAGATGAGCAATTCTAAAAGGCTTGGTGAGAATACCACAAAAGCCATGTTCAAGATAATTTTCTAATACGGTATCATCAACATACCCCGTTGTAACAATCGCTTTAACTTTTGGGTTTTTCTCACGGATTCGGGAAAGCGTTTCATCCCCCCTCATTCCACCACGAACATCCAAATCAAAGAGTAGCACATCAAAAGAGCGACCGAATTCTTCCGCCTTATCATATGCCCTAAGAGCTGCCTTCCCAGTAGATACGCAAAACACCTCATGCCCTTCTCTCGTTAATGCTTTTTCAACCACAGAACATATATGAGGCTCATCATCTAGGACAAGAACGCGTAGTGCTAATTCATTGGGTTTTTCGACACCAGACTGAGAATCTTTCTTCTTATGAGCAGGAAAATACAATTCAAAACAAGCTCCTTCACCTTCTTCAAAATTGGCAAAAATATATCCATCATGCGAACGACAGATTGTTGCAGCACGACTCAGCCCAAAACCACGAACACTTTTATTTCTGCTAAAATAGGGATCAAATATTCGATTGATTTCGGAATCAGTCAATTCTGGTCCATTGTCCCTAAGGGTCAGGCGAACATAATTACCTAAATTTAATGGAAGTTGGCTATCCTCATCGATGACAACGTTTGACCCGTGTATTGTAATCTTCCCATCTCCAAGACCTGAGTCACTCATAACCTCTGCGGCATTCCTAACCAAACAATTGAACATTTGCCTCATTTGTGCTTCATCTCCCATTACTGGCAATAAGCCTTTTTCAAAATTAAAAACAGGCCGGATCTTATCATAATCAAATAAGGAGAAATGAACTGCTTTCCTTATCATCTCAGGCAAATCCAATTTACTTTTCATTTTCGCTTTCCTGCCGCCACGAATTGATGCAATCTCATTGATTATCTCTCGGCCACGTTCACAGGCCTGTTGAGCACATTTGATTGTATCTAGCGATTCTTCATTGAGAGAATGAGCTGACTCAAGTAATGAAAGATTACCTCCAAGCGAAGTTAAAAGATCACCGAACTCATCGCTAATTCCTGCGGCAAAACACGCGAGAGCCTGGTCCTTCGAATCTTTGATTCGATTCCCTTCTTCACCTTCTCGCCAACTCACATCACGACATAGCATCATCACGGCATACCCGGAATCCCATGGGATCGCCGACATCATAATATCCAAATATACCATCTTGCTATCTGGTCGGCGGTAAGGAATAGCTTTTAGAATAGTTGATCCACTCAGAACCTCACCGCTTGAAGCGTGCCCATCTTTACCAAAAATTTGCGGGAAGATCAATGACATATATTTCCCAAGTAAGGCCTTTCCATCATAACCAAGAACTGATTTGACCGCGCGATTCACCCCAACAACCTTGCCTCGCCTATTTTTCAGAACAAGGACAGCTTCTGGCGATTCCAAGAAAAGACTCTCGTACCGATTACGATCACGTTTGATCTTTGCAATATCCTCTAGATCAGTTCTGCGATGACGGATCCTTGCTTCCATAACTTGTAAACGTGCAATCAATTCAACATCACCAGAATCAATAAAGAAAAAATCATCTACCCCTCCTTCAATAAGATCTACCATGTTATCGGTTCCCCCTTGCTCAACCGCAAGCATCACATATGGCTTTTCTTTCCCTAAAGAAGAAATCCATTTTAGAAAATTATTTAATCCATCTCCGTAAGGTTTAATATCAATAATGATCGAATCAAAGCATGTCCCATCAATTAAATTCCTCGCCTCGGATGTTGTTGAACAGATCGTTACTTCAAACCCTAACTGACCTGCTGCATTAGATAAGGCACTTCCTTGATTCCTATCCCTTTGTACAATTAGCAATCGCTGCAAGCTTATGTCACTGAGCAAATCTCCCCATTGAGAAACATTACCCGAATTGTCTGATCCTTGACTAATCACAATAAATGCTTTGGATAAAGTTTCGTAACTTGATAAATTTGACTGATAGAATCAATTTGGAAGCTTTAAATTTACAAAACTTTTGCGCAAATATCAAAAGTTTTTAATAGTTTGCTGATTTTTACTCTAGTTCTTACATATTTTGATGCTCTAATGAGCAGTATTCCGAAATAATTCATTTTTGCGAAACCGCATAACTTTTCGATTGGATAATAAATAAATTAAGAATCTTCCATGGATAAACGTGATCTAATCGCAGATGTGCTAAAGAAAATTGCAATTCTCCTAGAACTGAAAGGTGAAAATACATTTAAAATCCGTGCCTATAGAACAGGTAGCGAAATCGTAGAAACTTATAGCGGTGACCTCCTTAAACTCGCTCTAGAGAATGAGTTAGAAAATATTAAAGGAATTGGAACAGCCCTTGCTAAAAAAATACATGAATTGGCAACTACAGGGAAACTTGAGTATTTTGAGAACCTGAAAAGTGAGTTTCCAGAAAGCATTTTTGATCTTTTTACAATATCAAATTTAGGCCCAAAAAAAATTAAGCTCCTCTATGATCAATTAGGAATTGATTCTATCTCAAAATTAAAACAATCCTGCGAATCTGGCCACGTGGAAGGAATCTCTGGATTCGGTAATAAATCAGTCTCTAAAATTCTTGATTCAATTTCTTTCCATGAAGAAAACGCCAACACTTTCCGGTTAGGTGATGTGGCTCCTATTGCAGAGAGCATCCTAGAATTTCTTCGTTCTCATCCAGACACAGAACAAGCTTCGATTGCTGGTAGTTACAGAAGAGGTAAAGAAATATTACATGACCTTGATTTTATAGTTTCGACAAGATCACCAGAATCTATCATTCACTCTTTCATTAACATGGATACCGTAGCTGAAACGATTTCACACGGATCAACCAAGTCAAGTATCCGATTAGACAACGGTCTTCAATGCGATCTGCGCGCAGTCTCTAATGCAGAATATCCGTTCACCCTTAATTATTTCACTGGCAGTAAGGCACATAATATCCAAGTGCGCGCACTCGCATTAAAAAAAGGATATAACCTTAATGAGTATGGTTTGATCCCCAAAACAGATAAAAATTCTTATCCGACAATTTCAGAGTCAATACACACAGAGTCTGATCTTTACCAAGCGCTAGGATTAAAAATGATTCATCCCTGTTTACGTGAAAATTCCGGTGAACTTGAAGCAGCAGAGAATAATAAATTACCAGAACTTGTGACCCTCGAAAATTTGCGTGGAACCTTTCATAATCATACTACGGCAAGTGATGGGAAAAATACACTCGAAGAAATGGCCAGTGCAGCAAAAGATCTAGGCATGCAATACCTTGGGATCTCCGACCACTCCAAAAGTTCAGTTCAAGCCAACGGGCTCAGCGCAGAACAATTGCTATCACAGACAAAGGAAATTCAATCACTCAATGATTCATCATCTAATGATTTTAGAATCTTCTCCGGTATAGAATGTGATATACTCAAGGATGGGACTCTTGATTATGAAGACGAAATACTTTCAAAACTAGATTACTGCATTGCTTCTATTCACAGTTCTTTTTCATTACCTGAAAAAGAAATGACTTCTCGTATCATCAAGGCAATAGAAAATCCTAACGTCACAATGATAGGCCACCTGACTGGCAGACTCCTATTAATCAGAAAACCGTATGCTGTGGACGTCTCTAAAATCATTGATGCCTGTGCTTCGAACCATACTCATATCGAGATTAATGCGAATCCTCATCGGCTAGATATGGACTGGAGATGGTGGAGACAAGCAAAGGATAAAGGTGTTAAATGCTCAATCAACCCTGACGCTCACAGAATAGAACACTTTCAATTTCTTCATTTTGGGATCAAGATTGCCCAAAAAGGATGGCTTGGCCCCAATGATGTCATTAACTGTCTTCCTCTCAATGAAATCGAGTCTGCTCTAATTAATTAAAAAACAAAAATCATAGATACATTGGAATTTCCTTATCTCATTTGCGCAGCCTTAGTCCTGGCCTCTTACATAGTTGGCTCATTACCATTTGGATTTTGGATATCAAAATCTCTTGGCGTAGACATACGTAATCAAGGCAGTGGTAACATTGGGGCCACAAATGTACTGCGGACTCTGGGCCGCAAAGTTGGCATAACTGTTTTGATGCTAGATATATCGAAGGGATTCTTACCGGTTTTAATTGGGAGTATAATAATCTTCAATCAACTTCCGGACAGCATGCTAGACATAGAAGAGATTGAAGGAACAATTTATGTCCTTCTTGCGATAGGAGCCATTCTCGGTCACAATTATACTTTCTGGCTCGGCTTCAAGGGTGGAAAGGGCATAGCCACTTCGGCAGGTGCTATAATGCCATTCTTGCCAGAAGTTTTGATCGGGTCATTATTTGTATGGATCCTGTTCTTTTTCCTTAGCAGATATGTTGCCATCGCCTCAATAGCCGCCGCATTCTCAATTCCAATCCTGACAATTTCCCTAGACCACAACTATTTGTTTCCTAATATTAATTCGTCCTGGCCTGTAATTAGTTTCGGCATCATTGCATCTATCATGGCGATTTGGAGGCACCGATCAAATATTCAACGCCTCATCAAAGGAGAAGAGGATCAATTCGAACGGAAAATAAAAAATAAAGCATGATGAAAACAGTTTCAATCTTTGGTGCTGGCAGCTGGGGCACCGCACTTGCAACAGTGGTAGCCGAAAAGGGTCTTGACGTTACTTTATGGTGCCGTAATGCCGATTATGCCAGCAAAATAGCAGAAATTAGAGAAAATAGATCGTACCTTCCTGATGTTAGTTTAAAAGAATCGATAACCCCAACCACAGACTTGGAACTTGCTGCGAGATCAGAACTCTTAGTCTGTGTAATACCGTCAACAGGTTTGCGTAAATTTTCTGAAAATTTAGCACAAGCTAAACCAGCGAAAGAATCCATTATTTTATCTTGCACCAAAGGCATTGAACGTGAAACGGGGCATCGAATGAGTGAAATTATTTCCGACCATTTACCAGACAATGTGACAGCTGTGTTGAGCGGTCCTAACCACGCAGAAGAAGTAGGCAAGCGCCTCGCAACTGCGACAGTCATCGGGTGCAAGAATGAGAAAATTGCAAATTCTCTCCAATCAATCTTCTCATTACCGTGGTTCAGAACCTATACGAGTACCGATGTTGCAGGAATAGAACTGGGGGGAGCCGCAAAAAATATATATGCCATCTGTGCAGGGATTTCTGATGGATTGGGCCATGGAGATAATGCAAAATCCGCTCTTGTCACTCGAGGCTTGGCTGAAATGACACGTTTAGGAATAGCCTTAGGAGGGCAAGCAGAAACTTTTCAAGGACTATCAGGTGTTGGAGATCTTATAGTGACTTGCTACAGCGCTTACAGTAGAAACAACCGTGTCGGCAAACTTATCGGCCAAGGTGAAAAAATTGACGATATAGTTAATTCAATGAATATGGTCGCTGAAGGTGTTCCAAATACTAAATCATTCTACGAATCAATTAAACGTAACGGAGTTGAAGCACCCATAATTGACGAAGCCTATTCAGTGATTAACGACAACAAAAATCCCGCTCAGGCAATGGAAGATCTATTAGCTCGAAGCCCAAGGCCAGAAACGTATCAATAAGGCTGTATCATAAAGTCATTTTGTAATAGACTACAAAAACTATTTATCACTTAATAATGAGTTTTATTTGAGCTGATAGATTTTCCAGAGCACATGATTTGTAATTCATAATTATGACCGATTCTACTCCCGTTGATCTATCTGATCTGCAATTAATGCCAGATTGGCTCAAAGAACCATCGAAAAAGACCAATCCAAGTGGTAAAAATCGCAATCGAAAAACAAGAAACACCAACAGTTCAAACGACAAGCCTTTTAAAAGGAAAAATTGGGAAAAGGGTAAGGATCGCAACAGAAAACACACTGCGGATTCGAAAAAAATCTCTCATCAAGTTCAAGCACCCAAAGGAATCAACGCGACACTTAAACCAAGTGAAGATAGCTTATTAAAAATTGCTGACCAGATTAAAAAAACGGCAAGAGCATATTCAGTATTTGAAATTGCTAGGCTGATATTAGCTAATAGGGAACGCTACAATGTATCCTTTGAATGTGATGACAGTTCTGATAAA
>Ga0206679_10002790_pt1 | contig 13690 bp, 11 predicted proteins | sample M110012015metaG_FD_155464 | JGI IMG/M metagenome (GOLD analysis project Ga0206679, IMG submission 155464) | Ammonia-oxidizing marine archaeal communities from Monterey Bay, California, United States - M1 100m 12015 | ecosystem: Environmental > Aquatic > Marine > Intertidal zone | place: USA... | reverse complement strand
ACGTTATTGTCCGCGTGTTCGCCGCCGTTGATGATGTTCATCATAGGCACGGGCAACACGTGGGCTTGGGCTCCCCCTAGGTAACGGTAGAGGGGCAGGCCCGTGTCGGAGGCCGCCGCATGGGCAGTGGCAAGGGACGCACCGAGGATCGCATTGGCGCCGAGGCGCGACTTGTTTGGTGTGCCGTCCAGTTCGATCAGGGTGCGGTCAACGCCGCCCTGGTCCAGGGCTGGATGGCCTTCTAGGGCTTCGGCGATTTCTGTGTTTACGTTCTCCACCGCCTTGAGCACTCCCTTGCCGTCATAGCGGCCCTCTTCGTCGCGCAATTCACAGGCTTCGTAGATGCCGGTGGAGGCACCTGAGGGCACTGCGGCTCGGCCGAAAGCGCCCGAAAGCAGCTCGACTTCGACTTCGATGGTGGGGTTGCCCCGGGAATCCAATATCTCCCGGCCGTGGATGTGGACAATTTCGCTCATGGTGAAGGTGATGCTAGTGCTTCAGTGGGTGCGGGTTCTACCCCCTGAGGTCAGTATGGCTGGTTTTGGGAGAGTCCCCTTGGCGGGGTGCCCGGGGGAGAGCGTTATCATGGGGCACGGCCTGCGGCCCCCAAGTCCTCTGGGATATCGCCCCTCCGCCGAACCAACCCATAGATTCTTTCCGTGCGACGCGCCAAGTCCCTCCCCAATCTCCTGACCCTCGGCAACGCCTTTCTTGGCTTGCTGGCGATTTCCAAGGCCATCGATGCGCTCGTGCTGGGCAGCGACGAGGGTTTCTCCGGCCTTTTTGAGACCGCTTGCTGGTTCATCCTGGGGGCTATGCTGCTCGACGGTCTCGATGGTCGCGTGGCGCGCATGACCGATTCCTTTAGCGACCTGGGGGCCCAACTCGACTCCTTTGCGGATGCGGTTACTTTTGGGGTGGCTCCGGCGCTCCTGGCTAAGGTCATGCTGGAACAACACGATGTGCTGCACCCCCGGCTGAATTTCTTCGTAGCGGCGCTCTATTCCCTCATGGCGATTCTGCGGCTGGCGCGCTTTAACATCGAGAGCGATCACGATGAGGAGAGCCATCGCTCTTTCAGTGGTCTGCCTTCGCCTGCCGCGGCGGGCACCCTGGTCGCCACCATGATGATGTCCCAGGCTTTGCTGGGGGGCACCGAAGTGGGGGCCGAGAGCACCACGCCCATGGGGCATATGCTGGCCCTGATCCCCGAGGCCACCCGGGCGAGCCTGGGGGGCGGGCTGCAGTACGTGACCTTCCTCCTGTTGCCGACCCTGGCCCTGTTGATGGTTTCCAAAGTGCCATACACCCACGCGTTTTCTTCGCTGATGAGCGCCCGGGGTCGTTGGGCCATGGTGCGCCTGGTGCTGTTGCTTCTAGTGCTGGCCCTCGCACCGGTGCTAACCCTGTTCATTCTGGGTTGGGTTTATCTTCTCACAGGCATCGTGCATGTGGTGCGCGATCGCCATGAAGGTTCGGCTGGTGGGAACCAGGTCGCATGAGTTCTCGGATCAATGCAGCTATCGCCGTGGGTTCCAATCTAGGGGATCGCGGGCGAACCCTGAAGCGCGCCCAGTCCCTGCTGGAAAAGACCCAAGGGATCGTACTCTTGCGGCGCAGCAGTTGGCATGAAACCCAGGCGGTGGGGGGACCTGCCGATCAGGGACCCTTTTTGAACGGAGTGTTTTTGGTAGAGACGACCCTCGATGCCTTGGCTTTGCTTGGAGAGTTGCAGCGCATTGAAACCAGTTTGGGACGCGATCGCTCGAACGAAGTGCCCAACGGTCCGCGAACCATGGACTTGGACCTGCTCTGGCATGGAACAACGTCTTGCGCGTCTGACGAATTGACCTTGCCTCATGCAGGTCTCGAAGATCGCATCTTTGTGTTGGCGCCCCTCGCGGAGATCTTGCCCAATCATCCTTTGCCCGGCTGCCAACGCACCGTGCAAGAACGCTTGGAGCAGCTCAGGACCAAGAGCGTATCCTGATGGGATTGGTGCGTTTGGAGACCCCTTCGGCCGCCAGGGATTGGTGTGCCCAGCGGCGTGCAGAGGGCCGCAGCATTGGCTTCGTGGCCACTATGGGGGCCCTGCACCGGGGGCACATGACTCTGGTCCGACAGGCTGCCCAGGAGAACGATCTGGTGGTGGTAAGCGTTTTCGTGAATCCACTTCAATTCAATGATTCTACCGATTTAGAGCGCTATCCAAGGGATATAGAGGGGGACTGCGCGGGGGTTGAGGAGGCCGGGGGGACGATGCTCTTTAGTGGCACCCTTGAGGGCTTTTTCCCTGGGCAAATCCAAGCGGATGGAAAGCTCCAGCCCGCCGCAATGGTGGATCCAGGGAGCGCTGCCCTCGGGCTAGAGGGGGAATTCCGCCCCGGGCACTTCATGGGTGTCGCGACCATCGTGAATAGTCTCTTCGAAGTGATTCAGCCCACGCGCGCTTATTTTGGTCTTAAAGATTTTCAGCAGTGCCTCGTGGCGCGCGACCTCGCCAAGGCCCGGGGTAATCCAACGGTTGTCTTGTGCCGCACCATTCGTGAAGAGGATGGCTTGGCGTGTTCTTCGCGCAACTTGCTCTTGACGCTAGAGTGGCGTGATGAGGCTCCAGTGATTCAGCGTGCCCTTGGGGCAACCCGCGTTCTATGGCAGCAAGGGGAACGGGACGCGGGGGTCCTACGGGATTTCTTGGCTGAAGGTTTAGGCGCTTCTGCTTTAAGTGTGGAGTACGCAGCCATTCGTGACCCCCTCGCTTGGACCCCAACCGATCCCACCGGGATTCTGGACCAAGCCGTGGGTTTGGTTGCAGCCAAGGCGGGCAAGGTGCGTTTGATCGACAGCCTGCTGTTGCATACGGATGGGGGCGACCTGGGACTATGAAGGAGGTCCGGGTTCTTGCCCCCGCCAAAGTCAACCTTGACCTTGTGGTGTTGGGCCGCCGGGAGGATGGCTTCCATGAGCTACGCACCACTATGTTGCTAGTGGGATTGGCCGATGAGTTGAGGCTCAGGCCAAACAAGGTAGCAGGGGTGCACTTGAAACTGGGGGGGCCGGCCCTTGGGGAGGACATGCCCCGGGATTCTTCCAATCTGGCGGTGGCGGCCTTGGAGCAGGGGCTGGTGGCTCTCAAGCAGGTAGGCGAAGAGGTCCCAGGCATCGAGCTCGAACTGATCAAGCGGATTCCATCGGGCGCCGGTCTAGGGGGCGGTTCCAGCGATGCGGCGGCGGCCTTGCATGGGCTGCAAGAGTTGCTTGGGGCACAGATTGCGCCGGGCGTGGTTCAATCGATCCTCGCGGGGCTGGGTTCCGATTGTGTTTATTTTCAAGCAGCCCGTTCCACAGGATTGGGCCGTTGCAGCGGGCGGGGCGAATTGGTGGAGCCGCTGAAAGCGCCCAAGGCTTGGTGGGTTGTGCTCGTGACTCCCGATGTCTTTGCTTCGACGCCAAGGGTGTTTATGGCCTTGGATGCGCCCCCTTTCAAGAAGTCGGCCGTGCTCCCCGAAGATCCCGATTGGTCTCAGCTGAGCGCCGAAGGTGCCCGCGCTTTGCAACACAACGACCTGCAAGGGGCGGCCCTGCGGGCGATCCCTGAATTACGTGCTTGGCGTGAGCTTTTGGGTCGGGATTTTGTGCTTTCCGGCAGTGGCGCCAGCTTTTATTCCCTTTGTGCGGACCAGGACGAGGCCGAGAACTTGCTGGAAACCGTGCGGAGTGCATGCGAACGTGGGGACCATCACCCGCGATTTCTAGAGGCCCTGCCCCTTGCCTAGACTGGTCTCTCGCAGTTGATCCCATGAACACCATCCATATTGAAGGAACAGGCCGTGTGGCCCGAGCCCTCGCGCCTCGCCTCGCGGCTTTGGGTCGTCGCGTCACCGTCGGCGGGCGCAATCAATCCGCCGCAGGTACCATCAGCCAATCCTGTGATGCAGAACTCCTGGGAGTCAACGCGCCCATCACAAGCGATGTGGTCTTGATCTTGGTGCAGGACGACGCCATTTGCGAAGTGGCCGAAGCCCTTGTCCCTCGCCTCAATCCCGGGACAAGCGTGTTGCACGCCAGTGGATTTCACGATTGCGGCGTGTTCGCTGCCCTGACCAACCACGGATGCCCCGTGGGTTGGGCCCATCCTCTGGGCTCGTTTTCCGGGCAGACTGATCCTGATTGGATGCTGGGTTTGACCTGGTGTTTGGGGGGTGAACCCGATGCGGTACAGGCCGGACGCGCCATTGCCGAAGGGCTCGGGGGCCATCCCTTTTTGTTGGCCGATCGTCCCGGCGCAAAGGCCCGTTACCACGCTGCGGCGTCTCTCTTGGCCGGGGGAGCCGCTGCCCTCTTTGATTTAGCGGAAGACCTGGTGGCTGAGGATCTACCCGAACCCCACCTTTTGCGCCAAGGCCTGGGCGCGTTGCTGTTCAGTATGACCGAGCAAGCATCCCGCAAGGGACCCCGGGCAGCCTTGACCGGGCCCGCGGCCCGTGGGGATCAGGATGTTCTTGAAGGGCAGTTGGCCGTCATGGATCCCAAGACACGGGCGCTCTATTCCCAGCTGATTGAACACATGCAAGCTATGGCTTTCGACCCTGAGGAGGGTTGAAGCCCCGCCGCGCTTCTGCCAACTTACCCCAATGGCCATCGTCACTTCTTTTCTTGCGCCTGATTGGGCGACCCTGACCCAACGGGCTTTGCGGCAGGCGCAACTCGCTGATCTTGTGGAGTTGCGCATGGATGAGATCCCTCACCCGGGCATGGACGCCATGCGTGCGTTCTTCAAGGCCTGCCCTAAGCCGGTGATCGTCACCATCGGCGGACCTGAGGCCTTTGGCACATTTGGCGGGACCCAAGAGGAACATTTTGCCTTGCTGCGGGATGCGGCCGTGGCAGGTGCGCGGTTTGTGGACATCGATTGGCGCTTGAGCCTTGAGCTTGGCGAGGTGGAACCTCCGTGCCACCGCATCGTCAGTCGCCATGAGTTGGACGGCACGCCCGAAGACCTGGTCGCCTTGGACGAAGAAATACGCGAGGTGCTATACGAGGGCGACGCAGTCAAGTTCGTGACCCATGCGGACTGCACCGAGGACGGGCTGCGTATGCTGCGCCATCTGCGCCGTACACGTGGCGGGACCATAGGCTTTTGTTCCGGGGCCGCGGGTTCCTTCACCCGAATTCTCGCGCCGATTTTTGGTTCTCCCTTTACCTATGCTGCACCGGCGATCATGCCCGGGGAAGAAGCCCAAGAACCCACTGCTCCTGGGCAGTTGCGTTTGGGGGAATTGCTTGGGATCTTGCCCCCCGGTGGCCTCTCCCATGAAACCGCTGTGTTCGGGGTGGTTGGCAATCCGATCGGGCATTCCGTGTCTCCCTTTGTTCATGGGATGGCCCTTAAGCACGTGGGACTCGATGGGGTTTATGTGGCTTTTGAACCCAAGAACTTTGATGCATTCTTGGACCTGGCGGATGACCCCGTTTTTCGCGGATTGTCGGTCACCGCACCCTTCAAGGAGCGAGCGGCCGTGCGGGCTAAACGCATGGAAGAGCGCGCCAAGACCCTTGGTGCGGTGAACACCTTGGTGCGCCGCAATGATGGGTCTTGGACCGGCGCGAACACTGACATCAGTGCCGTGCGGACTTGCTTGGAGAAAGCATTCGGGGTGTGGTCGAAGGAGCCGGGTCGACCGGTGGGCATGGCCCTGGCCCAAGTGTTGGTGCTGGGCACCGGAGGCGCGGCGCGGGCGGTGATCGGCGCCGCTCTGGATATTGGTTCCACCGTGGCTGTGGCAGGACGCGACGGGGATCGCACTGGGGTCTTGGCCCATGAGATGGGCTGCCAGGCGGTGCGTTGGGAAGATATAGGTTCGGTGTCGTATGACATTCTCATCCACTGCACTCCGATGGGTTCAGTGGGCCCGGACTCTGAGGACACCCCGCGCGCCACCGGCGACCAAATGCCTATCCCTGCGGAACTCTTGCGTCCAGGATCTCTGGTCTTCGATGCGGTCTACCGGCCCGTGCGCACGCCGCTCCTTGCGGCCGCTCAAGAACGGGGCTGTATGTGCATCCCCGGTGCAGAATGGTTCGTACGCCAGGCCGCAAGTCAGTTTGAGCTGTTCACCAGTCATGAAGCGGACGACTCCCTGTTACGCGCCGCCTTTGAAGGGGCCCTGGCGCAGGGTCGGGGATGAGCGCACCGTTGCTGATTTTCGTGGGCTTGCGTTGCGTGGGCAAAAGCACCCATGGTTACGCCTTGGCAAAGGGTCTCGGCTGGGGATTCGTGGATTTGGACACGCAACTCGCTGACCGCCATGGGGCCGATTCGGTGGGGGACCTGCTTGAGGAACGCGGTCTTGAAGGGTTCCGCGATCTGGAACAGGAATTGTTGGCCGAGCTCGTGCAACCCACAGATACCCCTATGGTCTTGGCCACGGGCGGAGGCGTGGTGGAACGCGAGGTCAATCGCAGAAGGATCCAAGACCTAGCTTGCGTTTGGTTGGACGCGCCCATTGACCTCTTGGCCCAGCGCTTGGAATCCGATACCAGCAATCGCCCAAGTTTGACCGGCAAGGCGCCATCCGATGAGTTTGAAGAACTGCGCCGGCGGCGTGCCCCTTGGTACGAACAAGTCGCGGGGCCTGCGCTGGAACTTGGCGAGTCAGGAACGGAAGCAGCCTTAGATTTGGTTCGGGCCCATGTGCGAGCACGGTTTGGGCACTTTGGAGAGCACCAAGAGTAGGCGACTCGGCTAAGATTCCAAGGGTGCAGCAACACTCAGAGGTCCTAGATTTCCTAAGCCCGAGGGGAGTCTGTGTCCGGTTGTTGCGCTCGCGCACTTTCCAAGGCTTCTTGCTGGCCACTTTGCTTTTCATCAGGGCCGTGGTTTTTGCCCCAACGGTTCAAGCAGCCCAGGACTCTGGTGTTGCACCCGTTGCCGTTGAGAGTCAGGAAGATCTGCGGCGACGTATGGGATCCCTGGAAGGGGAGGCTCTTCAAGGAGCGGTGCAAAAAGCCCTTGCGACCACACCTGCGCAGATGATCGACCTCTTGGTGCTGCAAGCAGGAAGCCCGGTTCCCACTGGCCTGCCCATGGCCCGCTCCCAACGCCGTGCATCCCAACAGCAAGAGGCCCTCGATCTGCTGCGGACCGAACTGCAGGGTGGCTCCGGACGGAGGGCCCTGATTATTGGGCGTTTGCTTGATCTGGTGAGTGGCGTGAGTGGAGCCCCTGCTGGGGGAGGCATCCATCTGCGTTGCGCCGCCCTGCGCGTGTGCGGCTCGTTAGAGTTACATGACTCCACCTGGCTACTGGAATTGGGACTGGCGGATGATCACGAGCGCGTGCGTCACTCGGCGACCCAGGCCCTCGCGCAACTCTACGGCCGCTGGCACCGCAATGGGAATGAATGGCGCACGTTCTTGGCGGCGACGCCTGCGGCCATTGGCCCACTGATGATGAAGGAATTGCGCGCCGGTAGTTTGGAGCGCCGCAACCTGACCGAAGCCCTCCTGGTCCATGAACCCCTGCGGGCGGTGGTCTTGCTGGAGGAATCTGAACCTGATCCCTATCTGCGGCGCGCCGCGGCCCAGCGCTTGACCTCTGCGGTCACTGCCCAGGATCTTAAGCTTGAAGCCGCTTGGTCCGTCCTGGCTGCCAGCCTGGAGCGCGAGCTTGACGGCGAGACTTTTGTGACACTGCTGGATGTGGCGTTGCTCTTGAGTTCGGCCGCGGAAGACGACCTGGCCTCGCCGGGCACGGTGATGGCGCTTTTTCAGGGGATTCATGCCCAGCAACGGGAGCACCTCTATCCCGCAATTTTGCACGCTTTGCCTCGGCAGCCCTTGAGCGCCGGTGAACTGAACCTGGGCAGTGAATTGTTGGCAGGCATCTTGCGTCAAGCGCCTCTGTTGGATCCGGACCTGGCCGAACGGGCATTGCAAGATTGGCGTCTGCTGGCAGAACGTGCCACCGATGGTGTGCCCGACACCCATGCTGTTGATTTAATGCCCCTCCTGGCGCCGCTTCTTGACAACAGCAGCACCGAGCCAGGCTTGGCCAGCGCGGCCGCCGCCGGAGCGCCGTTGCTCTTGCGCAGCGCGGAACTTGGTGATTTTGTCGCCATGTTGCGTTCACGCGGCGCACCTTCGGCCCTGTTGGTGGAGTTGTGTGTGGCGGTGCGCCCGGCCATCGCTGCTGCTGATGCGGGAGGTTCCGAAGCCCTTGCCGCCTTGCGTGAGTTGCAGGATTTAGCCGGCCACGAAAATGTGCTGGTGCGCCGGGCAGCGTTGCAAGCGCTCTTGGCCCCTGAATGTCAGCCCTTGATTCGCCGATTCGAGCGCGAGCCCGCTGAGGTTTTGGACCCTGCTTTCGAACGCTTGGCTCTGGAGTCCGATCCGGAAGTCCTAGGGGACCTGCTTTCCCTGGTGGCCCAAACCCCTTCCTCAGAACACTTGGTCCGTTTGACCAGCGAAGAGACGTTCTTGCGTCTTCGCGACCCCGCCTTGATCAACTCCGCGGACTTGACTGCTACCCTTGCCGCGCTGGCGGGTCGTGATGCGGTCGCCGTGTTGCACGCTGCCCATTGGTTGGTGGTTGGCCAGGATTTGCCCGCGGCCCTGCGCTTGGTGACTGCTCTGCCGGTGGATTCTGTGGGTCAACTTTCTGCGGCCCAGCACGGGGAGGTCCTGGCCATGGCCTACACCCTCCGTCGCGACCGAGGCCCTGGGGCCATCAGTGTCCCCGCCCGGGAGCGATTGCTCGAGGTGCACGCGCCCGCCGCTGGGGAGAGTTGGCAACAGTCCTTGCCCGGCTTGCACTTGGGAGGTTTACTGCGCGGAGATTCTGCCACGAGCCTTGAAGAGCCCGACGAAGCCCTCGCCAAGCAAGCGCTTGCGGAACTCAACGCCGCCCGGGTCCTTGCCGAGTCCAATTCTGAGCAGCCGTCCATGGTTCCGGAGCTCATGCGCGACCGTTTCCTGCTCTTGGACAGACTGGGCCGCACCGGGCCCGCCGCCCAATTGATGGCCAGCCTTTGCGAACAGGAAGGGACTATTCACGGAGCGCTCTCGTCCGAGGATCTGCGCCGGGGAGCGGTCTTGTTGCGCACTCACCTCACGGACGAGGACGCCACCCGGGGCCCGCGGCTCGCGAGCACCCTCATGGCCTTGGTGATTCACGCAGAGGCCTGGGCTTTGACCACCGGGTCCCGGCGGCTGGAGGATTTGGAAAACTGGGTGAACGACGTGCTGGCAGCAAACGATAGCGCCTTGCTCGACGGTCCCCGGTCTTTGGTGGGGGACGTGCCTGACCCGCTATCCGCTGAAGCCTATTTGACCGAGTTTCCCCCCGCCCTCTCTTCGCACCCCCTGGCGGCCCTGATGGAAACTCGGGAAAATCACGTGCGCCTCAAGACCCTCGCGGGACTCTTAGCCCCCGCTCCGCCCAGCGAGCCCGCTGGGGGCTCTGTGGATGAGGGAGCCGAACCTCCCGAAGCGCCCAAGGACGCCGACCCCAAACCGGAAGGTGGGGGAGGAAATTAACTCTTTCTCATTCTTCGCTTGCATCCCCCCTCCCGATCGCTACCATCCGCCCCACAAGCGACGCGGGGTGGAGCAGTCTGGTAGCTCGTCGGGCTCATAACCCGGAGGTCGCAGGTTCGAATCCTGTCCCCGCTACCAATCCAAGAGAGGACTCGGCCCTTCCCGGCTGGGTCCTCTTTCTTCTTGGGTGCGAGGCTGAGTCAATCCTGGACTCGTAGTCGGGTGATCAGGTCCCCGCAGAGAACACGGCCGTGACGCGGTCGCTCGAATCGAGATAGACGAGTGTCCCAGCCGTTGTGAGGAAGGGGAACCACAGCGCGCGGCCAACGACCTCAGGTAGTCCGGCGGCACTGACGCTCGGGGATGCGGTGTTCGTCTGGCTCGAGAATTCAAAGTGAGCGAACTCGGAGAATTCAATCTCCGACGTGGAGCGATACTCGGCCGTGTGTTCACCCAGGACGTTCGTGACCACAGCGACCGCGTCTCCAATCTGGAGCTCGCTCGCATCGGGGCGGATGCAGGCGCCTGGAGTTACAACGACGAGAAGCGCAATCACCGCGCCCAACAGGCTTCGGCTGAACGAGGAAGTGGCTGTGCGCATTGACTTCATGGGGCTTAGTCTACTATCTCGGGTCCGTACCCCCTCCCGCCATTAATCCAGAAAGAGAGGGCCGGTTTTTTATGTGTGCGGCCCTCTTTTCTGGGATGATTGAAGCATGATTCTTCTTGCTCTAGTCCTCAGTCTCGCTTCCCTTGTTCCCCAAGATGTTGACGACAAGTCCAGTCCCTTCGACGGGCTGCGTTGGTCGGGGGACCAGCCCGAGGTCCAAGTGGATGGGACCTGGTACAAGCCCGTCGCCATTGATGGAATAGGTGTCGAGGAGATCCTCACCGTCGCCGATGGGTGGTCACCTGGGCGCGAGAAACGTTTTGCTGAGGATCTCGTCCCGATTCTCGTGAGACTCGAATGGAAGGGTGACGAGAAAGTCGACCTTGACCTCCGCTCCCTCAAGGATGACTCGGTCGTTCGGCTTGAGGACGTGGAGATGACGAGGGCAAAGCGTGAAGCCTTGCGTGCTTCGAGAAATGCCAGCGAGTCCAGTGGGGCTCGTCGACCCACACCCCCTGCGCGGATCTCGGTAGAGGACGCCCGCGCAGACGTCGAGGCCTTCGGCGCAGGATTGAAGGATCAGTTCGCCTATCTGGGTCTCGGTGAGGTCGATCTGGACCGTGAGTTGGCCCAGATACATGACGGTCTGACCGGAGACCAAGCCGACATCTTGGAATTGCGCCTTGAGCTGCACCGACTCCTCATGCGCTTTGGTGATGGGCACGCCCAGGTGCGCACGAAGCTCCCCCTCGATCAGCCCGGCGACAAGTACCTGCCCTTTTTGCTCGTCGAGTCATCTTCAGGCGTGGTCGCCGTGCTTCCGGACCGCTCCGCCCTGGTCGAGCCGGACGCGCCGGTCGTGCGAGCGATCGATGGCAAGACGATCGACGAGTGGGTACAGCTGGCGCGACCCTATGTGGCGAACGGCAGCCCACAGCTTGTTCGTAGACGCGTCCTTGGGGATATGCGCAGGATCGATGGGGTGCGCCGTATCCTTGGGGCAGAAACGAGCGCGCCGCTGAAGGTGACTTTTTCGAAGGTGGATGGGAGCGAGACGGTTGAGCGAGAGCTTGAGCTCTCTTCGCGTCGACCCACATACGGGACCTGGCCGCGCTCCGAGAGCGTGATCCTCGATGGAGACATCGGTTATCTGCGCATCGCCAAGATGGATGGCGCTGTCGACGAGCTGCGCGAGGCGATGGAGGAGTTCGTCGACACCAAGGGGCTGATCGTCGACGTGCGCGGCAATGGCGGCGGGACGCGCGAACTTCTGCTCGCGCTCGGTGGGTACTTGATCGGCCCCAAGGAGCCCGCGGTCGTGGGCAACATCGCCCAGTACCGCCTTTCACGGCGTTTCGACGAGGACCACTTAGAAGCACGCTACATGCATCGGGTCGGTTGGGATGGGTGGAACGACCGACAGCGCAAGGCGATCGAATCTGTGGCTGCCGCCTTCAAACCGGAGTGGCAGCCGGTGGGCGAATTCAGCGCCTGGCACTACCTCGTCCTCGACCGCACCGGGCACGCTGCCGAGTACTTCTACGACCTGCCGGTCGTGGTGCTCTCTGACTCGGGCTGTTTCAGTGCGACGGACATCTTCCTCGGCGCGCTTGAGCTCCTGCCTCGCGTGACGCTGCTCGGCGCCGCGAGCTCGGGAGGCAGCGCGCGCTCGCAATCCTTCCGACTGCGCAATACAGGCATAGAGGTGCGTTGTGCCTCAATGGCGTCCTTCCGACCGGACGGCAGACTCTACGACGGTCGTGGCATCGAGGTCGACGTGGAGGTACTCCCTGCCCCCGGGGATTTTTTGCGCGCCGGCGGCGACGCTCAGCTCAAGGCCGCGCTCGAGCGGTATTGAGGATGTGGGAGAGCGGGCGCACTCGTATTCTTGGCTGTGCCACCACTATGCTGCCGGTCCCGCGCCATGGGAATCAGGGTCGGAGGATTACCCAAGTGCCAATGGCAATGAGGAAGAACGCGAAGCCCTTTTTTAGTCCGATCTCTGGGATGAAGCGCTTGAGCCAGCGTCCAAGGACCACACCCAGACCGATCATGAGGAGCATGATCAGTGAGAGGTCGAGTGGCACGCGAACATCGCGCGCCAAGTAGGACACCAGCGCCGCGACTGACTGCAAGGCAACGATCGCGAGGCTGCTCTTGACGGCCTCTTTGAGCGGAACTCGGTAGAAGAGGCTAAGCGACGGCGCGATGAAGATCCCGCCTCCAACTCCTACCAGTCCGCAGAGCACGCCGGTCGCCGCCGCCGAAAACCCAATGCCCATCAGGTTCCGGTTCTCACCGTCGCGAGGACGCAAGGGGAAGAACATCAACAGCGACACACAGAGTGTGAACACACCGAAGCAGATCATGCGAGCCTGGTCCGGGACGATCGGCGCTAGATAGGCTCCCGTCAAGGCAGTCACGGGGAAGGCTACAAGTGAAAAGACGGCGACTGCCCGCCATTGGATCGTGTGTCGGTCCAGCGCAGACTGGATGGTGGTGTTGGTGCCGATGGTGATCAGGCTCAGCAAGGCTGCCTGGTCGACCGGCATCCCGAGGCTGCTCTTCAGGTACGGAATGAGGATGATTGCTCCGCCGCCACCAAATAGGGACAAGGCCATTCCGACGATCAGAAAGACAGAGAGGTCAGAGGGAGTCATGGGGAGCGGGAGGTGTTGCTGGCTGAAATCCAAAGTCCGACGAAGGTCGGCTCAGAAGCTCAAGCCGTGTGTATCGTAGAGCTGTCGGATGTGGTCAGTCTGTGCATGTCGGGGATCTGCTTGATTGCCATAGGTGCGATCGACCGGATCGCAGTCGATGTCCGCCGCACTCAGAGGTCTCTCGGCTCTCGTGCGGTCGTAGCCGAAGTGTTGCATAAGCTTCCCGCATACGTTTTCGACGATCTCGACATCCCGGTCGACCAGTTCGTGTTCCCAAGCACGTGCCCTAGCGGACACGATCGGCTTGTCGAGGTTGCCCCAGAGGTCTTGACTAGAGCGCGCCGCTGCGCGAGCCCCAGCAGAATCGTGCGCATTGAGCATCGCGGGCTCGAAGGCGATATCGAGGAAGGCGCAGGCTTCACGCAGTTCGGTCTCGGGCTGGGTGAGGAGGTCCTCGAAGCGAAGGGAGTGGATCAAGAATCGATCCGAGATTTCGACCACTTTACCGTGATATTCGTTCCAGGCCATCGCTGCCGCGTAAGGGGTCTGCGGCCCGCGAGCCGTCCCTTGTCCGCTGTTCCATACTGCCCGCGGATCTCGAACCACGTGGATAAAGGTCGCATCTGGATCGTTTGCCACAATCTCGTCGAAGAGCTTTAAGTTGTCGGGAGACTTGCAGAGGATTCTCGCTTCAGGTCTCCCCTCACGGATCGCTCCGGTCCGGCAGAGGCCAGACATGATTCCAAGCACGGTAGGGGGAAACCCGCTCTCCGTCATGACCTCCCGCACCTCATTGGCACTGATGGAACTCTCGTCCAAGAGAGAGAGAGCCCTGGGACTAAGGTTGGCGTTGGTGACCATCGCTTCGAGTAGGTCGTTACCG
>Ga0206679_10002781_pt1 | contig 13726 bp, 9 predicted proteins | sample M110012015metaG_FD_155464 | JGI IMG/M metagenome (GOLD analysis project Ga0206679, IMG submission 155464) | Ammonia-oxidizing marine archaeal communities from Monterey Bay, California, United States - M1 100m 12015 | ecosystem: Environmental > Aquatic > Marine > Intertidal zone | place: USA... | reverse complement strand
TTCCACCGGTGTGAGTTATGACATGTGGTGGAACGGGGGCAACCGCAATGTGCCCGTGCGGCACAACGTGGTGGGGCTCTTGACCGAGGCTGCTTCCTGTAATTTAGCCTCGCCGATTTTCCTTCCACGTAATCAGCTGCGCGCACCCCGCGGCTTGGGGGGCTATGTGCCCTCGAATCGTTTTCCGGCTCCTTGGCCCGGTGGTTGGTGGCGACTGGGAGACATCATTCGCTACGAGATGGCCTTTGGTGAGAGCCTCTTGGGCAGTTTGAGCCGTGAACCGCAGGTTTGGCGTGGGGGTCAGCTGGCGGCGTCTTTGCGCACGGTGGAGGAGGGCGCGGGTGAAGGGGTCCGGGGCTGGATTCTTCCCCAGGACACCCCCGATCCGGACGCAGCCCTACGACTGGTGCGCATCCTGCTGGATTCGGGTTTGGAAGTGCACCGCACCACTGAACCGTTTACAGCCAGCGGGCGAGTGTTTCCTCCGGGGACTTTGCTGGCCCGTCGGGATCAACCCTATGGGGCGCACTTGCAAGACCTGATGCAGGTGCAGCGATATCCCGAGGGAGATCCGCCCTACGACGTGGCGGGTTGGACCTTGCCCCTGTTGTTGGGTGTGCGCCGGGTGGAATTTTTTGAGGCTGCGCCAGACAGCTTGGAACTGGTGCGGACCCAAGTGGAGGCTGCCGGTGCCTTCAGCGGTGACCCGCGCCTTGCGGGGATTCCGCGGGGCTGGATGTCGAGCGCGCATAGCTTGACCTGGAGTCACTTGGCCGCGCAACTGAAAGTGGGTGAGACGGTTTCGTTCTTGGGTGCGGGGGATCGCGCCGGACTGATGGTGCCGGGATCCCAAGCGGCCAACGTGGATGAAGACCCTTTGCTGCTCAGGGATCTGCCGCGCATTGGACTGTATGCCCCATGGAGTGGTTTCATGCCCGAGGGTTGGATGCGCTGGCTGCTGGACACCTGGGCCATTCCCTATGTGACCGTGCGCAACGAGGATTTGCGCGGGGGACGGGTGTCCGAAATGGTGGATGTACTCCTGTTGCCCGGCAACCGAGCGGGGCAAATGGATGCGGGGCGCGCCGAAGGCACGGTGATGGAACGCTATGCCGGCGGACTGGACCCCGAGGGCGCGGTGGCGGTGGAGGAATTCGTGCGCGGGGGTGGAGTCTTGGTTGCCTGCGGAGCCTCTTCAGCCTGGGCCCGGGATTTGTTGGCCTTGCCCTTGGTGGATGTGACCCAGGAAGAGGGCGACTTCTCCTGCCCCGGTAGCATCTTGCGCGCTGTTCCCAATGACAGTTTTTGGACCGCGGGTCTCGAGCCGAGCCAAGCGGTGTTCTTCTCCTCTAGCGCGGCGTTCCGGTCGATGACCGAAGAAGAGCGCGAGGCCGCTCGGATTCCCGAGGCCCGGCAGCTTGAAATGCCCCTTTCCTATGCGCCTCGCCGGACCCTGCTGTCCGGTTGGGTAGAGAACCCCGGGGTGATCGCTGGTCGTGGTGCTTGGGTTACCGCGCCCTATGGGAAGGGCCGAGTGCACCTGTTTGGTTTCCAGCCTCAGTACCGGGGCTGGTCCCAACAGGCTTCTGGCATGTTGATGCGGGCGTTGTTCTTGAACGGAGCCCATTGATGGGATTTATGTCGAGGTCCCTTGGCCTCTCCGTTCTTTTGGCCTTGGGAGCTTGCACCCAGGACGAGTCCCGTTGGGCTCGACCACCCATGCCCACTCCGCCGCCGGAAGGCCTACGGGTTCTGGAACGATTGGATCGGAACACGGGCAATGTCGTGCGACGCTGGAGCATTCGCTATGCCGCCAATGGACAGGCGTTCTTGGACGGGCCCGAGTTGCTCTATTGGCCGGACGGGGCCTTGCGTGCGGAGCGAAACTGGGTGGATGGAGAGGCCACCGGGCTTTGGAAATCCTTCTATGCAAACGGCACTCTGGAAATGCGGGTGTCCCACGTGGATTATCCCACCAGCATGGTTTTCTTCCATCCAGATGGCACGGTCAGCGCCCAAGGCCTGGCGTCCAAGGGGGTCAAGAACGGGGATTGGGCCCACTTTCATTCCGATGGTAGCCTTTCCCATCAAGGTGCCTATGTGCGCGGCATGAAGCAGGGGACTTGGACCTATTATCATCCAGGAGGCGGCCTTGCCAAGCGAGGCAACTACCTGGACGCGCATGCCACGGGTGATTGGCGCCGGTGGGAGAATGAGCCCGCCACCTGGGCCGACGCTTGGTGGCCGGAAGATTTCAAGGCCGATGCCCCCGCCTCCAAGAGCATAAGTTCACCCAAGTGATGACCCAAACCAACCTTCCGACCATCCGGCGCGACTACCTGATCCTCGCCCTCGTTGCGGCAGCGACCCTCCTGTGGGAGGTGCTCGTCACGCGCATCTGCGCCCTGCGCCTGGCCTTTCACTATGGCTTCTTGATCGTCTCCAACGGTCTTTTGGGCCTGGGGGCTGCGGGCTCCCTGCTGTTTGCCATACGCGACCGAATCAAAGGGCGCGAGGAATTATGGTTGCGTCGGTTCCTCTGGTTGGCGGCAATTTCCATGCCCCTGTCCTATTTGTGGATGGTGCGTTTTCCGATTGACCCGGACGTGCGCTTTGGGGACCTGAGCGCGGCCCTGCCGTTTCTGTTCTACAACTTGGGCGCAGCGGTTCCATTTGCCACGGGCGGTTTGGTGATCGGGCTTTTGCTGGCCCGTCATGCTGAGCGCATTCACCGGGCCTATTGCGCGGATCTTCTAGGGGCCGCAGCGGGAGCATTGAGTTGTCCCCTGTTGCTGTGGGGCTTCGGAGCTGGAGGGGCTGGGTGTGTCGCCTCCGCGCTCCTGTTTGGCGCCGTGCTAGTGGCTTATGAACCCCATGCCTACACCAAGTTCCTACGGGGGCTAGGGGCAGCGGCTATGGCTGGTTGCCTAGCCTTCGTGCTGGTGAGTCCCAGCGCAGAAAGTTGGCTGCCGATTCCTTCCTCAAACGAGATCCGCCTAGCCCGGGGCCAGGAGGTTCGGCTTGGAACGGATAAGGTCTACTCCCGCTGGAGCGCTCTTTCCCGCGTGGACGTGTACCAGGTGCAGGAAGACGAGCGCAGCATGTTCATGCCCGGTCGGGCCGTGACCGAGCACCCGGAGAAGCAACTGTTCATCGCCCAGGATTCCTCCTCGGGCACTTTCATGCACGACTTTAGCGGCACGTCAGAGGGCCGCGCGAACCTGACCCGCAGCTTGTATTCCCTGGGCACCACTGTACTCGGGGCGAAGAGCGTGTTCATCATCGGTGCTGGAGGTGGGTGCGACTTGTGGGGCGCCCACGAGGGCGGCGCGCAGCGCATCAAGGCCGTGGAACTCAACCGCCAGATCGTGGATCTGCACCGGGATGTTTTTGCTTCCTACTCTGCGGATCTGTTGGATAGACCAGGGGTTGAGTTGGTGCACGGGGAAGGCCGCGCCGCGTTGATTCGCGAGGAAGAGCGTTTCGACTTGCTGCAGATGTCCGGCATCGACACCTGGACCGCTCTGGCATCGGGCGCCTATATGTTGGCGGAGAACTTCCTCTACACCAGCGACGCGGTGCATGACATGTTCTCCATCCTCAAGCCCGGGGGAGCAGTGCAGCTGACCCGGCTTTCGGGTGACGTGGAAGTGTTGCGGTTATTGGGTACGGTGCACGCGGCTTGGCGAGGGGTGGGCAATGGAGCCTTCGAGGATTGCGTGGCCGTGATCCATGCGGCGGATTTTGCGGCGATCCTTTGCCGCCGGGAACCGTTCACTCCGGATCAATTGGGTCGCCTGCAGAGTTACCTGGACAACGCGGGGATGGACGCTTCGTACTTTCCAGGCAAGCGCCTCGGTGGTGTGGTCGAGGCTTTTGTGACGGCGCCAGACAAACGCGCGTTTCAAGCCAGCGCCCGCAGTCGCATCGATCCGGTGGGGGACGATCGTCCTTTCTTCTTTCACTTTACGCGCTTCACCGACTGGGCCTCCGCCAAGGAGCTGATCCACGCGCCGGCTTCCCAGGTTCAGGGCAATCCCCTGTTCATGGTTGTGCAGTTGGGGTTTGCGGTTCTCATGTCGGGCCTGCTTTTGGGCCTGCCCCTACTGCGCTTGCCTCTAGTGGGCAAAAAGAAGCGCCCCAAGGCCCAAGGTCCGCGTCTCGCAACCTTGGGCTATTTCCTCAGCCTGGGGCTGGGCTTCATCTTCATCGAGGTCACCCTGATGCAAGAGTTGGTGTTGATCGTCGGCCATCCGGTGTTTTCCATCGTGATCACCTTGACCGCGATTCTGATCGCGACGGGAATTGGCAGTTTGGTCAGTGCCCGTTGGTTTGGGCACGCCCAGGCGCCTTTCTGGCTGGTGCCCGCCGCGTTGATGCTGCTGGTGTTGGGCTGGAATGAGATGGGGCCAGAAATCGTGCGCTTCGCGGGTCACCTGCCCAGCGGCTTGCGTTTGCTGGTGGGAGGGCTTGTGGTGGTGCCCTTTGGTTTGGTGCTGGGTGTTCCCTTCTCCCATGGCATTGCGCTGCTGAGCAAGAGCAGTGCGGAGCTGGTTCCCTGGGCTTGGGCGATCAATGCTGCGGGCACGGTGATCGGTGCAGTCCTCGCGGCCATCGCCTCCATGGAGTTGGGCTTCTCCAATGTGTTGCTTGCGGGGGCCGCCTGTTACGTCGTGGCCCTATGGGCCCAGCAGGGTTTGAACCGCAAGCTGACCTAGCGTTGGCCACGCCTTTGTTTGATCGGCAGGCGTGAGCGCACGTGCCATTCGGCTCGGCGCACTTGGGCCGGGGACCAGCCTCGCTTGCGCAACACTGTTCGCACCCGGTTCACACGGCGGCGAGCAAAGGCCATGCGCTGCAGGGACCGCGTGCGGGGTATGGGCATTTGCCTCGTGCCCACAAGCGCCGTGGCCAAACTGTCGCTGCCGGTGACGGTGGCGATTTGCCCCATGGCGCTCTGGCGTTCCCGTGCCACCTTTTCGAGCTGGGTGATGCGGATGCTCTGGGTGCCGGGGGCGATGGAGGGGAATCCCGCGTTCTCCACATGGACGCCCCATTGGGAGAGCCGCCCTTGGAGTGCTTCGTGCAGTTCCTGGTTCAAGCGGTCCGTGTCTCGCATCTGCGCGCGACTGGTCCCGCGTAAAACCCTTTGCACCGAAAGACCCAGCATTTGCAGCATGGCCTTCTCTAGATAGTCCACTTGGATCAGAGCCTTTTTGATGTCGACCACCCGATAGATCATGTTTGCGTCCGCTTGGTACACGAGGCCGTCGCTGGTGATCACCCGTTGGGCGGGTAGATCCAGGGTGCGGGCCCGGGACGGGAGCATCCGCATGGTCTGCACGAAGGGCAAGAAGAAGTGCAGCCCCGGGCCGAGTTTTTTGCTGGCGCGGCCGAAGGTGAAACGTAGACCTTCGTGCCCCGAGTCAATCGTGCGAAACATGGCGCGCACGATGGCTGACAGGGAAACTAACAGGACGACGATCAGGTCGTCGCCGAGTTCAAGGAGAAGGCGTTCTATCATCGCAAGGGGTGCTTACTTGCCTTCGTCCTCTTCAAGGTCTGGATCCTGGGGGGAGTCCTCGTGCCGGAGTCGATCGGCTTCTCGACGGGCGCGGTCCGTGGCGTCCTCTTGAAGTTCCGCTTCAAGGTGCTGCACTAAGAGATCTTCACCGGGACCGCCGACCTTGTTGCTCGGCATGCGTTCGTCCGGGTGCACACTGATCACCGCGCCGGCAATCAGAGCCACGGCGGACTCTTCGGACAGCCCGTCTTCGCGGAGTTTTCCAAAGAGGGCCTGCTTTTCCCGGGCCAGCATTTCCAGCTGGGTGATTTCGAGGGTGGTGGGGGATGGCGAGATGTTGGAGAATCCGAGCTCTAGGATTCGCACGCCCCACTGGTCCTCGACTCCGCGCAGCTCGGATTGGATTTGCTTGCACATGCCATCCACATCGGTGACCGTGTGACGGTCGCGCCTGGAAATCACGCGCTGCACAGCCATGACCACCCGGTTTTGCAGGCCGGTCACCAGATCGTCCACCTCGATGATTGCCTTGCGCAGGTTGACCACCTGGTAGAGCACCTTGCAATCGACCTCATAGATCAGGTTGTCGTCGAGCTGGATGACTTGGGGTTCAAGGTCGAGGGTCGTGTGCTTGGTCTCTTCCACTTTGAAGACCTGCAAGAGGGGGACCTTGAAGTGAATGCCGGGGCCAACCACCGCTTGGGCGCGGCCAAGGGTGAAACGCAGGGCGTGCTGGCCGTCGTAGACGATGACGAAAAGGCCGGTCAGGGCGCCGAAGATGTCGAGGGACATGGAATTGTGTGCTTGGGTGAGTTCAGGGCCGCGCTGGGGCCCGGGCAGGAAGTTCCGATCAGCCGGCGCTCGGCGCTGGCGGGGTTCAGTCTAGCCCAAGCGGTTCCCCCCGCACTCCTCGATCGCTACCCTGCTGTCATGGCTGGAGCATCATTTCAAGCGGGCTTGCCCCGTATTCCCCGCGATCGACCCGACGACTATCACCCCGAGATCGTCAAACGAAGGCGTGCCCTGTGCGAGGGCGTGGCTAAAGTCGAGTTTCCCCACCTGGGGGGCGCACCGGTTCCCCCGGAAACCGCCCAAGGCAACGTGGAAAACCTGATCGGCTATGCCCAGGTGCCCGTGGGCATTGCAGGGCCGTTGGCCCTGGAGGGGGAGGGAGGCCCGCGCCAGGTCTACGTGCCCTTCGCAACCAACGAGGGCGCCCTGGTGGCGAGTTACTCCCGCGGGATGACGCTATTGAATGCCGGGGGTGCCACCAGTGCCCGGGTGATTTCCGATGGGCTCTCCCAGCATCCCATGTTGAGCTACAAGGATCTGGCGGCCGCCAGTGCTGCCAAAGATGTGGCCATTCGGGAAACCGAGCGCTATAAGGTCTTGGCCAAGGAGCACACCAGTCATGGGGAATTACTACGGGTGGAGCCGGAGCTCCTCGGACGACGCCTGATCCTGCGTTTGGTTTTTCAAACCGGCGATGCGATTGGGGTCAACATGGCCGCCGAAGCGAGCGATCGTATCAGTGCGGACCTCGCCCATCAGACCTCGGCGCTGGAACGCTTTATACATGGTCAGGATGTGGAGAAACGCGCCAACGCCCGGGCCCAGGTGGAAGGTCGCGGGCGCTCGGTGATTGCGGAAGGGGTGGTCCCGCGGAACGTGCTCTTGGAGGCCGCGCGCACCACGCCGGAACAGATGGTGCGCTGCGCCCGCAGTTACGCCGTGGGCTTTGCCCAATTGGGGACCCAGAATTGGATGGTCCAGGCAGCCAATGGACTGGCGGGAGTGATGCTGGCATGCGGCCAAGACTTGGCCTACTTGACCGAGAGTTCCACGGGGCAATTGGACTTGGACTTGACCAGCGAGGGAGACCTTTATGCATCGGTGACGATGCCATCCTTGATCGTTGGGACCGTGGGTGGTGGGAGCCAAAAGGGAACAGCCAAAGAGTGCTTGGATTTGCTTGGGTGCAGCGGAAACGGCGGCGCACGGCCTTTTGCCGAGATTGTCGCGGCCACGGTTTTGGCGGGCGATATCTCGTTGATGGCGGCTTTCTGCTCCCATGAATTTATTAGTGCCCACGAACGATTGGGACGCAATCGGCCTCTGGGTCAAGTATGAGCCGCGGAAAGAAGAAGGGGCGGGCAAAGGGCAAGGTTTCTACGCCCGAAGAGAAATCTACGACACCCCTGGACGGGTTGCTTTTCGGCAAGGACCGCACTATCGAACCCTGGGGTTTTGCTGCCTTTGGGCTCTTTGGGTTGACTCTTTTGGTCTGGGGAATTTTGGCCATGAGGCCAGGTGGAGCCACGCCGATTTGGCTCTATTCCCAAGGGCGATTTTTGCTGGTGCTCGTGGGCCTGCTGGTGGGGGCTTGGGCCTTCGTCGCGGTTCTGCGGAACAAACCCGTGATTCAGAGCAAGCGACTTTGGCCCGTGGTGGCTTTGGCGGGCACGATTGGCTTGGCACCTTTTCCCGTGCCCTATCCCGCCCCAAGGGAACGGGCTCCTAGTCATGCCCAGGTGCAGTTGCCCGTACAGGGGACTTGGCGCGTGCGTTGGGCGGGCGAGGGTGTTGACCACAATCCCCTGGTGCTCGAACCGGCCCGCCGCTTTGGAGTCGTCTTGGTTCGCGAGGAAGAGGGCACGACTTTGCTTCCTGGGATCGATCCGGAACAATCTGCCTCCGCTGGGGATTACTTGGGCTTCGGTGCCCAGGTTCAGTCTCCCACGGATGGATTGATCGCGGCTGTGCTTGAGTCCTTGGCCGATGGTCCCCAGGGCCGGGCTCCGCTTTTGGGGAACTATGTGGTCATCGAGGTCGCCAGCGGTGAGTTTCTCTGGCTTTCGGGGCTCAAGCAGGATTCGGTCTTGCCCAAGGTCGGGGACCCGGTCGCGGTGGGGTCTCCCCTGGCCCAGGTGGGGGCCTCCGCAGCGCGCCGCCCCACGGGTGAGCCACACCTGGGCATGTTCATGGCTAGTTCCGCGGATCCCGCCCTAGCGGAAGGCATCCCATGGCGTCTGCATGCCTGGAAAGAGGGAAATCAAGAAAGGGGCCCTGGGATGCCCCAGGGCGGGGTGAACTGGGATGGAAGCCCCCGAGGGCCGCTTATTCAGTCCGCTGAGTGAGAATAGCAAGGCCTTGAATCAAGAATCATTCACTCGGAGGCTTGACGGGGCCCGGGATCTATCTATTCTGATTGGCTTGTAAGCCCTGTGGCTAAACCGAAAGGCTCACCACAAGGTTCCTAGGCATTTGCCTTTTTACCGCCGGTTCGACCCCCAAGAGGGCTGAGCCTGCTTTTGTTCCTCAGCCAGACGCTGCCCAATAAGAGGCAGAGCCAGTCATGACCGCCACCCTAAAGAGCGAGTCCCCGCGCGTTTCTAACATTAAGTCCAAAGGTCCCGAGCATCACCGCAACATCGGGATCATGGCGCACATCGATGCCGGTAAGACCACCGTCACCGAACGTGTGCTCTACCTGACCAAGAAGATTCACAAGACCGGCGAAGTCCACGACGGCGCTGCGACCATGGACTATTTGGAAGAGGAGCAGAAACGAGGTATTACGATCCAGTCCGCAGCGACTTCCTGCGAGTGGCTTGGCTACGACGTCAACATTATTGACACCCCCGGTCACGTGGACTTCACCATTGAGGTCGAGCGTTCCCTGCGCGTGCTCGACGGAGCCATTGCGGTTTTCGATGCCAAGAACGGCGTTGAGGCCCAATCGGAGACCGTTTGGCGCCAGGCCGACCGCTACAAAGTGCCGCGGATCTGCTTGATCAACAAGATGGACAAGATCGGTGCGAACTTTGAGTTCGCCGTGAATACGATCCGCGAACGCCTTGGTGCGCGCCCCGTTCCCATTCAATTGCCCATCGGCACCGAAAAGGAATACGAGGGCTTTATCGACCTGGTACGCATGGTGCACATCACTTTCGTTGATGGCACCAATGGCCAAGACTACATGGAAGGCCCGATTCCCGCCGAGCACCAAGATGCAGCTGATTTGGCTCGCCACGATATGGTTGAGGTCGCTGCGGAGAGCGATGACGAGTTGCTGGACCTCTTCCTTGAGGACCAAGAGATCCCCGAGGCCATGCTGATGCGTGCCTTGCGCAACGCCACCTTGAACTTGCAGGCTTGTCCTGTGCTTGCGGGTTCGGCCCTCAAGCACAAGGGCGTGCGTTTCGTGTTGGACGCGGTGATTGACTATCTGCCCGCCCCCGTGGAAATTCCCCCGGTCGAAGGCACAATTCCCCATAAGACCGATGTCATTACCCGGTCTCCGGACCCCAGTGAGCCTGTTTCCATGATGGCCTTTAAAACCATCGCTCAGCCCACGGGTGACCTGACCTTTGTGCGGGTTTACTCGGGTACCCTTCAGAAAGGTACGCGTCTCTTGAACCCGCGGACCGGCAAGACCGAGAGAATCGGTCGAATCGTGCGCATGAACGCCGAAAAACAAGAGGCTCTTGATTCCGTGCCCGCTGGTGATATCGCAGCTGTGATTGGTCTGAAGAACACCATTACAGGCGATACCTTGTGTGACGAGAATGACCCCATCGCACTGGCCAAGATGACCTTCCCCGAGCCGGTGATTTCCATGTCCATCGAGCCGGAGAAAAACCCCGACCGGGACAAGCTGTCCGAGATCCTCGGGCGCACCCAGCGCGAGGACCCTTCTTTCCGCGCCCAAACTGTCGAAGAGACCGGCGAGCTGATCATTTCAGGCATGGGCGAGTTGCACCTGGAAGTGGTTATCAATCGGATCCGCAACGACCACAACTGTAGTGTGCGGACCGGTGCCCCCAAGGTTGCGTTTAAGCAGCGCATCAAAAATGGAGTCGATTCCGAGGCCCGCTATATCCGCCAGTCCGGTGGTTCTGGTGCCTACGCTGTTGCCGTCGTGAGGGTCGAATACGATCCCGAAGTGGACGGTTTCGAGTTTGTGGACGCGATCAAGGGCGGTGCGGTTCCCCGGGAATACATCCCCGCGGTGGGCGCTGGCTTGGCCGGTTACCACGAGAGTGGCGGCCGCAGCGGCATCCCTTTCGTTTCCACCCGCGCGACCCTGGTCGACGGCAAGTCCCACGATGTGGACTCCAGCGAGAAGGCCTTCGAAGCGGCCGGCGTATTGGCCTACCGTCAGGCATCTGCCGATAACACCGTGTTGCTCGAGCCGTACATGACGGTTCAGACGACCGTGCCGGAAGAATTCTTGGGCTCGGTTGTGGGTGACTTGAACTCACGCCGGGGCGAGATTTCCGAGGTCGAAAGTCAAGGTGACTTGCGCGTGGTGCACGGATGCGTGCCCATCGCCGAGATGTTCGCCTACTCTTCCGCTCTGCGGGGTGCGACCCAGGGCCGCGGCCAGTTCTCCATGGAGTTCTCTGAGTACCGTGACGTGCCCGTCAGCATCGCCAAGAAGATCTTGGGCGAGTAGTTGTCCACGAAGCACTCAATGCACCGCCCCAGGGGCTCTCACTAAATGACGCTGATGCGTTTTGGCATGAGAACTTCCTGGGGCGGGATGCTATCCTTGCTCACCCATGCCTAGCACAGCCAAGAGAAGATGGAGTCGCGAGCTGACCACCGTCGTCGATGGAATCGGGATCTCTTCCCAGGGACCGGTTCTGTTCCACGGCTATGATCCTCCCCCCGGAGGCAAGTGGTCGGACGATGTGATCCCCGGAAAATTGGGCGCATTCGATCGCGCCTCAGGGGAAGAATGCTGGATGGTGCCATGCGAAGTGGGCTATGGCCGGGGCTTTGCCGTGGGTTTCGGCGCCCGTGGGCAAGTACTCGTCCTGGGACCCTCTGCCCACGGACATCGGGTGGTGCGCATGTCGGTGGAGACAGGCGAGATCCTCGACGAGTCAGCGATCTCGGTTTTTGACCAGGCGAGCTTCAGCTCCGAGCACGTGATTTGCTGCTCTCCGGGCCGCATTTTTGCTCTAGACCCGAATGGGCTGAATGAGACCTGGAGCTACAGCCGCGAAGGCGAGCGCTATCACCAGTGCGTGCCCCTTGCCGGCCGGGTGTTGGTGATTTTTTCCACACGCGGCGGTGGTCAGGGCCTCTTGGCCTTTAACGCCAAGAACGGCGAGTTCCTGGAAGTCATGATCCCGCCGCTTCTGCCCGTGGTTCATGGGCTTGTGGCCACCGGTGGTGTGGCTGTGCTCTTGACCGAGAGCCTCGACAAGGTTTTGGAAGGCGAAGCCGCCTCGGACCTCATGCGTTCGGTTGCCTTGCACCATTCCGCCGGCATCCGAGACACCCTTTCATTGATTGCCATGTCGAGCACTGGCAGTTCCATGAGTCAACCCGAGTGGATTCAGGTGTTGGAGACAAAAGATCTGGATGAATTACCCGAGGCCTCGATCTCTGCCGATTCGGGTAAGCTGTACTTGGAGCGGGGCAATCAGTTGAATGCCCTCGACGCCCTTTCTGGCCGCCCCTTGGGGGTTTGGACCGTGCCGGGGTTGGATGAGCGGGTTGATTGGACCGTAGCGGATGGCGCCGGATTGCTGGCCGAGGAGGGCCGGCTTTCGGTCTTTGAGTTCTTGGCCTAAGAGTCAGGGGCGTGATGCAGTAAGGCATGCTTGAATCACTGGGATCGAGCACAACAATAGGAACACCATGGCCAACGAAGAAAATCAACCGGAAGTCGATGCGGACGGTCTTCCGATCCTCACACACGCAAGCAATGTGCTCTTCATTGTTCCCGAGCAGAACTTCGGAGATCAGATCCTGCGCTACGCGAGGTCGAGTCTCTTCAACGAAGCGATCGGATCCCGCGCGGTGACCCTCGGAGGCGATGGCCCCGCGGTGGGTCGGCTGCAGGACGAGGTCGTTGTGGATGGGGATATCAATGGGGAAGCCATGGATTCCTACCAGGGCATCGTGATTTGCGGTTGCGACGGGGAGAACCCTCTAGCCCGAGATGAGCGTGTGGCGCGTTTGCTTCGCGACGCCCATGCGGATGACAAGGTGGTGGCGAGCTGGGGCAACGCCCTTTGCGCATTGGCTCACGCAGGCGTGGTCAAGGGCAGCCGGGTGACCGGAGCCGAGGCTTGCCAAGCCGATACACAAAGTGCGGGGGGGAAGTTCACCACCCGACAGATCGAAACAGCCGGACGCCTCGTCACTGCCCAGGATGAGTCTGCGGGCATGCGCTTTGGCCAAGCTCTCGTGCAGGCCATGCGCAGTTGAAGCCCAGCTGAGCCTCGTTTTTTCGAAGCGGATCCCTGCGCCGCTTTGGCGGGGGCTTCCACAGGGGCTTAATCACCCCCAAGGGCGCACCTTATTTAGACTATTGGAAGTCTCGGATTGCCCACAATCCCCCCCGGCCCCTCTGTCAACGGGGTAGGATTCACCCTTCAATCCTCCCTATGTCTATAGGCGGCGACCCACTGTGGTGTTTCCCCTTGGCCATCCCTAACACCAAGCTCCCTATTCGAGCCGTGACTGATTCCCTGATCCTTGAGACCCTCGCCCGCGAAGCGAAGTCCTCAGTTGATAATGTACGTGCCGTTTTCGACATGCTCGATGCCGGCCTTTCCGTTCCTTTCATCGGGCGCTTTCGCCGTGATCGGACCCGTGGTTTACCCGAAGCCCATATCCGTCGCCTGCGCCAACGCCGCGAGGAATTGGTGGAACTCGATCGACGCCGGGGCACTGTGCTCAAGGCGATGGAGAAGGACGGTGCTGACAAGGCTGCGCTCGATGCCGTCCGGCAGATGACCGATCGTTTCGAGCTCGAAGATCAGTACTTGCCCTATCGGCGTCCGGAACCGGAAGTGCAGTTGGCCCTTGATCGTGGTCTTGGCGCCCTCGCGGATGAGCTGGTGAAGCCCATGCCGAAACCCCCGAAGGCAGACAAGCCCTCGGCTGGTGAGGGAGCGGATGCAGCAAAGAAGGAGGAGGCTCCCGAGGTTAAGGCTGACGAGGCGAAAGCCGAAGAGCCCAAGGTCGAAGAGGCCAAGGCTGAAGAGCCGAAAGCCGAAGAGCCGAAAGCCGAAGAGCCGAAAGCCGAAGAGCCGAAAGCCGAAGAGCCCAAGCCTGAAGAGCCCAAGGCTGAAACGGTCACCGCTCCTGACGCTGCGCCCGCTGCCCAAGAAACTCCTACCGCGACCAAGAACCATAATGCTCCCAAGCCTGCGGCTAAAGTTGCTGTGGCACCTCAAC
>Ga0206679_10002777_pt1 | contig 13740 bp, 13 predicted proteins | sample M110012015metaG_FD_155464 | JGI IMG/M metagenome (GOLD analysis project Ga0206679, IMG submission 155464) | Ammonia-oxidizing marine archaeal communities from Monterey Bay, California, United States - M1 100m 12015 | ecosystem: Environmental > Aquatic > Marine > Intertidal zone | place: USA... | reverse complement strand
AGTTGCTGGCCGCTCATGGGTTGAAAATGGATGATATCGGTCTTTGGGAGCTGAATGAGGCTTTTGCCGTTCAGGTTCTTTATTGCCGGGACAAGCTGGGCATTCCAGATGGATTGTTGAATGTGAATGGCGGTGCAATATCGATTGGTCATCCGTACGGCATGTCGGGCGCACGGATGGTCGGTCACGCCCTGATCGAAGGAAAACGGCGCGGTGCCAAACATGTCGTTTGCACCATGTGCATCGGCGGTGGCATGGGCGGAGCAGGCCTTTTCGAGGTTCTTTGACACCTCACAAGACGTTGGCGGCTGATGGTGCCGCCAGAAAAAGTTTCAAGAAAGCCAAGATGGGACGAGCACTTTGAACAATTCATCAGACGCGCATTTGCCGAAAGCCTTGCAGGGCCTGCGCATACCTTTAATCGCTGCACCCTTATTTATCATTTCTGTGCCAGAATTGGTTATTGCCCAGTGTAAGGCTGGTATCGTGGGATCATTTCCAGCACTCAATGCACGCGAAGCAGACGGCGAGCCGCCACTGCTGGACGCATGGTTAACCCAGATCACCGAAGAACTGGACAGCTACAATCAGGCCAATCCTGATCGGCCAGCGGCACCTTTTGCCGTGAACCAGATCGTTCACAGATCAAATGGGCGCCTCGACCGCGACCTTGAAATATGCGTAAAACATAAAGTTCCAATCTGGATCACTTCGTTAGGCGCGCGGGTCGAAGTCAACGAGGCGGCCCACTCCTGCGGAGGTATCGTGCTGCATGACATCATCAATAACACCTTTGCCCGCAAGGCAATCGACAAAGGTGCCGATGGACTGGTGGCTGTTGCCGCTGGGGCAGGCGGCCATGCGGGGCAGCAATCGCCGTTTGCGCTGATTGCTGAAATCCGCGAATGGTTCAAAGGTCCGCTGGCCTTGTCAGGTTCGATTGCGACCGGTGAGGCGTTGCTGGCGGCGCGCACGCTTGGTGCTGACTTCGGCTATGCCGGTTCGCCTTTTATCGCGACGCAAGAAGCCAACGCTCAAGAGGAATACAAGAAAATGATCGTAGAAAGCGGTGCCGAAGACATCGTTTATTCGTCGCTCTTTACCGGCGTTTGGGGCAATTATCTGCGTGGTTCGATTGAGCAAGCAGGCATGGATCCGGATAATCTGCCGCAAGCAGATGCGACATCGATGAATTTCTCTACCGGTGCATCCAAGCCGAAGGCCTGGAAAACGATTTGGGGGTCAGGGCAGGGTATCGGTGCTGTGAAATCGCTTGGGCCCACCGGGGCTTTAGTCGATCGCATGGCAAAGGAATATGCCGCTGCCGGCGCTCGACTAGCGCAGGAGTTCTAGGGGCAGGACATGAGCGACGATACACAAACATTGGATACTCACGCAGTTTGCTCTTATTTGCGCGAGAAACTGCCCGGCTTTGATGGCAACATCACCGCGCAAAAATTCGCGGGCGGGCAGTCAAATCCGACGTTTTTGTTGCAGACCGGCGCAGGCAATTATGTTCTGCGTCGCAAGCCGCCTGGACAGTTGCTGAAATCAGCACATGCCGTCGATCGCGAATTTCGGGTTCAACGTGCTTTGCAAGGCTCCGATGTGCCGGTCGCACGCATGCATGTTTTGTGTGAAGATGCGTCTGTTATCGGGTCGGACTTTTACATCATGGATCATGTTGCTGGGCGCAACTTTAACGAGCCAACAATGCACGGCTTAGATAACGCCGGACGCAGCGCAGTCATTGACGATATGAACCGCGTGCTGGCGGCTTTGCACAACGTTGAAATTGACCAAGTGGGTTTGTCTGATTTCGGCCCGCCTGGTCACTATTTGGAACGTCAGGTCACACGTTGGTCTAAACAATACCGCGCCACCGAAACGGAAGACATTCCAGCGATGAACGCCTTGATGGACCGCCTTTCCGATGAAATGCCCGAGGATGATGGTCAGCGCACATTGGTGCATGGCGACTATCGAATCGACAATATGATTTTTGAAGCTAACGGCACGCGCTGTCTTGCGGTGCTGGATTGGGAGCTTAGCACGATTGGCCATCCCTTTGCTGATCTGGCGTCGGTCATTATGCAATGGCAACTGCCTGCTGGGTCCGAAGGGCGCGGATTGATGGGTGTGGACCGCGCCGCTGTTGGCTTGCCAAGTGACAAAGAATTCATTGCGGCCTACTGCGCGCAGCGAGGGCTGCCGGGCATCAGCAACTTTGGATATTATCTGGGATTTTGCTTTTTCCGTATGGCGAGCATCATCCAAGGCGTGCTGAAGCGAGCACTCGATGGAAATGCATCGAACCCGGAACGTGCCCTAAAAGTGGGCGCCTTCGTTCCAATTTTTGCAGAGAACGGGATTAAGGCACTAGATAGTTATTGAAAACATACGCTTGAGGGGGGGTACTTTAAGTGAAAATTATGTCAAAAAATCTTGGACTGAAAGGTACTAAATAGCGGTTAGAACGCTTGACTTATTCTCGGGGTGTGCAACGCTGTCGCAATCTAGGGAGGGATGTCGGCAGTGAAAAGCGGTCCGGACCGGATGCATTTTTTTAGGGAGGAAAACATGCGCAAATCCATAACTCTTGGCGCAGCTATGGCGTTGTCACTTACGGCTAGTGCCTTTGCCGTCGCTGCAGACAACGTCAAGATCGCCTTTATCGATCCGCTGAGCGGGCCTTTTGCCGGGACAGGCACCAATGGCTTGCACCAGTATGAATTCGCGGCCGACGAACTGGTCAACAAAAAGGGCGGTGTCCTGGGCGGAGACATGTTCGAAATTGTCGCCTTCGACAACAAGATCAGCCCCAAGGAATCGCTGATACAGCTGCAAGTCGCCATCGATCAAGGTATCCGGTATATTGCGCAAGGCAACTCGTCTGGTGTTGCGAACGCCCTCACCGAGGCCATCGACAAGCACAACCGCCGCAATCCTGACGATCGGGTGTTGTTTCTAAACTACTCTGCCGTTGACCCAGCCTTGACCAACGACAAGTGTAACTTTTGGCACTTCCGGTTCGATGCCAACGCTGACATCAAGATGGACGCTTTGACGGATGTGATCGCCAAGGATGGCAGCATCAAGAAGGTTTATATCATCGGTCAGGATTACTCGTTTGGCAAAGCGGTCGCGGCGGCGGCGGTAAAGTTCCTCACGGAAAAACGCCCTGACATCGAAATCGTCGGTAACGAGCTGCATCCAATTGGGAAGGTCAAGGACTTTACCCCCTACAGCCGGAAAATCGTAGCCGCAGGCAGTGACGCAGTGATCACTGGCAACTGGGGCGCTGATATGTTGGGCTTGGGTAAATCCGTGCTTGAAAATGGCTATACGGGTCCAATCTTTACTTACTATGCTGCTGCCGACGGCATCACCGCAGCCTTTGGCGAAACCGGAGAGGGCTCTTTGCGGCTCGTTGCCGAAGCTCAGATCAATCCACCAGTCAGTGACGCTGCTGCTGCTTATTACGAGGCGTTCAAGGCCAAGTATCCAGACGGTAATATCAGCCAAGCGCGGATTACCAATGTGATTGAGATGTTGGCAAAGGCAATCAACGAGGCTGGCTCAGCCACGGACGTTGTCAAGGTGGGTTATGCGCTCGAAGGTATGGAACATGACAATCTTTGGGGCGGGACCGTGAAAATGCGGTCGATTGACCACCAGTTGATACAGGATGTCCACATCCACGCGCACACGGGTAAGGACATTACCTTTGACTATGACAACTCAGGATATGGCGTCAAAGTCGAGCAGACTGTCAAAATGGCCGCTATGGATTCAGAAACAAGCTGCAAGATGCGCAGACCCTGAACAAGGCCGCGGCCTGCTTAGATTGGCAGGCCGCATCACATTTCTTTTGGCCACAAATTCCCTGTTTAAATCCACAGGGCAGGGGTTAACCCCTTAAAATTTTGTTGCTCAGCTGCATTAAGATTAATCAAGGACTGCCCTACATGGATCTCATCTTTGTCAATCTCATAGACGGTCTTGTAACGGGTCTGCTCCTGTTTATGCTGTCTGCTGGTTTGACGCTCATCTTTTCGATGATGGGCGTTTTGAACTTTGCCCACGCCAGCTTTTACATGCTGGGCGCCTATTTCGCGTTTCAGATCAGCCTCGCGGTCGGATTCTGGATGGGGCTGCTGATCGCCCCTTTGATAGTGGGTGTTATGGGTGCGGGCGTTGAACGCTACGGGCTCAGGCGCGTGCACCAATATGGCCATGTCCCGGAACTGATCTTTACCTTTGGTCTTGCTTTGTTAATCGAGGAATTAGTGCAATTTGTATGGGGCAAAAACCAGATGCCTTATTCTGCACCGGACATTTTGCAATTCACCGCGTTTTCTATCGCTGGAAACTCTATCCCAGCATATAAGATTTTTATGATCTTCATCTCGATCTTCATCTTCATCGGTCTGTTGTGGGTTCTAACCCGAACAAGGGTTGGGATGATCATTCAGGCGGCACTAACTTACCCCAAGACAGTTGAGTCGCTTGGCCACAATGTGCCTCTAATTTTCATGGGTGTCTTTGGCGTAGGTACTGCACTTGCCGGACTTGCCGGAGTGATTGCCGGGCCAGTTTTGGGAACCTTTCCCGGAATGGCATTTGTGCTTGGATCAATCGTTTTTGTAACAATCGTCATCGGCGGGCTTGGTAGCCTTTGGGGGGCACTTGTGGCGTCGCTTCTAATCGGCTGGATGACCACATTTGCTAAATCCTACAACTTTCGTATGGAAGACTTGCTAAGTTCCTTCGGCTTTATAAAGCCTGAACCGATCTGGGACAGTAAGTGGCGCGACTTGTGGACCATCACCAGCCCACAAATTGCTGATATCTTACCATACATCCTTATGGTGTTGATCCTGATTTTCCGCCCCTATGGCCTCTTTGGGAAACGTGACGCATGACCGACCAGTTGACCACCGATCCCGCTAAACCAGCGCAGCGGATGCGCGCAGGTTCCATGACCATTCCGCTAATTCCTTGGGTAGTAGCAGCAATTTTGCTGTGCTTGATGCCCTATATCTTTACGGCTAACTCTGCCATTACGATCATGAACCAGATGGCGATTACCATCATCTTTGCCCTCGCATATAACATGTTGTTGGGGCAGGGCGGTATGCTGTCATTTGGCCATGCAGTCTATGCAGGCGTTGGCGGATTTGCCTGTATGCACATAATGAACATGGGTGATTTTTTCTCCGGCCTGCCTCTGCCATTCCTGCCGATCTTCGGGGGTCTTATGGGCATGGGACTAGCGACGATAGTCGCAAGCTTTTCAACACGCAATGCAGGCGTCGTCTTTGCCATGATAAGCTTGGGCGTTGGTGAATTAATTGCGGCATGCTCGGTGATCATCGTCGTCTTCTTTGGCGGTGAAGAAGGGATTTCGGGCGATCGGACCTATGGGCTTCCTTTCTTTGGGGTCGAGTTTTTGCAGCAGGTCGAGGTTTACTACCTGATTGCCTTTTGGCTGCTGCTTTCAGCGGCGCTTATGTATCTGTATTCGCGTACACCCTTGGGCCGGATGGCAAATGCTGTTCGTGACAACCCGGAGCGCGCCGAATTCCTAGGCTATTCCGCCCGCTGGGTCAGATTTTACAGCTTTGTGGCATCAGGCTTTTTTGCCGGTGTAGCAGGGGCCCTTTTTGCAATAAACTATGAAATCCTGACCGAAGAAAATCTCAACACCACTCAATCGGGGGCTATTTTGTTAGTGACCTTCCTTGGAGGGGTTGGGTTTTTCTTTGGTCCGATCCTTGGGGCGATCGTGTTTACGCTCGTACAGACTGTGTTGAGTCTGCAAACTGAACTATGGGGTTTTTACCTTGGGATCATATTTGTGGCGACAGTGATGTTTTTCCCGGGCGGTCTTGCTGGACTGATCATGATGCATGTTCCCGCCCTTAGGATGGGAAAACTCGGGCGGTTAACGGTGCCATATCTTAAGACGTTACTGCCTGCTGCCATAGGAATGATGGGCGCTGCTGCTCTTGTAGAGATGACCTTTCATGTTCGGCATGCAGCAACGGGTGATCACGAAATGACATTGTTTTGGACGACTTTTGACAGCCACTCACTAACGCCGTGGCTTGTCGCAATTGCGGTCACAGCCGCAGGTTTTGCTATAACGCGGGCTACTGCTCCAGCAATGCTCGATGCTTGGAATGACGCAAATTCAGCCGATGGGAACGTTAAATGACAGCGGCATTGGAACTAGACGGGCTCAAAAAGTCCTTTGGCAAAACCGAAATCATTCGGGGTGTTGACCTAGCCATCGCCAGTGGTGAACGACATGCGATTATCGGTCCTAATGGCGCAGGAAAGTCGACGTTGTTCAACCTGATCACAGGCCGTTTCCCTCAAACCGAAGGCGCGATCCGGTTGCACGGCTTAGATCTGGCGGGAAAGGCCCCATTTGAAATCAATCGCATGGGCTTGTCCCGTTCCTTTCAGATCACAAACATCTTTCCCAAGATGACTGTGTTCGAGAATGTGCGTTGCTCTCTGCTGTGGTCGATGGGATACCGCTATAACTTCTGGTCCATGGTCGGTCGCAGCCGGGCGCTTACCGAGGGGGCGGATGAAATCCTTGAACAGATCAACCTAACGGCGCGGCGCGACCTTCCTGCCGGTGTTCTCAGCTATGCAGAACAGCGTGCGTTAGAGATTGGGATCACCATTGCGGGTGGTGCGGATGTGATAATGCTGGATGAACCCACCGCTGGCATGAGCCATTCTGAAACTGATTACATCGTCGAATTAATCCGCATCGTTACCGAAGGTAAGACACTGATAATGGTTGAGCACGATATGGGGGTCGTATTTGGCCTGGCAGACCAGATTTCTGTTCTTGTATATGGTGAAATAATAGCAACCGGTGCACCCGAAGAGGTGCGTGCCAATGCCCGCGTTCAAGAGGCTTACCTAGGTGCCGCACTGGAGGATCATTGATGCTGGAAGTCACAGACATGCATGCCTATTATGGCAAATCTCATATCCTGCAAGGTGTGGATATGCGCATCGGCGAGGGCGAGATCGTGGCCCTGTTAGGCAGAAACGGAGTGGGGCGTTCAACCACCTGCAAGGCGGTGATGGGCGAGGTAGAACCGCACGGTTCTGTGAGTTTTAAGGGACGCGAAATCGCTGGACGAAAAGCGTTCGAAGTTGCCAATCTAGGGATTGGTTACGTGCCTGAGAACCGTGATATCTTTCCCGGCCTCACCACGCGGCAAAACCTGATCCTTGGCCTAAAACCTGGGCAAAAGGACGGTGCAGGACGCTGGTCTATGCAAGATATGTTCTCTCTTTTTGAGAACCTTGAGCGCCGTGCTGATGTAGAAGCATCCGTTCTGTCCGGGGGCGAACAGCAGATGCTTACAATGTGCCGAACACTTATGGGCGATCCAGACCTTATAATGATTGATGAACCTACTGAGGGCCTGAGTCCGCAAATGGTTCAACGCGTCGCTGAACTTTTGCAAGAGATCGCGCGGCGCGGAATTGCGACGCTGTTGGTCGAACAGAAATTATCGATTGCGCTTGATATCGCCCACCGGGTTTACGTCATGGGTCATGGCAAAGTCGTGTTCGAAGGCACCCCCGCCGAGCTGAAAGAACGCGAGGATGTACGCAAGGAATGGCTAGAAGTCTGAGGGACATTAAGGAACCGGTTTTTGCGCCAATTTTGGGCATGGTAATCGGGCGTGTTGATCGGGTCACGTTAAACGTGACAGTTCTAGGAAATCGAAATGGTTTTCAGCTGTTTTAAAAAAAACGTCGAAGTTCACCCCAACCGCCAATTGAGATCACCAATGGAATCCTTGCCAAAAAACATTTCGTCTTTGAAAAACATGGTCGGTGCACCAAAGACGCCCCGTCCGACCGCGGATGACGTTGTATCGACTAATTTTCCTTTTACCTCAGGACTTTGCACCGCTGAGATGATGTCGGAGTAAGGAAGGCCTGCAGCCTGCAAAACACCACTTATGATGGCGACATCTGACATGTCTTGGCCCTTCAGCCACATCGCATCAAAAACAGTATCAACATAGTGTGCCTGCCATGACTTACCTGTGGCAAAGGCAGCACCCCGCATGATGGCCAGCGTGTTTACGGGGAAATGCGAATTCCACGAAAATGGCACGCCATAGCGCTCGATAAAACGTCGAAATTCGACTTGCATATATTCATTTTTACCTAACACATCGGCGAAAGCGGTCATGGGTGCCTGATTATTTGTCGCCTTAAAGATGCCGCCCAATAAGACTGGCTGCCAATCGATTTCCACATCGTGCTGCGCTGCAATCTTTGGCAGAACTTTATGTACAAGATAGGCATTGGGGCTGCCGAAATCATATAAAAATTCGATTTTACTCATTACCATGTCTCCTTGTATGGGCGGATGTCCATTTCAAAACTCCAAGCATCACGCGGCTGATGGGCGAGGGTCCAATAGGCTTCAGCCACAGATGTGGGATTCATCAAAGTGTCAGGTGCCAGTTTGTCCGGATCTTCTCCGTGATCCTGCATGATCTGCCGCACCCATTCTGTGTCAACCGCCGCATCAATAACCAGATGCGCCACGTGAACACCCTGTGGGCCCAACTCTCGGGCCATGGATTGCGCGAGGTTGCGCAAACCGCCCTTTGCGGCAGAAAAGGCCGAAAAACCCGCGCCTCCACGCATCGATGCGGTGGCTCCAGTGAAAAATATGCAGCCTTGTCCTCGTGGTATCATCACCTGCGCTGCTGCGCGCCCAGTGAGGAAGCCACCAAAGCACGCCATCTCCCATACCTTACGAAACACGCGTGCCGTCGTGTCCCGGATCCCAAAGCGCACGTTGCCACCGACGTTAAAAACCACAACATCCAAGGGTGCAATCGCTTCGGACGCGGCGAAAATCGCGCTAACACTGTCTTCGTCGCGGGCGTCCAGTTTATAGGCATAAGCTTTGCCGCCGGACTGAGTTATCTCTTTGACAAGAGGGGCCAGTGCGTCACCACGTCGCCGCCCCATGGACACTGTCCAACCCCCTTTCGCAAAGCGCCGGGCAATGGCAGCACCAACATAGTCACCGGATCCAACAATCAGAATATGGCTCATAGTGCGGCCGCCCGTTCATAGGCCGGACGCGTGGCAAGTCGGTCTATATAAGCCGAAAGGTTGCGCAGCGCTGCCATATCCACGCCGATTGTTTTGGCAGACATTGCCGCGGATCCGGTCATAATGTCGGCTGCACTGAATTCGCCTGCTAGATAACGCTTCCCCTCAAGAGCGGTGTCTACCGCCACCAGCATCTGACCTAAAAGCTTTTTGGCACGTTTGGCATGAACTTCGGATTGCCGTTCGGGTGGCAAAAAGAACGTCTCGACCATGTAGGAGTTGACGGGTGGCATGATCATCCCTTCGGCATAGTGTAACCATTGCAAATAGACCGGATAATCCTTGCTGTTGATGGCAGGCCGAAAGCGCCCGTCGCCGTGACGCGTCAACAGATATTCCAGAATTGCACCGCTTTCCAATATGGTTACGTCGCCATCCTCAAGTGCTGGGACCCGGCCCATGGGGTGTATTGCCCGATACTCAGCCGCGCGCATCGCAGGATCGCCCAAGGCAAAATTCTGAAGTTCGTATTCCAACCCCATTTCCTCAAGAAGCCACGCCGCGCGCAGCGCCCGGCTTTTGGGTGCAAAATAGAGCTTGAGCATTCGCGGTTCTCCTCGGTTTTTTGTCAATCGTACGCAGCACTGTTTTGTCTTGGCAAGTGCGACAAGCAGGCTATCGTGCAAAAAGACATTTTGCACTTGGGGGGACGCAATGAGCGACAGCAGTTGGATCACTGAAACGGATCATGGTGGCATCCGCCATATGGTATTGAACGCATCACCGGTAAACGCCCTGCGTGCGGATGGGTTGATGGGTTTTGCCGATCTGATCTGCGCAGCCGAAGCCGATAAAACCATTCGGGCGATTGTGATTTCTTCGGGCTGCAAGGTTTTCTCCGCGGGTCTAGACCTCAAAGCTGCATCAGAATTTAACCAAGATGAGCAAAGGCAGATTGTTGACGGTTTAAACCATGCATTTTTGCAGCTTTTTGCTTGCCCAAAACCAGTGATCACTGCTGTCAATGGTGCGGCATTGGCCGGGGGGTTGTTTTTCGTTCTGGCGGCAGATCACCGCGTGGCCAGCCCGCGCGCCAGTTTTGGCCTAGCTGAGGTACGCGTCGGGGTCGACTTTCCAGTTGGGCCCATGGAGATTGCGCGCGCCACGCTATCTCCAAATGATCTACGACGACTGATGTTAAGTGGACAACCAATCGGCGTAGAGGCGGCACAAGATGCGGGTATTGTAGATCGCATCGTGCCACAAGAAGGGTTGATCAGTGCAGCTTTGCAAGATGCGGCCACGTTCGCTGCCATCCCGCCCGGGGCATATGCATCCGTTAAACGGCAGATCAGGAACGAAACGATTCAAAACATTCATACGCAGATGCAAGTTACTAGAAAAGAATGGTTTTTACCTGAAACGCGTACAGCAATGCGTGCCATGATCAAAGGCAAGTCATGACATATGTGCTTGATCCTGATCGTTTGGCGCGCATCCTGCCATGGGCTGAACGCTATGTCGCCGAACGCAAGTACCCGGGCCTGTCAGTTCTGGTCACACAACATGGCAAAGAGGTATATTTCAACTCTACTGGGCTGAGAGACTTGCACGGGGGGGCACCATTTGCCCGTGATACGGTTGCGCGCATATATTCCATGACCAAGCCAATAACAGCCTTTACGCTAATGTCATTGCTGGAAGAGGGGCGCTTTACTTTGGACGCGCCCGTTTCTCGGTTTTTGCCGGAGTTTGAGCAGTGTCACGCATTGGTTCCAGGTGCCACGCGGCTGGATCAGGCTGAGCCTTGCGCACCGCCCACGTTGCATCAGCTGCTGACCCATACATCGGGTCTGAGCTATGCGTTCAATCAGTCACTTGTATCAAAGGCCATGGCCGAGCGGGACATCATGTTCAAGCCAAATCAGGGCACACTGGCCGTCCAATGTTCTGAAACGGCTGCGTTGCCTCTTGCATTTCAGCCAGGCACCCGTTGGGAATATTCAGTCGGCATCGACATCATCGGCCGGGTGATTGAGGTCATGACCGGGCAATCACTTGGAGATGTCTTTCAACAGCGCGTTTTTGCACCGTTGGGAATGAAGGAAACAGCCTTTGATGTCCCAACCGAACGGCGCGGCCGCTTTGCCAGTTTGTACACGCCCTTATCAGGCGACCCGATGGATCTGGGGCGCGCCGTCTTTGGTCAAGAAACACTGCGCGAGGTTGACACAAGCCTCGGGTCCCCATTCTTGGATCCCAGCCTGCAATCAGGTGGTGGCGGCTTGCTAGGCACGATTGACGATTACATGCGGTTTGCAGAATGCCTGCGCCAACGTGGACAAGGGCCTGATGGCCCGCTCATCTCGCCTGCGACAGCCGAGTTCATGATGGCGAACCACTTGCCCGGCGATATCGCCAGCATGGGCCCGGCCAGCTTTGCCGAACAGCCGATGGATGGTGTGGGCTTTAGTCTTGGCGGAGCCGTGGTATTAGACCCTGCGCGCAGCCGGGTGCCCGGCTCTGTCGGCGATTTCAGCTGGGGTGGCATGGCATCGACATTCTTTTGGGTCAACCGAGAGCATGATTTCTGCGTTGTAATGTTTACCCAGCTCAGCCCGTCGTCCAGCTATCCCGCTCGCGCCGAATTGAAAGCTTTAGTGCAAGGAGCTTTGATATGAACCGACCCATTTTGTGGCAACCGTCACCTGCGCGCGCCGAAGCATCGACAATGGCGGCGTTCATGCGTTGGCTTGAGAAAACACGCGGGCATCACTTTGAAGACTACAATGCTTTGTGGGAATGGAGCATCACAGACATCAATTCTTTTTGGGCGGCAATCTGGGATTACTTTCAAATCATCGGCACGCGACCAGATGTGTTTCTGGAAGATCGACAATTACCAGGCGCCAAATGGGCACCGGGGGCTGCGTTAAATTATGCTACGCAAATTTTGCGTCATGCCAACAACAAGCCAGATGACACAGCTCTGATCGTGCGTTCTGAAACCTTTGGCGACAGCCGTATGACGTGGTCGCAATTGCGTGAGCAGGTGGCCAGTGTGGCGCATGCGTTGACACAAATGGGGGTGACGAGAGGGGACCGGGTTACGGCCATCCTGCCGAACACTGAAACGGCGCTAATTGCCTTTCTTGCCACGGTATCACTTGGCGCCATCTGGTCGATATGTGCGCCAGATATGGGCCATGTCGCAATCCTTGACCGCTTCAAACAGATTACGCCCAAAGTGCTCATTGCGCAGGACAGCTATGTGCATGCGGGCAAGACCATAGATCGCAGCGACGTAATCAATGACATCATTTCTGGTCTTTCATCTTTGTCACAGGTGGTGATGGTTACAGTGGGCGCGCCACTGCCAGATGGCCACATGAACTGGGCAGATCTCACTGTTGACAAAGTGCCCTTTGCGCCGATTGAGGTCCCTTTTGATCATCCCCTTTGGATTGTCTATTCGTCGGGTACCACGGGAAACCCCAAGCCCATTGTGCACGGGCACGGCGGCATCGTGCTGGAAGCACACAAGCAATCGTTGCATCATGACCTGACAGCAGCAGATATCTTTTGCTGGTTGACTTCGTCTGGTTGGATCATGTGGAACGCGCAATGGATGGGTTTGGCCTGTGGCGCGTCTGTGGCCCTATTTGATGGCGCGCCTAACCACCCAGATATGCTTGCCGTCTGGCGATTTGTTGCGCAACAGCGCGTCACGAACTTTGGGGCGGGGGCAGCATTTTTTGACACATGTCGCAAAGCTCAAATAAAGCCGGACCTGCTGGATTTGACTGCGCTGCGGGCCCTTGGCTCTACTGGGTCGCCACTATCTCCGGATGCGTATCGCTGGGTTTATGCCGATGTTAAACAGGACATATGGTTGGCCCCGATTTCGGGGGGCACTGATCTTGCGGGGGCGTTCGTTCTTGGCAACCCACTCATGCCCGTCAAACTAGGCGAAATGCAGTGTCGCGCGCTTGGCAATGCGGTGAGTGCCTATGACGCTGCGGGTCACGTAGTTTTCGATCAGGTCGGAGAATTGGTTTGCACAGAACCTTTGCCATCAATGCCACTATATTTTTGGGGGGATGACGACGGTCAACGCTTGTTTGAGGCATATTTCGAAACTTATGCAGGGGTATGGCGTCACGGTGACTGGATCGAGATTACTCAGGATGGCGGCGGCGTAATCTATGGACGTTCCGATGCCACGATCAACCGCAAAGGTCTGCGCCTTGGATCTGCCGAGATTTACCAAGCGGTCGAAGCTTTGCCAGAGATAACAGATAGTTTGGTCGTTGATTTGGAATATTTGGGGCGGGACAGCTTCATGCCACTTTTTGTGGTTGCGGCGCATGGGCTGACCCAAGCGCTTAAAGACGAGATTGCGAACACGATTAGCACCGCAGTGTCACCCCGTTTTGTTCCCAATGAGATTATTGAGGTCGCGCAAATACCTCGAACATTGTCTGGTAAGAAGCTGGAAGTACCGGTTAAAAAGCTGCTATTGGGGGGCAATCCGGACACTGTCGTCAATCGCGATTCCATGGCCAATCCTGACAGCTTCGACATCTTTATTGCCTATGCAAAGGGCCGCACATGAAC
>Ga0206679_10002775_pt1 | contig 13746 bp, 13 predicted proteins | sample M110012015metaG_FD_155464 | JGI IMG/M metagenome (GOLD analysis project Ga0206679, IMG submission 155464) | Ammonia-oxidizing marine archaeal communities from Monterey Bay, California, United States - M1 100m 12015 | ecosystem: Environmental > Aquatic > Marine > Intertidal zone | place: USA... | reverse complement strand
GAAGGCGGTAACAGCAGCAAAAACTGCTGCTAAGAAAACTTCCACTAAAGCTAAGGCTGCTGCTAAGAAAGCACCTGCTAAAGCTAAGAAAGCGGCAACAGCAGCAAAAACTTCTGCTAAGAAAACCTCCACTAAGGCTAAGGCTGCTGCTAAGAAAACTTCCACTAAGGCTAAGGCTGCTGCTAAGAAAGCACCTGCTAAGGCTAAGAAAGCGGCAACAGCAGCAAAGAAAACTCCTAAGAAGATCAGTAAGGCTGCGAAATCCACTGCTGGAAAAGTGAGAAAAGTTGTCAATGAAACTGCCAGAAAGGGTGGAACGATTAAAGTTCCAAAGAGTGTAAATCAAATGCCTTGGATGAAGAATTTGAGAAAACGTTGAATTCAACTGATATCAATCACAATAAACAAAAGCCGGTTGGCTTAGTTCTCTATTCATGCCGAGGCGTAAGTACGGAAGACTTCGCAAAACGGTTGAGTTACCTTCAAAGGAAAACTGTTCGCGTTGCCGTTCAGGAAAATATTGCCCAATCGTTGGTCATGTTGGGCAAGAAGTTCTTCCACGTAGAGAATGGTGTGGCCCAGAATCAATTTCTAAGCGTAAGCAAAAGAGTAATTGAATCAAATACCGATTGAACTGGTAGATGGTGTTGTTTCAATTAATTCTTCAACATCCTGTTGTTGTTGTGCTGCTTCCTCTTCAATAGTTTTGCGAGAAGCTTGAGCACGATGGTAAACTTCGCGCAGAGTTTGATCTGAAATGTCGAGATAATTCCTAGTAGTCGCTATACTGGAATGACCCAACAACCGTTGAATGGTGACCAAGTCCGCCCCTCTTTCAAGTAATCCAGTAGCAAAGTTATGCCTCAACACATGGGGTGTTAGTTTTCCTTTCGGAATAGTTGCTTCAATGGCTAAGTTATCCATCAGCCTCTGGACTCCACGAGGTTGTAATCTTCTACAGCGAGTGTTGAGTAAGAATGCTAATTCAGTTTTAGCTGCTCTTTCATTTCTTATTGGTAACCAAGCTTTGATTCTATCCAATGTTCTTTCTGTAAATAATACGAGTCTGTCTTTATCGCCCTTTCCTTCAATTACTCGGGCCGAACCATCTGCAAAATCGATATCATCAATATCCAAATTACAAATCTCACTTACTCTTAGACCTGTATCTAACAACATGGCAACAACCAATGAAGCCACAGCATTTTCACTTAATCGTGAGGCTTCTAATACCATTGACAATTCACTTCGAGATAGAACTCTAGGTAATCTCTTGCCAGTCTTTACTCTTCCAATATGGTCTGGCCAAATTTGTCCAAGCCACTTCAACAAATGTTTCGCTGCAGCGAGTTTAGCATTGAAAGTTGTAGGTTTTAGATCAGATTGAGCATGAACCCAACGGTCTATTCTGCCATTTAGCGGTTCCATTCTTGAAGCCAATTCAATGATTGTCATAGAATCATAATCTTGTTGCGATAGTACATTTTCTCCAGATAATGTAGTTTCTATCAAACTTCTAAGATGGCACATATAATTTCGGCGTGTGTTTTCAGACTTATTTTCAGTACGCAATTGTTGTTGATAACAACTAACCCAATCAAGGTCCTGCAAGTGAATTAATCGGTTTGGAAGGCTTAGCGATTCAGCATCCAGCCTTAGTTGGCTTGGTTTCAGCTTTGCGTGACCGCATCTCTCTTCCTCCGCGTTTTTTTTTTGGCGTAAATCGCCTAACCGCCGAAGCGGCCGTACATCCCAATTGCTCCTAAGAGCATGAAAGAGGACAGTGGCCTATCATAAGAAGCCACCGCGCGTTAACACCAAATTTCACTATACAGTTTGACGGATAATTTTGGCAACGCTGTATTAAGACATCGGCAATTGATTGCAAAATCTTACAGAAATTGATAATTATTCAATACCAATTGCAGATTCTTGTTCTACTTCAGGTGTCAAATTATTAGGACTTTCAACAATTGCTTGTCTTAGAGATGAGCGAAGTTCAGTAAGTTCACCATAGCAGATTAGAATATCAGCATATCGTAACTGTAATTCTGAATCTGGATTCCAAATCAGGAAATTATCTCTTGACAGAGCAAATACTGGAACCTTTTCACTTGTTTTGAATAGATCACTTAATCGCTCACCAACAAGGTTTGGATGATTTCTAATTTGAAGAGATAATACACCTTGTCCAGGTACTGTGCGCATCAATTGGTCTAAATCAACTTCTGAGAATGATGCCTCTGAAATGACGAAATCAATTATTTCACCAGCAACATTTACTCCACTAGCTTTCTCAATTCCCTCAAGTCCTGGTGAAGAATTCACTTCCAATACCAGTGGTCCTTGGTCGGATTCGAGTAGATCAACTCCAGCGACATGCAATCCCAATACACGGGCTGCCCGACGAGCAACCTCTGCAAATTCTTCAGGAAGGTCAACCTTTTCTACAGTTCCATTAAGATGATAATTACTTCTAAATTCTCGACCTCTTGCCTTTCTGCGCATACTTGCAACCACTTTGTCACCAACAACAAGAGCTCGAATATCCTTGCCATGTGACTCTGCAATATATTCTTGAATCAGAATTGAACGTCCAGTCATCAACAATCCTTGAACTAGATTTTTTGCTTCATGCAAAGTATGTCGTAAGAATACTCCTTGACCTTGTGTTCCAGAAGTGACTTTGATTACGACAGGTAAACCACCAACTGAGTCAACAGCATTCTCAATGTCTAATGTATCTCGCACATATGTTGTCCTTGGAATTGGAATTCTATTTCTTGCAAGTATTTGGCTAGCGTGCAATTTATCACGACTTTGCAATATTCCTTGGCCAGTATTTGCAGTCCAGACATCTAATTGTTCTAATTGTCTTAACACTGCAACACCATGTTTGGTGATGGAATGTCCAATACGTGGAATTATCGCATCAAACATGAATGGCTCACCTTTGTGTGTAACATTAATATCGCCATCTGCAACAAATAGAGAGAATTTCATAGGGTCAACGACTTCAACATCAATTTCCCGCTTTTTGGCCTCTTCGACCAATCTTCTCGTACTATACAAACGGGGCCCCCGCGATAGCACAGCAACACGAAGACCCATATTTGCTCGTGAATCACTCTCATTATTGAGTTCATCGCCTGCTGAAATAAATTAATTATTCCGTTCCTTTCAAGTGCTTGGATAATGTGGCGACGAATATGACCGACGATGAACAGGTGGAACCCTCCGAAGATATTGTTGTTGATGAGGACATGGATGAGCAACTAGAAGACATGTCATTGGAAGGCCGTAAGGCGGCATTAACAAAGGCACGTTGGAATGTATTCATGTATCTTGGAATCGCAGCAATTTTGTTCGGTTTTGCATTATTCCCTATGCCATTTAGCGCTGATTATGATAATTTTACTAATTCAGCAGAGAAAGATGTTGGATTTATTTGGGGTTTGCCGATTCCAGGAGATGACATTACAGATGTACCAGTTACTATTTCTGTAGATGTAATAAATCCTCCAGCAAAACCTGGCGTCTTGCTTGGCGCATATCTAATCCAAACAGATGATTGTCAAAGTAATCTTGGAGAATATACTCCAATCGCAAGAAATGGTAGTGGTCACACTCATCATTACAAAGTGACGAAAACGACTCCAAGTGCTGGTGCGACTTATGACTTTGAATTTGATGTCGATCCGGCAAATTATTGCATGATTGTTCAATATGTTAATGCAAATGGTGACAATCTTGGAGATGCTAATTCAAATATGAAAGTCGATGGAAAGATGTGGCCTAACCAAGTATTCGCAGGAGTGCTTGGTTTTTGTTCCTTAATTCTTTCAGCCTTTGCCTTTATCGGTGCTCAAAAATATGGTGCAACAGTACGCACAATGTTAGAAGGCGGTAATGAAACGACTGAATCCAAAGTATTGTCTGAAATTTCCAAGGATAAAATCGCGGCAGGTCCTGCTGGCGCACCTCCTCAAGGGCCGACAGGCGGACCAACAGGCGGACCAACAAGTGGGCCTTCTGGGCCACCGAGTGGACCAACTAGCGCACCGACTACTGGACCTCCAAGTGGGCCACCTGTAGAAGTAGTAGAGAGTGAACCAGTTGTTGAAGAAGTGACTGAAGTAGCAGCAGCACCAGTAGATGTAAGATATGAAGAAACTGATAATGGATATTATTTCAAAATCTTAGCCGATGGCTCTTATGATCAATCTGTATATGTCAAAGCAGAAGATGGTTCATACTCTGCTTACGAAGAGTGAAGTGTATCAAATTACACTCGTTGAATCAAATTTGACGATTTTGTAAACATTGGTTAATAGCCATTTAATTGAGGCAACAAGCGCAGGACTTGAAAGGGATTAATGCGCGCCATTGGTTTGGAGTTCACTATGGCGGTAGAAGAGACATCCTCTTTGACAGTTGCCAAATTGAAGGCCTTATGCGTTTTGAATGATTTACCAACATCGGGTAAGAAGAGTATTTTGGTCAATAGATTACTAGATTTCGGACTTGATGGAAGTGAAGTTGGATTGTCTGTAAAGAAGGCAACTAAACCGAAACCATCTAAGAAAAAAGCACCAGAAGTCATTGAAGAAGAATTTGTAATGTCTTTGGAAGATGAAGATATCCCTGCACCCGAGGAAGATGATTCCGAGGACGATGAAGCAGTATTGCAAGATGTAGAACTTGTAGATGATGATTTTATTGATGGTGAAATCCTTGACGCAGATATTATCGATGAAGACGAGGAAGAAGAAATAGTTCCTGTTGCACCAATTCCTCGTAAGTCAAAACAAAGCGTCAATCCAGCAACTCTTGTTGATATTGTCAAACGTCCGCAAGTTGCTGCTGTCTTATTGACAGCAATGATGTTAGCAGCGGGTGGATGGTGGTACATCAATAACCAACTTGACCCGTTTACAGGAGACCCTCTGAAATATGGTGATGAAATGAAATATTCAATTTCTGAAGGAGAATTCATTGCCACTGAAGGATTCTTAGATCTCGTATTAGATAACATAGAGACAGAAGATGATATTTGTAAAATCCGTCTTGAATATTTAGGGATGGGTCAAACTTCTATTACCGATGGTGGAGGGGATGAACTCCATTCACAGAGTTCTATGGATAGATTAGGCGCAGTTTCAGTGCGTGGTGGACAAGGTGGGGATTGGCTTGCAGTTGAGGCAACCAATTCCTTTGATTTTGATAAATTCACAGTTCAACGGCATCTTCGCTCACTTCTTCCTTCAGCCCCTTGTTCCAGTTCATTTGCTAGCGTCAGCGGTTCTTCAGAATTAACATCAACTACTTGGACAGAATTAAGGGAGCAATCATCAGTTGCAAATCAAGTTCAATGGGGCCTAACATTAGATTCTGCTTACCAAGGAAATGCAATGTCATATGGTGTTGGTTCTTTGTTCGGTGGGCTTGAAACAATAGCACCTGGTTTTTCTCTACTTTCACAACCAGTTGAAATCAAAGAATTATTTGCTAATGATTTGATTGATAATGATGCGACTGGTTCAAATCTCGGATGGGACTGGAGAGTAATAGGCATTGAAAAGATAGGTTCTGAATCAATGTGGAAAATTACAGCAACTCATCATGATTTAGAATCATATTGTCTTGGCTCTGCTTCAATGACTCTTTGGGTTGGAGAAGATATTCCATGGGCTGCAAAGCAAACCGTGGATGTAGTTATTTCAGGAAGTGATTCTAACCGCGCAGGTTGTTCTGCAACCTCGAAATTATTAGGAGATTATGTATTGCCTGATGGGGAATTAGAAATTCATCACACCTTTGACCGTATCAGCATGACCAGGGGAGTAAAACTGCTTGATTTGGGTAAAAATTATGATAATCGTCCACAAGCAAATGAATTCAAACCAGATAGCGATGACCTCGTAAAGTGGGGTGAATCTGAAGTTCATATGCCGGATGAATCTAACATTAGAGGGTATAATTTGGAGCAATCAATACAATGTTTAGGTTATTTTTCAGGTGAAGTTTCTGGTGCAACAGCAGCATTGAATGATGGTGGATACATTTGGCGAGCAATAGATGAAAGAGAAAATGGTGTAACGACTTGGAATGTTTCTTGGGTTGCTACTGACAATACAGCTGGTTGGGTGAAATTTTCAATTAGTGGTCAGGCCAATGAAGAAAATTGTAATTATCTTGCCAAAGGAGCATCTGAAGAGGTATCTTATAATCGCAATTCAATTCCAAGCGCTTTGAATATTAGCATGATGGAAGCCCGATTAATGGATAATTCACGATACCCACAATTAGTTGGAAATGATAAATTCTTTACAAATGGGGGAGATTATCATCCAGAGACAAGAGTTGGATATTTGGTATTGGTTCCAGATAGTGGTCTAAACTCATTCATCAATAATTTCGTTGATAGTTCAAGTGGTGCAAATACTGTTGACTTATCACGACAATGGGATACAGAACAATGGTCTAATCATATTTCTTTAGTTGCAGATGCAAGCGATGGACGATTGATTGGCTGGAACCTTGTTCAAGGTCCATTATGAGGTGATTATTGTGGCAGAAAAGGTTGGTCGCGGATTGGACCATCTTATTGAACAAAATACTACAGAGTTAGAATTTCTCTCCGCCTATGGCTCTGGAGCGATAGAATCCGATGTGGATGCTAACTCATTGTTAGATGCTCTTGCACGCTTTTTGAAAGCAGGCAAAGTTAAGACTGAGGCATCTGATAAACAAATTACATTTTCATTCGGTAGTGCAACTATGACTGACAAAGGACTCCTCATACAATGTAATGGAGACAACTTACCTCTAGTGGATAGTGATTTAACTCAAGTTGGATTTGTTGAAGGAACTCTGTCAAAAGATAGGACAAGTGTTACTGTAATTATGCAAAATTGGGATTATGAACAGCGACGCTTTGTAGAGCGCTTAGTTGAGCATCTCAATTAATCACGGCGTGTATAGGCGATTGCCATTACAATCGATCCAAGTACAGTTGGTAATACAAATCCAGAAAGAATGCTTTCTTCCTCACCAGTCTTACAACCATCAGCAGTTGAATCTATACCGCCCCAAGAATTATCATTAAACCAACAAGATGACCAAGTTTTGAACCAATCTCCTTGAGGGAAATTTTCCTTATCACCATTTTCATACTCAGCACTAACTCTCCAGTTCACATATGTGTGGTCGGATGGAGGGGTGATAGAAACAGCATAGTTTTGGCCTTCAGCAACGCTTTCATGAGAAACTGGAGGGTCACATACTCCATCATTAGTACAGACTTGAGTAGTGATGGTAAGTGTAGTTCCATTTGCATGCGCATCATCATCAATTCTAATTTCAAAGTTCCAATCCTTTCCATCAATACTAGGAGTAGTTCTTTCAATTATTGAGAAAGGAACTTCAGAATCATTAGGGTTTTTGTCAACTCCTCCTGTCACTGAAGAACCAATAACCAATGGACACATGAGTGTGAAGATTAACGCTATTGCGAGAATATGCCTTCCGTGCATGTATCCTTGCTTGCATATGTACTTCTTGATACTTACTCAATTATCCATATTCCAAAGTTCATCGCCAACCCAATGAAGAGTTTTGATTCCCTTTCCTTTACTGGATGAAATTAATTCGGAACTATCCATCGAAGTCCAACCTATTGCAAGTGGGCGTTTATGCATCATATCTCGAATCCAAACTAAATCACCAACTACAATACTTGGGTCTGCATCTTGTATTCCTGCCACCATACAATCCGCTCCATTCATCAAGAATGGAATTGCACCATGATCTACATTAACCCATTTCGCAGAATCAGGATGTTCTAGAAAGCCTCTCAAAGTTAAGAATGCAAATCTCTTTTCTTCCTCATTTTTTAATTCAACAGCCTTGGCTATTTTTTCAACAAAAACCATTTGCCAAGGCCCATATTCTGCCATTTCAAGGAATGCGCCATCAACTGCTAAATCAATGCCGAGAGCAGTTTCTAACTCCTTTAACAAAGGTGCGATTTGTTTTCTGCGAACTGGGCGTCGCTTTTTGGTATGCCATTCCTTTGCCATCAACTGATGCTAAAGGCAACCACATTTGACCCTTAGCACTACCAACTTGTTCATTTGGCGTTTTGTCTTGGACAGGGTCATGGCGCTATGGTGTACCATTCGAACTTTTGCAAAACATGCTGAAGAACTTGGTAATCAACAACCACTAGAACCAATATTTTTTGTCAAACCTCATAATTGTATTACCACTGAAAGTCCTTTACAAATTTCACAACATCCTGGTGAAGTCCACCATGAAATTGAATGTGTAATACGTTTGGGAAATAATCTTCAAGTGGAGGCAGTAGCGGTTGGATTGGATTTAACGGATAGGGCTGCGCAATCAGAATGTCGAGAACAACAATTACCTTGGGCTAAAGGAAAGTGTTTCACCGGTAGTGCAGTGATTGGTCCATTTTCTGATTGGACAGGAGACATTCATTCCTTAGTAGATGAAAGCGAAGGATTGGCTTTGATATTAACAGTAAATGGCGAGGTTGTACAACAAGCTTCTCTTTCACAAATGAGTATTACTCCGAGTATGCAAATAGATGCTTTGCAACAATGGGCGCCAGTGTGTTCAGGCGATTACTTGTTCACTGGCACACCATCAGGTGTTGGAAAATTACATGTTGGCGACCAATTAGTTGCGATATTACAGACAATAGATGGCCGTTCAGTATCGCGCTTTGAAGCGAATTGTGTCTAAGGGTTGCTTTCATATATGCTTGGCCGGTCGCATGGCATCGTAAGGATTGGTTATAATGGCACAATGGCATGGAATCTCCCGTCGCAAACCATCAGGTGGTCGTCTAGTTCAGGCTCGCAGCAAGCGTTCTACTGAAATTTCTACCGAAAAGCAATTCGCATTAGTCGGTGAACCAAAGCGTAAAATTTACCGAAAGACTGGTGGAAATAGCATGGTTCGTGTAATGTCTGAGAATCGTGTTTCTCTAAACGATACTAAAACTGGAAAGACTACTATTGGAAAGATTCATTCAGTAGTTGAGAACCAATCTAATCCTAACTATGTTCGTAGAAATATTCTGGTCAAAGGAGCAATTATCGAAACCGACAAAGGTCGTGCCCGTATTACTTCTCGTCCAGGTAAGGACGGCGTCATCAATGGCGTTCTCCTTGAATGATTTGATAACCCTGTTATCCACACCGGTATGATGGGGCGTTACCCCAAAGAGGTGAGATGATGGAGCACAACCCAGACAGACTTAGTATCTGGCCGGGATATTTTAATGCAAAAATCTCACGCCGTAATGGCCGTCGTGTTCCAAAAGATGCTTCGGTAATAAAGCCGGATTTAGAAGGATTGTTTCTTGCAGCAAGAAAGGTAGGACTTCGTAAAATCAAGCGTGAAGAAGGAACCAGTCATCCACGCCGCCCTCATGCAAAAGAAGGAAGACTATGGGTTTCAAGAAAAGGCTCTAAGCAAACAATAGGGGCTAATTCAAAAGAAGAAATATTGCAATTGATTGGTGGTGAGTGGCGTCAGATGCAACGTGATTTGAAAGAAGCTCAAGCAGATCGAGAAGAAAAAGGCCCACAAGCGGGGGACCGTCGTGCACGTTCACAAAGAAAGGGAAGTAACCGTTCACAGAGTAAATCTACTTCCTCAAAAAAGAGTTTCAAGAAAAGAGGATTCAAGAATTGAATTCAATTTGTTGGAATCTCATGCAACCAACCAAATTCATCATTGACTGTTTCATTTTGAATTCCAGTAATTTGATTGTAAAGAGAAGTTGTAACGCTTCCAGGTGAACCGTTACCAAATACTGCTTTACTCTCACCTTTTGTAATTGAGCCGATAGGAGAAATTACTGCAGCAGTTCCACAACAGAAAGCCTCATCAGCATTCATTGCAAATTCAGCAGTTACCTTTGTTTCAACAACTTCCATTCCATTATTGCGAGCCAATTTGATAATTGAATCGCGGGTAATTCCAGGTAAAATCGTTCCAGTTAATTCAGGAGTGTATAGAATTCCATCCTTTAGACAGAAGAAATTGGCAGCACCTACTTCTTCAATACAGGTATGTGTTTCAGCATCAAGATAGATTACTTCAGAAAAACCAGCTGCCTTTGCCTTTTTACTCGGCATCATTCCTGGTGCATAATTTCCTATTGCTTTAACTCCGCCAGAACCACCAGGGGCAGCGCGATGATATTCTTCTGAAATTAGTAAATCAATTGCAGAAACTCCTCCTTTGAAATATGGGCCTACAGGGGTGACATAAACTAAGAATGTGTAAGATGGTGCAGGTGCAACGCCAAGAACTGGTCCCGAACCCATCAATAATGGACGGACATAAAGTGCTCCTTTACCCATTGGAGGAACCCAATTTAGATTTGCTGCTACAACTTGTTCAACAGCATCAATGAAAATAGATTCAGGAACTGGTGGCATCTTCAAACGGTCAGCACCGCGTTGCATTCTTCTAGCATTTTCCTCAGGTCTAAAAAATACAACTCTATCGTTTGCAGTACGGTATGCTTTCATTCCTTCAAACAAACCTTGTCCGTAATTTAGAACACCAGCAGCTGGAGAGATTGACATATTCCCATATGGGCGCAAATCACCAGGCATCCAAGCATCACCTTGCTTGGTTTCTGTCAAATACATAGTATCGGTTGGTGTTAAAGAAAATGTTAGGCTATCCCAATCGGTCTTGTTATTCATCATTTCACCAAGCCCGACATTTGTATGGGGGCATAGATGCCTTTCAAGCATTGCGGCCGATTATTCAGCATATTCGGCAGGAAAATTTTCTGAGGAAAAATATGCAGGGGTGAGTTGAAGGACTGTGAGCCGTTTTGGTTGTTGGGGGAGAGTATGACTTGGTGCGGCGAGGTCGGGATTATCAGTGGACGGTATCACTCCACTGATACGATTGAAGATGGCCAATCAAAATCGCGCACCGTTGTGGAATTATTTGGTCGTTGTAAAAATGGCCAATCTATTTGTTTGCTAATCGACGGCCTTTCTCCATCCTTTGAAGTGGCCAGCCTTGGGGCATGGAATGAAGGTGAAGAATTACCAGAATACCTTGTAAACAGACTTCGTAGTCTCAAAGGTCATGCAGATATTGTTAGTTACGAAGGCCCAGTAATGAAACTGACAGATTTGGGAATGAGGCCAACATGGAAGATAGTAGTAAAACAGCCATACCTAGTTCCACAATTACGGAAAAAATTACAGCAACAAGGTTGGCATATTTTTTCAGGTGATATTCCTTATTTGAATCGAGTATTTCTGGATTTAGATTTAGGAATGCATATTTCTATTGAAGGGCAATTAATTGATGAAAGAAGTTCTGATGATGCTGATAACAGCCGAATGAATGCGGTAATTGAAGCGGGAGGAGTGGGGCGTTATCCGGTTGATCTTACGGTTAGTTGCGATCTATCCGATCTAGTTGCAGCAGAACCATTTGCAGTTCCATTCAAGGTGTTTTCATTTGATTTGGAAACTAGTATTGCTCATAATACAGTATTGTGTGGTGCTGCTTGTATTGAAAATATGCAAGATGGAACACGTCAAGAATTCACATTCACTGGAAAAGAATCTCATATTCTCGAACAAATGACACTTGTCGTTAGGGCAAACGATCCAGATATTATCACTGGTTACAATATTGATAATTTTGATTTACCGCGATTGCTTGAGAGAACCGATTTAATGGCTAAGAAAATAGAATGGAGAAAAAGAGCCCAGTTATTTGGTTGGGGTAGAGTTCCTCAAATTGAGTCGGAATTGAAACGGGTCAGAACAGGTCTAATGCCAAAACGCCAATCCAATCGGGCTTGGAATCTAGCAGGGAGGGCGATAGTTGATTGTTGGTGGCAAGCAAGAATTGCTCTCAAACCGCAAAGAGAAACTCTTAGTTTTGTTTCGAAATTATTATTCCCAGACGATGATGAACGCCATAAAATGGATATTGATGCATCAAATATGGATGTTGAATGGGCTAATCGTCCAGATGAAGTTCTTGAATATTGTATTCGAGATGCAGTGTTACCGTTGGATATTCTAGGTGCTATTCAAGTAATTCGTCGTAAGGAAGCGGTTGCCAGTGTTGCCAAAGTCAATTTTGATATCGCTGCTAATGGTAGTACAAGTCAGTTAATCGATTCCTTAGTAATTCGTTTAGCCGACTCAAAAAATATTGCAGTTCCATTAACCGGTTCAGCAGATGCCAAAGAAGGTCAGATTACTGGCGGTTATGTTCACGATGTTGAAGCAGGTTTGCATCCATGGATTGCGGTGTTGGATTTCAAGAGCATGTATCCTTCTATAATGATAGGTCACAATATTTGCTATACTACGAGAGTGGACTCAAATCAAGATATTCAACCAGCAGAAGATGATCCAGTCCATACTGCGCCTACTGGTGCAATATTCCTTCATCAAGATAATCGTAAAGGATTGATTCCATTATTATTAGAGGATTTAATGTCTCAGAGAGATGAACATAAAGCTGGTATGAAAAAGGCCAAAGTAGAACAAGATGACAAGGCTTTACAATTTCACGATTCTATGCAATATGCGGTAAAGATATTGATGAATTCCTTTTACGGAGTTTTTGCATCAGGATTCTATCGTTTTACACATCGTGATTTAGGTTCATCAATAACCGCTTGGGCACGTCATAACATCAAGGCGATAATAGCCAGTTTAGAAGAGGAAGGCCATTCAGTAGTATATTCAGATACTGATTCAATATTCGTTCGTTCTCCAGTTGCTACAGATTCAATTTCAGTAATTAAAGAAGATTCAACAGATGAAGAGATTGAAAATTGGAATAATGCAAAACAAGCGATGATAGATTTTGGCTTGGACATTGCTCAACGTTTCAGTAAAGATTCTGCAATATTGGAATTTGAAAAAGGCTTGTCGGTATTTTTCAGCCATGGTGCAAAGAAAAGATATGTTGGCCAAGTGGTTTGGCCAAGTGAAGAAATGCTGATTCGTGGCTATGAAACACAAAGGACTGATACATTCTCTTATCTGCGAGATACGATGAAACAAATGTTCAATTATGCTTTGGCTGATGAAGGTGATGATTTGGTACAATATGCATTGAGCAGAGTTCAAGCGATTAAAAACAAACAAGTTGATGCTTCTGAATTAGTTCTTTCAAAATCTTGTAAAGGTAAATTAAACAAAGATGGTAGTATTGATTTTACTAAACATTATGCGAATCCAGACTCAATGGCACAAGTTAGAATCGCTCGCGCTTTGATAGCAAAAGGACTTGGATTTACTCCTGGAATGAAAGTTGCATACATTGTAACAGATGCAAGTAATAGGCCAATGACCGTTGAACCTTGGATTGAAGGTGAAGAAAATGGAGGCATTAGTGGCTATGATGGAATATTCTATGCAGAACGACTTGCAGCAGCTATTGGGCGAATAACAGAGGCATTTGGATGGACTGCTAAAGAATTGGTTGCGGGTAACCGTCAAACCTCTCTATTTTCCTTCTAAACCAATACATTGGAAGGAAGGGCTTTTCAAACAGCAGGCATAGCAAGTAAACGATGAAGTTACAATTTGGTCCACTATTGCTGGCTGGCATGATGGTATTAGTCAGTTTGTCAGGTTGTATTTTTGAGGAAGGGGAATCATCTTCCAAGAGTGAGTTATTAGCAGTATTCAACTTTTCACCTAGTGA
>Ga0206679_10002774_pt1 | contig 13749 bp, 10 predicted proteins | sample M110012015metaG_FD_155464 | JGI IMG/M metagenome (GOLD analysis project Ga0206679, IMG submission 155464) | Ammonia-oxidizing marine archaeal communities from Monterey Bay, California, United States - M1 100m 12015 | ecosystem: Environmental > Aquatic > Marine > Intertidal zone | place: USA... | reverse complement strand
CAGAAATTCCTTAACCTTTCCTTTTAGGAGATACCAAATCCAACATGTTTGGCGTGGAGATAGACCTGGGAAGGGTAGATATCAAGAATTCACTCAGTGTGACGCAGATATTATCGGGAGTACAAGTAGCCTATGCGAGTTAGATTTAGTCCAGGTTTTTTCTGAATCACTTACTGACTTGGGAGTGCCTGGTTTTACCATTTTAATAAATGACAGAAGAATCCTAGCTGCTGTAGCATCTACTATGGGAGTGCCGGATGAGAAGCTTACAACTTGGACTGTAGCTGTTGATAAGTACGATAAGGTGGGGCTTGAAGGGGTGAAAATTGAACTTGAAAAAAACGGATTTAGCGAGAGTGTAGTTTCTGGGATAGAAACTCTTTCGGAAATAAATTCTAATGCCAACAGTTTTGATATTTTATCTAAATTGTCAGAGTTTATAAAAGGAAATGAAAAGGGTGAGCGTGGCCTTAAAGAAATGGAGTTGCTACTAAATAGAGCAAAGAATGATGGGATTGTAGCTCCAGAGATCAAGTTTGATGCAATGTTAGCTCGTGGTTTAGATTACTACACAGGAGCTATTTTTGAAGTAAAAGTTGCTGATTCTCCAGTGGGTAGTATTTGTGGAGGTGGACGTTACGACAATCTTACAGGTATATTTGGCTTAGAAGGTATGAGTGGTGTGGGTATAAGTTTCGGAGCAGATAGGATAGAGGATGTCCTAGAGCATTTCAATAAATTTCCGGAAAAAATAAATAAGACTACAGACGTCTTAGTAACCCAAATGGATCCCACAAATTGTTTAGAAGAGTTAAAGTTGGTTTCTCAAATTCGTGCTTCTGGGTTTTCTGCAGAATTGTATCCAGATCCTTCAAAACTCAAAAAGCAGATTAAATACGCAAACGATATAAATATCCCCTATGTGGTGTTTATTGGAGAGGATGAGCGTAATTCTGGAAAGGTGACTCTAAAGAATATGTCAGATGGTACTCAAATGACAATATTTCCTCAGGAAGTAGTGAAGAATATTTAAACTTGCTGCTAATTTAAAGTATAGCTTCATTTTATTCTTCGTTTTCTCTTATGCCCTCAATAAATGGGAGGCTACGTTTCATCTCCTTCCCTTCAAACTTAATTGTATATGTAGCTTCGTATGAGTCAGAACTAATTTCAATTCCGACATAGTCTATGGGCTTGTCATTGATTACAGCTTCCCATAGTATATCAGCAACCCAAGGCATAATAGCTAAAGAACGAATAAATCGAGAGTTATCCATTTCAAAAATCTTATAATCAGAAATTTCGAAGCTCCAAGAATTTTTATTTATTGAAGAAAGCAAAGAGAGTAGATGCTCTACATGAGTCGTGCAAGTGCTGAACTCGATTTGATTGGTAGCTGATTCGTTAAGGATCTCTCTTAAATGTCTGCTAAATGTTGTTAGTAATGATCCAGCCCAAGCCTCGTTACCGCTAGCGATAGCGATGTTTAATTTGTCTATTGAAACCCCAATTCTTTCAATAAATGTATTGATGGTTTCTGTATCGTTATCATATTCTCGAAGTTTAGAAAGTAAAAATGTAACCTCATTTAATCGCATGGTATGATCTCTCACGTGCATGGCTCTTTCATTTTGCTTTCGAGCTCTCTTAAGGAAGAACTTGTTTTCTGCAATTTTTATCAGTTTTAACCACCCGAGATATTTGATTTTAGGTTCAAATTTTCGAGCTACAATAAACCCTATGACAAATAGAATTAAAGCAACAAATGCTTCCATTAAGACACCAGGTTTTTATATACCCATGACCAAGCAGCAGAGAAAGCGCTTTGTTTTCCCGATTTCACTTCTTGAGATAAATCTTCCCAAAGCGCTTTAGAACTAGATTCCCCCATTTTTTTATCTAATAAAATATCTTTTGCGTGGGAGAGCATCCTGTCAGATTGTTGGTTTGACCTCTGAGTTAAGAAAAATCCAGACATTAGCCAATTTTTTGCTAGACTCTCAATCTGCTCTCTCACTTCGTCATGTCCAGATCCGGTTATGCTACTTGCAGTCATTACCTCGACTACTTCTCCTCCATCTGGAATGGGGGATAAATGCAAAGAATTGCTATAAGATTGTGCTGTTTTTAAACACGTGTCGATGCGGTCTCCGTCTGCTTTGTGGACTACAATTAAGTCAGCCATTTCGACTATGCCTCTTTTAATCCCCTGTATCTCATCGCCGGCTCCTCCGATGAGTAATAGAGTGAAAACGTCAACCATTTCTCTGACTGAAGTCTCACTTTGGCCTACGCCTACAGTTTCAATAATTATCTTGTTATATCCAGCTGCTTCACATAAAATAATGGCTTCCATGGTGGCTCGTGCAACTCCACCAAGAGCCGCGGCGGCAGGAGAGGGGCGGACGAAGGCGGCGTTGTGAACGGCCAGCTCATCCATTCTGGTCTTATCACCTAAAATACTGCCGCCAGTCTTCTTGCTAGAGGGGTCAATAGCAAGTACGGCTACCCGATCGCCATCATTGATCATATCTAATCCAAGCCTCTCAATAAAAGTACTTTTCCCAACGCCCGGTATGCCAGTAATCCCTATTCTCAAGGTCTCTTTGCCCGAGGAAAGGTCCTTAACGGCTTTAAGTAGCTCCTGAGCAAGTGGTCTGTCCGAGGGGTTTTCGCTTTCTATTAAGGTTATGGCTTTTGCTAGTTCTTCGCGTTTCCCTTCAACAATAGCTGCTGCGATTTCAGAGGCGTTAAAATCCACAGTCCGATTTGACTGAATTCTTTTTCGCGCAGCATCGACAGCATTATTTTTGGAAGACACTTTCTGACTACTCATGTGGGGAAGTTAACAATCCTTTCATGTTTTGCCACATTTTGATGGCTTAACTTGCGAGTATGAATATGCGTTTAATAATTTGGGCCATTTCTTTTGCTTTTTTTGCAGCCACTTTTTCAGCCCAAACCTTTGCCCCATTATCTCGTTGTGATTCTTCAATAGTCGTTAGCGGTTGGGTTTTCGAATCCTATGGTGGCATTATTCCCACAGCTATGGCCGTGAATCGCGAAAGCGGGGGAGGTGTTTTTGTGGAGCGTGACGGCAGCTTTTTAGTTCGTGCGTGTCCAGGTGATACACTTGTCTTCGGTGCTATAGGATATTATTCTGTGGAGCGTGAGGTTGTTAAGTCTATGCGCGCCTCGGAATTGAAAATCCAATTAAAACGATTAAAAGTCGAAGTAGGTGTGGCGGAAGTGTATGCTCCAAGAGCTTTGCTTGAAATACTCCACGATATAGAGGCGCTTGGATACGATGAAAGAGATTTCAGAGTCTCTGGAGTAAACGCACTACAAAGCCCGATTACATTTTTGTATGAGCAATTCTCTCGAAGTGAACAATCAAAAAGATTAGAGGCTGAGTTAGTCAATAAAGACAACAGGCGAGAATTGCTTCAAGAATTATTTGTAAAGTATGTAGATTACGATATAGTACAGCTCAAACAAGAGGAGTTCGATGAGTTCGCGGAGTTTTGTGATCCCGGAGATGAGCTGTTAAAAAAGTGGACTCAGTATGAGTTTATCTTATATGTAAAAAGACAATACAGTCTTTTTAAGATGATACCCCACCGGTTGGATGAGGGAGATTATAGGTATGATCTAGATTAAGTTAAGAAGGCTGAATCCATATAAAACACGAAGATTTGGAACATGTATGATATGATACAGTACCCCACGGCTATGACGTGAAGAACTCTATATTTTTCATTCAACCTATCGAACCTTACTACAAGGTCCACAAATAGAGTTCCAAGACCTAGAAATTGGATTATCATAAGAGGAGTTCTGGTAAAATCGAAAGCTTCTGTTATTATAGTCGCTTGTGAAGGAAAAAGGTTATCTAAAAGCTCTGAGAAGAGAAATAGAGTGGCAATCGTCATTATCGCCCACAAAGTCACTCGAATCATCTGTCCGTCTTTATTCATTTAACAAAGATAACACGCTAAAAAGAGGTTTTACACGTTCGTAAGTGAGCAAACATTGTTATTTGGTTTTTTTATTTCTTATTTAAGACTATCTTTCAGATTCAAACACAAGACTCATGAAGATTTCTATATCCACCTCTCGCGCACGTTTTTTTTCAACTGTAGCAATCATCTTGGCTGTGATAAGTTTCTCTCTTTCTTCTTGCGCTGCAAACCATGAATCTTGTGAAGCTTACCAGAATGTTGAGTTAACCTCGGAGTAATTCTCTTTTAGCGCCTTTTTCCTTTAGAACTGAAAGTATATAAACGGTGCGGGAGCTGCAGCACCAACTTTCCAAAGAATAGCAGAGACTATAATTGATATGCAAAAAACAACTGTTATATGAAGAGTTGTAAATCCGTTTATCACTTTAGATGTGATTTTTGTGGGCATTAGATGAAGCAAGTATCCACTTGCCATTACAGAAATAACAATTAGGTGCCCTTTAAGTAAGTCTAAGGGAGGGATGTCGTAGAAATGATTTGTGATTTGGTATAAAAGATCGTTTGCTGTGAACCACTCAGTTAGAATATTGTGATCGCCAGCAGCTGTGTCCCAACCAATGCTCGATCCCGACCGAAACCAAATTCTTGTAAAGGTTATGAAGTTGAAGGTTAAAATCACCCCCCAAGCTCTCGCTATAAACTTCTCGCTTTTTGCCCAAGGTAGATGTCTGCCGACGATTTTGTAAACCAACAGTCCAATTCCGTTCAGCGCCCCCCACAGAAGAAAATTCCATGATGCTCCATGCCACAATCCGCCAATAATCATCGTCGCTAGGATGTTTAAGTATGTCGCAAGTTTTACCCCCCATTTTGTAAACATTACTCCTGAAGCATAAATCATCATTAACACTCCGCCACCTAAAAAAATCACTCCTAGATTGATTGCTTCCTCGCCTTCTCGCAACATTAGTCCAGCGAACAAGACAATTCCTATTGAGAAAATCACGGAAAATAAGCTTGCGCTTCTGCTGCCACCCATAGGAATATATAGGTAATCCCTTAACCAAGTTGAAAGTGAGATATGCCACCTACCCCAAAACTCCCCCACATTTCTAGCTTTATATGGAGATCTGAAATTTTCAGCCAAACGAAACCCCATAATAAGAGCTACTCCTATTGCTATATCACTATATCCACTGAAATCGGCAAAGACCTGTAGGCTATATCCATATAGACCCAGAAGAACCTCCATGCCGCTATAGCTAGTGGGGTTTGCGAAAACTCGATCGACTAAGTTCATCGCTATATAGTCAGCTATAACGATTTTTTTTATCAGACCTGTTAAAATCCACCACACTCCTAGGTTGAATTCTTTTCTTGATAAATCGTATTTGCTTTGAAGTTGTGGTATAAAGTCTTTCGCCCTAACGATAGGTCCAGCAACGAGTTGTGGGAAAAATGTGACATAACAACCGAAATCTAAGAGTGATTTTACGGGGGAGACTTTACGTCTGTATACATCGATGGAGTAGGATAAGGTTTGGAATGTATAGAAAGAAATCCCCACCGGCAGCAATATTGATTCAACTCTAAATGAAGTGTCGAAAAGCATAGCGCTAGAATCTGCTAAGAAATATGCATACTTGAAAAACCCGAGCAACCCCAGGTTTATTAAAACACTGAGAGTTAACCACAGCCGCCTTTGCAAATTCTCACTTCTATCCATCACCGCGGCAATTCCCCAATCAGCTACAGTAGAGAAGAGGAGCAGGAATACGAATGCAGCACTCGTCTTCCAGTAGAAAAACAAGCTTGCGGCAAACAAAAAGGCATTACGCATAGCCGATTTATTCTTCAGCAACGAAAGCCCTACCATCACTGTGAGAAGGAAAATATAAAAGGCTGGCCTTGTAAATAGTAGCTGAGTGCTCATTCTCCTTCACTGGCTTGTTCCCAGGATCTATACTCCGCTCTCAACGATTTATCTAACAACTCCCCAATCATTTTTGCTCCCTTAGGCGTGAAATGTACCAAGTCTGATGAAGCTAGTTTAGGTGTTCTTTCAGCCCAAACCTCCATCGTTCCAGCTCCCCCCATAGCCTCAAATAAATCCCAATAAAGAGCTTCTTCTAATATCGTCACCTTCTTCATCTCGGCTCTAATCGCGCCAAGCATAGGGTAGGTAAGTGCTGTAGAATCGGATGTAATACCCATATCTGATGGTCCTATAATTAAGAAAGTGGACTTTGGTAGTATTGTTTTTAAATATTTCAACTGGTATCGGAACCTCTTCCCATATCTCTCAGCGGCAGCCTGGTCTTTAACATACGGCGCGGTATTTCCGCCGAATTGTAAAATGACCATACCCACATCCCAGTTCTGTAAATATTTTTTAAAATGTTCTTTGTTTAGGGTTTTAAAGACAGTCCCTGAACTAGAACGCATGGGAATATTGTGAATTGCAAGACCACTCTCACTTCCAAGTCTTATCCCCGTTATTTCAATCTCATATCCATCAAAGCTAAAAATCACCTCCTCCTTTTTGCCCACTAAATCAACTAATATAGAACTGTGGTTTCCTGAGCTTGACGGTGCTATATCTATAGTAATGGAGTCAGTAAATTCCCCTGAAACCGTAAGCCTCCCTCCAAGTGGTGCTGCCCCGATAAACACTTCCGCCTGATGCCAAACTTGATTTTTTCTAAACCCCATCGGATGTGGTTTAACGATTACTTTTCCATTATTGCGAATTCTTGATAAAGTAGCCATACCTCCATAGCACGTGTGTTCAAGAGTAGAGTCTATTGTTCCGAATTTAGTAAATCTCTTTATGTCGCCCTCGTGTTGTTGCCTAACTGCAAGTGCTGGAATCGGTTGTATTGCTGGTATTAGTCCAGGGCCACTGCCTCCCCATGTTTTCTGCCAACTGGATCGGATTCTTCCAGTAATTCTATCTCCTTCAATTTGGGAATCTCCGAAGTGAAATACGTGTAATTTAGAGTCTGAGTTTAACCTGTTAAGCTTTTCGAAAAACGCCCATAAATTTTGTTTCGCTGCGTTGCTTCCTGAAATCCTTTTCTCCTTTGCTAAATCTCTCACACTACAAGTGTCGTAGTCAGGACGCCAAAGATTGGTTTTTAGAATCGGTGTTTTATCGAGTTCAAGTACTGTCTCGAACGCGATCTCAACTTCAACTTTAGGTATGGAGTCACCTATGGACTCTATTTCAAATGCAGTTTCCTGGTCGACGACTTCCTCTTCATATTCCACTTCCTTTGATACCTGTACTTTCTCGACCTCAAAAAATTTAATTAATGAAGAATGGTAGAGAACACCTACGAGTAGAATTAGAAATAAGGCGGTGTGACTAGGCTCGTGAAATTTATTGTTAGTCACCTTGGCTACTTTGGAATAGTAATTAAACTTCCGAAAGTAATATGTGTGCTTGTGCCGAGATTGTTGGCAGCTTGTATGTCAGAGACGGGAACGTTATATATTACTGATAATCGATACAGTGTCTCTCCTTTTTTCACAAGGTGAGATCTTAAGCTAGCGCTTGGATTGTTAAGGTCGAAGTTCTCGATTAATCTAATAACGATGCTTAATTCTTGAATAAAAAATTCGAATTCATCTTTAATTTGGCTCTCTATAAAGAGTAATTTAAGACCAGGAAGTAGTTCTTGATTATTAAGAGACTGTAAGGATTTTAATGAACGGGCTGATTTGTCACAGTCACATTTTTCATGCTCGAATCTTCCATAGAGCATAAGAGGAATGAAAGCAGCTGAAGGCGGGAGTTCTAAAACCTCGGCTTTACTACGCCAATCCTCTTCACATCTCTCAAACCATTTATTAACCTTTAGAAGCTTAGCATATTCGTCTGCTCGATAAGCCTCCATTATTTCTGATTGTAGGCCTTTATCGTCTGCTACAATTTTATATAGAATTTCCCAATTGTCTGGGGCCCTAATTTCCTTTTTTAATTCTGGAGTAAAGGTTTGGGATTGAAAAGAATTGTGAGTGAAAAACAGCGCAAGAATCGCGGAGATTTTACTGATATTTTTCAAGATCGACAGCATCAATTAATCCTTCCAAGCCTGTTCTATCAGGAATTTGACGTGAGATCTGTGAGCTTTTGTGAGCGCATCAGGCGAATGTGCTCCACTCTCGAACTTATCTATACGATTCAACTCAGATATAATTACTCCGCGAGAGATTCTGTCGTATTTCTTGTCCGGATCTAATGCGTTTATTAACGATTCTGTATATGCAATTTGAATTCCTTGGCGGAATGTGTTTACAGATGTGCGAAGATCTGTTTTAAAGATGTCGTCTGTTAAGTCGCCTAAGTATGAAGACAAATCGTACTCTCCTCCGTAAAGCGAGACGTCTGTGAGCCTTCTGAGGACATTGCGGTGGAGTAAGTGGTCGAGTGCGGCTCGTTGTGCAGAAAGTACTCTGGCGTGAATCTGGGGAGTCTCTGGGCCGCCAAAGAAGCCGAAGCCTCTTCTCTGGGCTTGTAAATAACGGTATGTGCTACTCGCAGCATCAAAGGCATCGGGAGCAAAAGCGTATTTCGCGAGTGCTTCAAGAGCAGCTTTTTGGTCCTCCAGTGAAACTGGTGTGTATGGTTTACCGTCACCGATGTTAGCTGGCCCAGAACGGTCGTAACGCACGCCGGCAATTTGGCGGGTCATAACACGCAGCTGAATAGCATATTCGCCAGTGAGGGAGTAATATGCTGAACGTACTTCTTCGAAACTTGATCCCAATCCTGAATGTTTCTCAACTATTTGAGGAAGCAAGTGATTTACCAGTTCACACCTTTCAGAAGCGTATGCAACAGGATCGTTTGAAAGGTCATAGATGTTTACATCTGGGTTAACTCCTTTACCCGAACCTCGCATGTCATCCGCGTCGTTACCAAACTGGAGTAGGGGAGAGTTTGACTTAGAGAGGATTCCTTCTAATCTAGCTCTTTCTTCCGCAATATCTGTGAGACCTGTGCTGTAGCCGTACTCTATAGTCCAGTAGTCATATGGTCCTGGAGAGTCATCATAGTATAGGGTTAAATCTTCAGGGTTAAGTGTAAAGTTTATAGCAGGATATTCCATTACACTGTTGCACATCCCGTTTTCTGCGACCTTATCAGCATCCTTAAGTTCATCTGGGCTAAGCATAGTAGAACCGTGCATATTGTGACTCAACCCTAGCGTATGACCTACTTCGTGAAGAGAAAGGCGGTGTAAAGTTTGTCTTGTAAACTCAATGTGCTCTTCATCATTGTATGATAAAGTTTTCATAGCGGCCAAAGTGAACATAGAGTTTCGAGCCATCATGTCCCCGGCTTCACATCGGTTCATCATCTCAGCTGTTTTTTCCCGAGCTGTTTTCTCATCATTCGATTCTGCACTGTTTTCGCTGGTTTTAAAAGTTTCGGATTTCCAAAGTCTACGTGTCATACCGGCAAACTCGAGCATAACATCAGCCCCTAAGATCTCTCCTGTGCGAGGGTTTACAAAGCTGGGGCCGTAACCACTAAAAGGTATCGATGGAGAGGAAGTCCATCTAAGAACATTGTAACGTATATCTCCAGCTTCCCAAGTGGCATCGTCAGGTTGGATTTTCACAACGATCGCATTCTTAAATCCGATCTTTTCAAAGGCTAGATTCCATTTCTCAACACCAGTTTTGATATAGTCACGAAATTCATAAGGCGTTGTATTTTCTATCCACCATGTAATGGGTTTAATGGGCTCTGAAAGAGCCGCTGACGAATCCTTCTTTTCTAAGCGCCACCTGTGTATCATATCTTTCCACGGAGTTAAATCAGTAGATGTCATGTCATTTACCTGCGTCATAAAGAAACCAATTCTTGCATCATCTTGACGTGGTGTGAATCCATCCTCTGGCATATTCATAAGAGCGTGACGGTAGCCAACAGTTATGTAGCGAGAATCTGTAAGTGCTGATGCATGAACAGATGGATTAGCGTTGTCATAAACGTAGTCAACTCTAACCTCTAGGTTCTCAGGGTAGATATTGAAGTTTATGATTTTTGTCTTTTTACTCGAAAGTTTACCAAGAGAACTTTTTCTTCCAGGGCGAGATGGCGGCTTAATCATAGCGATGTTCTCACTTAAGAATAGAGCGTCTCCAGAGATTAGGAATATTGAGTCATCACCCTCTTTCGCAATGATCTCTAGGCTCGCTAGAATTGGAGTGTTGATGTTCGCGTGTTCTGAAAGTGAAAGCGGACTTTCAGGATCGAAATAGTATGAAGTGTTTTCCTGGTGAACTTCAATTCTATCGAAGTGCTTATGGAAGGTAATGATTTTGCTAGATCGGTAGTTTCCACGGTAATTACCTGTTTGCAATACCCCGTCCTCTACCTGAGAAAAGTAAATAAACTCTTTCTTTAAAGATTCCTTTGGAATAGCCATCCAAGACTCACCAGTAATGGTATCACGATACATGGTGAACAGTCCGTTGAATTGCTCTGCTTCTTTCGTAATCTTCGAAATAGATTTTACGTCAGACTTATGACTCTTATCAGTAGTCTCCTTTTTATTTTTTCTTTTAAAAAGTTGAGCGTCAATACTATTAGGAGCTACTACTTGAAGCCCTAATATAATGGATAGAGTCATAATTAGAGTTCGAAAAGTCATCATAGAGTAAAATTTAAATGTAAGAGCACAATATAAGACCTACTCTACGATACCTATTTAAAACCTCTCGTTTTTTTTATCTCTTCGTATGCACTCTGAACTTGTAGGAACCTCTCTTTTGCCTGTTTCTTAGGCCCCTCTCCGAGGTCACCAATTTTATCTGGGTGGAACTTAATTGCAAGTTTGCGATAAGCTTTTTTCACTTCAGAGTTTGAACAATCTTTTGAGATCTCAAGAACTTTATAAGGATTTGCTGAGCCTGTGTTAAATGGTTCTTCTATGCTAGTAATATCCTTAGCGCTAATACCTAAGTGGCGAGCTATGGTGCGAATTAAATCTATTTCACTCTTATCAACGTTTCCGTCTGACTTAGCAATCCCGTACAGATATTGAAGTAGTAGGAGACGCTTAGGGTGATCCATATTAGTACGGATTTGGGATGCGACGCCCCTAACATCAACATTCTGTTTGAGAGCCTCGCGCAGAAGAAGTAGAAGCTGATCCGCCATATCGTCCCCGAAATTCAACTTAAAGAATTTCTTTACGAACTCGAGTTCAGACTTAAGGACTTTGCCATCAGCATTCATCACCGCTGCGCTAAGAACCACGAGAGCCATGGCGAAATCACCACTACGAGTGGCACCATGACCTTGATAAGCTCCTCGACTACCCTGTTCATTCATCTGAATGCCTGAGGTGAAGAATAAGCCTACTTGATACCCTAATATACCTCCTATAGGACCTCCTAAGGCCCAACCTATGGCTCCCCCAACCCATTTCCCAAATCCAGCCATAGTTCTCTTTTTGAAATTATCTAATTACTACATCTAACTAATAATTAACACTAGCTAAGACATTGTTGTATTCATGACTGTAAGTTCTTATATCCAAGCTCAATAAATGCAGTGAGTTCTTCACCTTCTAGAATTCCCTGAGAAAGACGAGCTAAATCTGCAGCATATCTAACTGTCGTAGATCGAACTGTTTCATCTTTTTCTTTCAATAGTTGAGTTGTTAGAGGGTGGTTAGAGTTGATTGTCACATCGTACTTCTCAGGCATGTCTCCGAACATTTGAAATCCACCTCCACCAACAGCTTGTTGTTCTTTCATACGACGCATCCACTCACTACGTGTGATGACAAATGGAGCTGAAGTAGGTGACATAGCAGCGAACTTAAGGTCGTAGCCACTTTCAGGGAACGCCCCTTGAATGATGGGTTTTAATACCTCTTGCTGCTTTTCATCAAGCATGCTTGTTGTCTCCTCATCTTTCTCGATTAGATTCTCTATTATTTCTGAATCTACACGCTTGAATTGAACATCGGAGTGGGTTTGTTCTAACTTACCTACAACGTGAGCTGCAAGTGGCCCTTCCATCACGAGAACTTTGTATGCTCTGTCAGTTGCCTCTTTAACGAAAGTGTGCTGAGCTGAAGCATCAGAGGTGTAAGGCAGAATTATTTTGCCAGACTTATCTTTCTGAGACTCACCCACTGCAGCGATTAGCTCATCATAAGTCATGCACTTGCCGTCAGTGTCTTTATATAGATAGAATTTTTTTGAACGCTCCGAGAACTTCTCGTCAGTTAGAATCCCGTATTCAACAAATATTCTCAAATCATCCCACTGCTTCTCAAACGACTCTCTGTCGTTTTTAAACATACTAGCGAGTCTGTCTGCGACCTTTTTAGAAATGTACCCTGATATCTTTTTCACATTAGCGTCTTCCTGAAGGTAAGAGCGGCTTACGTTAAGTGGAATATCTGGAGAATCGATAACTCCGTGGAGCATAGTAAGGAAGTCAGGAACGATGTTCTCGACGTTATCTGTGATAAATACTTGGTTAGAGTAAAGGTGTATCTTATTTTTCTGTAGTTCCATCGTCTTTTTAAGAGGAGGGAAGTACAGAATTCCTGTGAGATTGAATGGAAAGTCAACGTTTAGGTGAATATTGAAGAGGGGATCTTCCATATTCATGGGGTAGAGCTCGCGGTAGAATTCCGAGTAATTCTCTTCAGTAAGATCTGCAGGCTTCTTCATCCAAGCGGGATCTGTGTTGTTTAGAATATTAGGAACCTCAACGCTTACCTTCTTCACTTTTCCTTCTTCGTCCTTTTCGCCTGAAGGATCTTCTTCTTGAACAGAGCGAGTGCCAAAGACGATATCTACAGGCATAAACTTGCAGTACTTGTTCAGAATACCTCCTAGTCTTTCGTCCTCTAAGAATTCCACAGAATCTTCTGCTATGTGAAGAACGATATCTGTTCCGGATTCCTTTTTCTTGGTTGGATCTATTGTGTAATCAGGAGAACCGTCACAGCTCCACTTTACAGCTTTAGAACCTTTCTTAGCACTTTTAGAGATTATATCGACTCTTTCTGCAACCATGAATGATGAGTAAAATCCCAGCCCAAAGTGACCTATAATAGCTTGTTTTGCGTCGTCGTCCTTGTATTTGTCTAGGAATTCGGTAGCTCCAGAGAAAGCGATTTGGTTTATATACTTATCAATCTCCTCGGCAGTCATCCCTATACCATTATCACTAATGGTGATTGTCTTCGCATCCTTATCTAAAGTCACGTGAACCTGAGGATTATCATTTTTGAAAGCAACAACATCGCCAGATTTAGACATTGTCTTGCGCTTCTGTGTTGCATCAACCGCGTTAGAAACTAGTTCACGAAGGAAAATCTCGTGGTCGCTGTAAAGGAATTTCTTAATAATCGGAAAAATATTTTCCGTAGTTACGTTGATACTTCCCTTCTTAGTTTTTGTTTTTGATGAAGTGGCCATGGGGCTATTTGTTATTTTGTATTATGCCCGCTCTTAGTCAATTCTTATGCCATCACTTTAGCTCCAACAAAACTCTGCCACCATGACACATTACCATGTCATTATTTCAGTTTAAATAGACTAAGTAGGACAAGGTGATCCAAAGACGGCCAAAACCATCAAAACGTCAGTTACCGTAACAGCGCCATCTGCGTTAAGATCGAAATCACACCCGAAGAAACACCCGAACTGTACTAAAATAGCAAGAATATCATCGACGTTGATAATGCCGTCAGGTACTATATCCTCTATGCAGGTGTTTTCGAAATCATAAGTGTACTTATAC
>Ga0206679_10002772_pt1 | contig 13754 bp, 9 predicted proteins | sample M110012015metaG_FD_155464 | JGI IMG/M metagenome (GOLD analysis project Ga0206679, IMG submission 155464) | Ammonia-oxidizing marine archaeal communities from Monterey Bay, California, United States - M1 100m 12015 | ecosystem: Environmental > Aquatic > Marine > Intertidal zone | place: USA... | reverse complement strand
GAGGCTACGCTAGTCGGTGGAAGACTGGGAGAGAGCAATTTTGATACTTATAAATGGCAGAAAAATACTGAACTGCCTGAGCTTGATATACACATTGTCGAGAATGGTGTTCACCCTTCAGGTTCGGGAGAAAACACCCTGTCTTTGGTTGCTCCTGCGATATGCAATGCTATCTATAATTTAACGGGTGAACGTTTTCGCTCATTGCCGTTGAAGCATCATTTACCAATAGTTTAGCGAGGAAGTTGCTGGTTCTGTTATCAAGTGACAGGTGCAGGCTGTTTCGGTAAAAACAGCTCAAAGGTTGAGCCTTCGCCAGGGATACTGCTGACCTTTATTTCTCCTCCCATCATTTCAGTTAAGCGTTTGGTTATTGCCAGACCTAATCCGGTACCTCCGAATTTCGCCGTCGTGTCGTCATCTGCCTGGGTAAATTCTTCGAATATTTTGCTGACTTGCTCTGGAGTCATGCCAATACCAGAATCCTTCACTGTAAAATTTATCCAGTCCAGGTTGTCTTCGAATTGTCTAGTTACTGAAAAAACCACTTTTCCTTGCTTGGTAAATTTACAGGCATTACTAAGGAAATTGAGTAGTATCTGCCGTAACCGGGTCTCATCTGTAAAGATAGATCCGAGGTCATTTTCAAATACATATTCCAGGGTGTTGGAATTCTTTTCGGCTAAGGGCTTGCTTATATCTTTTATGAATCGTAGTGCTGTTTCTATCTCGAATTCAGAATTATAAAGCTCAAGCTTGCCCGCCTCTATTTTAGAGTGGTCCAGGATATCGTTTATCAACTGCAACTGATGGGTCGCGGAATCTTTTATTTTTTTTGCATCGCCTATGAGCCAATCTAAATCATCGTCCGGTGATTCCTCAGCTTCTTCGGTTATCATCTCGCTATAACCAATAATGGCGTTTAGAGGCGTTCGAAGTTCGTGACTCATATTGGCTAGAAATTTACTTTTAGTCTCACTAGCAGTATTTGCTTGATCTCTAGCTTTTTCGAGTTCAGCGGTTCGCTGCTTTACCAGGTTTTCCAGTTCGGAATATTGCGCTTCTAACTCGCCAGCTAAAGATCCAAAAGATTTAGCAAACAAACTGCTGACTTCGTCGGTGTTAACATCAAAACTAAAATCTAATTTTTTGACTTCTGATCTTTGGATTTCGTTTTGCAAATCCTGGATTGTTTTTCCCATACCGCTTTGCCTTGAATCCGGTAGGAGTCTTGTCAGCATTTGAGTTTGCTTTAGTATCTCAGCCTGTTGGCTTTTGCGTCGTTGATTTGCCTCGTTTTGCAAACTATTGAACGCAACAATCCGTTCACGAAACGCTTCAATTGCCAGGGAAATTTTGCCAACCTCATCGTCCCTCTTCTTAGTGATCTTGACCTTTAAATTACCGTTGGAAAGCTCTTGAAGTACGTCTATCGCACTTCCTAGCGGATTTAAAGCATTCCTAAGTACGTAAAATAAGAATATGCCAGAAGCGATCAAAAAAATTGAAGCGCCAAGTAGAGCCTGGTAGAAATACATTTCTCCGGCTTTAACTGTGCTGTCAATATTCTTTGCAAAAACTAAAGTAGTAACTTGATTTCCTGCCAGCGGTATCGGTTCTGGTGTTAAAGCGTGATACTGGCCTTCTATTGTTTCCACTATTGGTACTGTTAAGCCGGAAATGAACTCAAGATTTTCTAATTCGAGGTTTTTTATATACATTGATTTCGGAAATTCAGGTATCAGAATGAGTGAGTTGGAATCCTTTTGAAAGGCTTCGGCCACTTGATTGAAAGACATTCCATAATATACATAAGCCAAAATGGTCGCGTTCGCATAAATTGGGAAAGTGATAAAGAGCTGTATGTTCTCATTAGCAATAAGTAGTCCGCGATGAACCTGCTTCTTAAATGCATAGTCTTGCAGGTCTGCGCCTAGTTTTTCCCCTGTGAATGCTGGCATGTCGGTAGGAACGAATATTTTTAGTGGTAACCCCTCCGGTGTAAAAATTGCAATAGTGTTCAAGGTGCCATTGGATAGTAATTTTTCGTATTGTGGTTTGAGAGCGATTTCTATTCTTCGAGCACTGCCATTACGTACCGCCTCAATGGGGCTTCGACTCCCTCTCAGTTTCCAGATCGATGGTTTTCCTGGATCGGAATCAAAAGCGTAATACTCCATTCGTTCATAAATAGCGTCTTTTGTTTTATTAAAAAGGATTACCTGGTTGTCATAAATTTCCCTTGTAAGGGTATCCAGGGAATGTAGCCTGAGCATCCAGTTTTCCGAGGAAACGATCACTACAGTGACGACTAATGACGCGAGAAACAGAGACGTTACCTGATAAAGAATTGATGTAGATAACTTTTTGATCACATTACTGCCTTAGTGCTTTTTTGGTATACTGTCTTCCCAGATAGAACCATAGCAATAAATCATTTGGGGCGCGAATGTATATATTTTTACGTTTTTTACTTTTGTCGGCTGGCCTTTTCGTTGCAAACTGCGGCCAAGTTCTTGCTGAACAATCTGATGGTCTGGATCTTTTTAACCTTGGTGAAATGGTTTATAGCACCGGGTCTGAAAGTTGTCGGACGTGTCATGGTGCAGATGGCCGTGGAACCCAAAGGTCGCAGGTAAATCTGCGAGAACCTGAGACTTGGAAGGCATTTCAGATAGAGGCTGCTCTGCGTGGGTCCCCTAACGAAGTCGAATCTGAAGCTGTAGTCAAAGCTGTTATCGCGCTCGGAGCAAAAGGCTGGAACGAACAGAATTTTGGTCGGTTAAAAGCACATCTAAGCGAGGCTCTTGATGATGGTGAAGGGGTGGTTTCAACTCCCCAGCCATTTGATGAAGATATGGTGGGGCTCGATGGGCCTAATAAAAAAGCCTTAAGTGTTAGGGTCATGCGTATGATGCGTAAAGCAGGATTACCTCGTGCTAGTGCGAGGGAAATCGAAGATACGCTTGCTGCTGCCGCTTTTACCTATATCAAACAGGCTTTTATACAGGAAGAGTATATACAGGAAGAGTAACGGGTCCCTACGCAGAAGCAGTTGAATCTTTTTCTTGGGTTGACTTGCCACGAGGTAATGTTAGTCAGTAGATAGTGTTTGCTTGATCAAGCTGTGTTCATGGCGTTAGAAAACGCTTTAGCCAATCAATGGTTTGCGTAGGCCATTGAATTAGAAATGGCTTCCTGCTCAGATAAAGCAAACCATTGGATCTCCGTAGATGCCTCCAGTAAATGAATCTCACCGAATCCAGAGTCTCGATGTCCTGCGCGGGTTTTCGTTGCTGGGGATTCTATTATTGAACATCCTGGGGTTTGGCCTGGTTTCTGCTTCTTATTCAAACCCGGGTTTCGACCTGGTTAATTCAGCAAGTATTGACGTAACCGTCTGGGCAGCCGTGGAACTATTCGGTGAAGGGGCAATGCGGTGCCTGTTTTCCTTGCTGTTCGGTGCTGGGGTTTTACTGTTTACAACTGGATCCAGCGGGAAAAGTGGTTCCTTGCACTACAGACGTACGTTCCTGCTGTTGCTGTTCGGTTTGTTTGACGCCTATGTCCTGCTCTGGAATGGGGATATCCTGACAACCTATGCGGTGGCTGGTTTCATGCTTTACCCGCTCAGAAATTTTGGGGCTAAGTCGCTATTCAGCATCGCAGGTCTGCTCATTGTACTGATTTCGTTGCTTTATGCTGGTACGGGTTATGGACTGGGTCAGGCGCGTTCGGCTGCCCAGGTTGTGGCCGGCTCGGAGCAATCTGCTTCACTGAGTCCGAGTCTCATCCAGAGTGCGAATAGCTGGAGGGAATTTGCTGAAGGTCTTGAGCTTGATGAACAGGCAGTGGCGGACGAACTTAGTCAGCGACGTGAAAATTATGCTTCCGCCTTTCACTGGAATGCGAACAAAGTTAACGAGATGCTGTTTTTTGTAATGCCGGTGATCCTGCTCTGGGATGCGCTGGCCATGATGATCCTTGGAATGGCCTTGTACAAAGCGAACGTTTTGCAAGGGGGGCAGTCAACGTCTTTTTATATTCGCTTGATGCTGGCTGGGCTGGTAGTGGGTCTAACCGTCAATAGTTATGAAGTCGCACGAGCGCTGAATAGCGATTTTGATCTCATCGCCACCTTTGCCCAAATGCAGCCCACCTATCAGTTCGGTCGTCTGGGAATGGCGCTAGGTTATATTGGTTTGATTGTCTGGCTCAGCCAATTAGGCATGCTGGCGACTATTCGACAAGCTCTGGCAGCAGTAGGTCGCATGGCATTGACCAACTACCTGATGCAGTCACTTATCTGTGCGTTAATCTTTAGCGGACTGGGGTTTGCCCTGGTTGGCGAATTCACCAGGGGCTGGCTCTATCCCATTGTGTTGCTGATCTGGGTATTTCAAATGTGGTTTAGTATTTGGTGGTTGCAACGTTTCAAGTTCGGACCCATTGAATGGTTGTGGAGGAGCCTGACTTATGGGCAGATTCCTGAGTTTAGGCGCAGCCAGTGAGGCCCAGCCAGTGAGGCCCAGCCAGTGAGGCGATGCAGTTTTCTGCAGGTGATCGCTGAGTTGAACCCTCAGGTCCAAGCCTGCCAGGTTTTAATCAATTCATGCCCATTATGATCCTGAAGAGCTCGTCTTAATCGATAATTTGCCAGATCCTGCCAGTCCAGCCCCAGGGCGCTGACTTCGTCTATGAAGCGTTGTACATCGGTTGCGGCTGCTAAATAGTGTATCGCGGTAGAAGTTAGAATTCCCGTGCGATAGTCCTCGAGGAGATCATTCATGGTGTAGCCATTTACGCCATTTTCATGCAGTAGGTTCAGGTACTTCCGCATGAGTCGGGGTTCCTGGTTCCGCCGGGTTTCAGTATCCATTGCCAGCACGATAATTCTCGCAAGATCATTAGCACCGGGACCGCGTAATGGCAGTTGCCAGTCGATCATGACAAAGTCTTCCATGGAACCTGGTTTGCCAAAGAACATCTGTTTGGGGTGATAGTCGCCATGGACAAAAGTGTACGGCCTGCTTTCAATATAGCTAAGGGCCGCCGCCTTATTTTCAACAAAAGCACGAATCAATTTATGCGTATAGCCGCAGTCTTCATCCATCAAGTCATCAACAATAGGAATCGCCGCGTGTGCCAGGTCAATATACATACCCATCAGCGCTGGGTCGCTTTGCGCGGTCAGCCAGGGTTTCGTTTTCAGGGACTCGTCATTCCACCAGCGAGCGTGGAATATGGCCAGCTTTTCTACAGCAGTATCGACCTGCTGCAGGCTCGGTTTCCAGGACGGTGAGTCGAGATGCGAGATGTCCTCAAACAACAGGACCAGATGTTGTGAGTCGGGGTCGAAGTCTGAGTAATAACAGTTAGGGTACTTTATGCCTTCTATGGCTTCATGGTAAAAGCTGTATTCTTTGAAATAGAGATCAAGCGGTTTCACCACATTTTCCATCGTGGATTCGTCCTGTGCTGCTATCTTGGCGATGAATTTGGCTGGTAGTCTGGTATCCCTATTATACTCGACTCGGATAGTGACGATATCAGCGGTCTGCCCGGGGTTATCAAACGGCGCAGCGATTATTTTGGTAATTTCCACGCCTTTGAGGTGACTTTTCAGCGCCTGTTCCATCCATGCTTTAGTGAACTCAGCTGATATTGTTGGTATATGCATCGGGTCTTTCCAGTCTGGTTGTGATGAGGAGCCTACCCCGCGTCGGCTTTGGTCGCAATATTACCGAGGTCAGTTGTGCCTGAATATGAGGAGTCTCCTTTGACTCAAGTGGCATGAATCTGGACACCTGCATATGGTCTGCTTGTTTTCTAGTAGAGATGAGTTCGGTTATAAATTGCTGCGCCCGTGGCTGGCATTTGGCAGAGCTGCATGATCGCCTGCGTCGGGGGTCTGTAACCCAGTATCTTCGTAAAGGACACAATGCCAATGGCTTGAGGTCTCGTTACGGCAAACTGAACCTCACAGATGAAGCGATTTCATGTACCATGGTCTTTGTCATAGGACATATAGGTTGAGCTAATGAAAGTAGGACTCGCTTTTGCCAGCAGTGTTGGCATCGATGGAGCAGCGGCACTTGAAATCTGCCAGCGCGCTGAAGCAGCAGGATTTGAATCAGTCTGGGGAGGCGAACACGTGTTGTTACCGGATTCTATCGCTTCCAGATATCCTTATACGCCGGATGGCAAGATCCCGGCGGAGCCGGAGACGCCCATTCCTGATCCGCTGATCTGGCTGGCTTATGCGGCTGGAGTCGCACCTAAGTTGCGTCTGGGTACTTGTATTCTGATCGTGCCCCAGCGTAACCCGCTGGTGCTGGCCAAGGAACTGGCCACGCTCGATACCCTTTCAGGCGGTCGAGTGGAACTGGGGCTTGGTGTGGGTTGGATGAAAGAAGAATTTGATGCGTTGGGTGTGCCCTGGGAGCGACGCGGTGCGAGAAACGATGAATATATAGCGGCGATGCGCGCTCTGTGGGCTGGGCCTCATGCTGAATTTCATGGCGAGTTCGTTGATTTCGAGCCTGCGACCTGCAGCCCGCGGCCGGTTAATGGTTCTATTCCGGTGCTGGTTGGCGGAGATTCACCTGCTGCGATTGATCGAGCGGTGCGTATTGCCGACGGTTATTTCCCTGGCGAAGGTGATATTGGCCGTCTAGGTGGGTTAATTGATCGTGTGCGCAGGAAAGCAGAACAAGCCAAGCGTGACCCGAACAGCATTGAGATCAATGCCATGTTTGGCATCCAGATGGGGGACCCTGAAGCGGGGGTAGAGCAGATGGCGGAACTGGGTGTTGGCCGGATTATGGTTCCAGCATTCTTCTTTGCAGGTCCTGGTGGCATGGATCGGTTGAGTGAATTTGGGGAAAAAGTGATTCCGCTGACTCAATCGTGAACGGAGCCCCTTGCTGGTTTTGATTGAACCATGGCCGGGCTTGCAGGTCCGCTGCAGCAGCAGATCTCGTTTGGCTGATGGTTTACAGCCAGGTAACCTGCATTGCGAAAAAGTGATCAAACACGGCTCGGCCGGGGTGATTAGCAGGATTGCGTTCAGGGCTGCGAATATAGAAATCCAGCTGCTGCGCTGCAGGGTTGACTGAACCAGCCTCTCCGGAAGCTGGTGAGAGTATTGTTTTTAGCGAGTCTCGATGACGCATACCCTGGGTTACCATGAAGTGAATGTCATAGTCCTGGTACAGTATTTGGCCATTCAGGGTGGCCTTGCCGTATCCCCAGCCGGCAACGTACAGCAGGCTTTTAGGCCAGTTTGAATCCCCGCAGCCAGCATTACCATGCTCAAACAGGAAGGCAGCAATCCCGCCATCCTGGCAGCTAGAAAATTCGTGAAAGCGATCAAGCTCCACTACAAAGTCGCCTTCCGGCAAGGTCAGGTCAGCCCTGAAAGTGCCCGTGTTCTGAATTTCATCGACATCAATGATCAGGGTTCCCGTTACCTCACGCAGGTTATTGGCATCGTTGTCCATATGATCCCAGGGAGATGCATCATGTAGCGTTCCGGTCTGATAGATTTTCGTACCATTTATTCTGAAACGACCGTCGTAGCGTTCATGTTGCTGGGGTGCATACATGCCCCCGGAAGTTCCAGGCTGTATTCTAGGGCCTCTTATTTCTGCCTGGTTTTCAGTGATGGCAGTGTTCTCGGAGTCAGAGCAAGCAGTAATGACCAGCAGAAGCAAAAAAACAGTGTAGGGGTGCATTTTATGTACCTTATTTTACGGGCCTTATTTTACGGGCCTTTTGGTATGGACATTCTCGCCCCTATTTGGCTGGCGCTGGCCAGATGCTGCTTAACATGGATCAGTCTATAGTGAGCATGAGGTTGTTGGCTATAATTTTTACCCTGCTGTTCTGGAAGCCCTGGGCTTATCAGGTTAGTCTTGAACGACATGTCCTCATCAATGATAAAACAAGAACAGCAGATTTCCTGGTGGCGGTTAGCAGGGTTTTCGTCTATCGCATTCCCCACTGCTGGTATGACATTGCCATTGGCTATTTTCCTACCCCCTTTTTACACAAAAACGCTGGGTCTTGGCCTTGCCGAAGTTGGCTTCGTGTTCATGTTGGTGCGGCTGTTTGACATTGTTACCGATCCCACCATGGGCATTATCGGCGATCGATTTGATAGCCGCTGGGGACGCCGCCGGCATTGGCTGGTGATAGCTTTACCGTTCATGATGCTCGGTGTGTTTATGGCTTACATGCCAACGGCTACGCCTACGGTCTGGTATCTGGGCTTCTGGCTGATGGTGTTATATGCCGGAACCACCATGCAAACCATTTCCCATACAGCCTGGGCGGCCGAACTATCCAGTGACTATCATGAGCGTTCACGTATCGCCGGCTTTAATTCGTTTGCCGGTTATATTGGCTCCCTGTTAATTCTAACGCCTCTTGCTGTGCTGGAGTACTTTGGCACGCCACCGGCTGGCCATGAGGCCCTTTCATTCTTCGGCATTACGGCGATTATATTAGCACCGCTGTGCGTTTTTGCTGCTGTGACGCTAGTCGGCGAGCGACCCACTGCACCTGCACCTCGAATCGGCCTGATAACAGGTCTGCTGCTGGTCTTAAAAAATCCGCATATGCGAAGACTGCTAATGGCAGATGCAGCTGCATCAATGCCAGGTTCGGTGATGGCGGGGCTGTTTATTTTCTATCAGGCGGAACTGCTTGGTGACTCACAGTTCAACTCCGTGGCACTCATTTTCTTTTTTTCCGCCCATATCATTGGCGTGCCCATCTGGGTCAGATTATCGCAGAAAATAGGTAAACATCGCTGCTTTGCCGTGAATGCGATTGCCTTCTGCCTGACAACGGCTTCGTTTTACTTCCCGGGAGAGGGTGACGTGGCACTGTTCATCCTGCTGCTTTTTTTTACGGGGTTTGCACATTCCGGCCTGCAGTTTGCAATCAGATCGATGGCCGCTGATGTAGTCGATTACGACAATGTACAAACTGGGGGGCAGCGAACGGGGCTCTACTTTTCTCTATTGGCAATCACCGCCAAGGCAGGAGGCGCCCTGGCAATTGGCATAACTTACCCTCTACTGGCTTTTGTTGGTTTTGATGCGCAGGGTGGCAACAGCGAGGACGCCAAATTTGCCTTCCGTATGATCTACCTGACCATACCGGTTATAGCCATGGCACTCGCATATTTTGCGATCCGTGGTTTTAGCCTGGATGAAGCCGAGCAGCAGATCCTACAGGAGCAGATCAAGTCGAGGAACACGGTTAAAACGAGTTGACCAGGCCGCCTGAACCTGGTTGGGCGAGTTTCACTGCTGTAACAGTGATCGCTAGCATGGCAGAGAATGCCCAGTTAGCCGATGACAGCGTGCAGGTGGTTCCTGCTCACCCTTCTGATGCGCACAGTCCTTGCTATAACGGCGGTCCGGCCAGAATAAGGTCGAGCTGAATTTTTTCGACTCGGGTAAAAACCCGATCCAGCCAGGTTATAGCCAGTTGGTGGCCGCGATTGTCGCCCAGGTCTAACAGGTCCTGAAATTCAGCGGGTATTACACGGAGTAATATGACTAGCATCGCTGCCTGATACTGCCATGTTAATGTTGCTGCATCGATTTGAACGCCCAGAGAATTGAGCTGCTGCAGGTGAAATTTAAGAAGGTTATCAATTTCGCCTTGATTCTCGGTTGTCAGGGATGCACTCAGGAAATAAGCCAGATCGATGCCCAGGGGTCCGGACAGAGGCGTCTGCCAGTCACACAGAACAATCTCATTTGCACTGTCATCAAAGAAAAGGTTATCGAGCCGGAAATCGCCATGATTCAGGGTTGATGGCTGCCTGGCCAGCAGTTTCATGAGCTTGATACCATTTTCGTCGAGCCAGTGAAGTGTCTGCTTGGCTGCGTTTGAAAGTGACCCGGCATATTGGTTCAGATAAGCGGGTAAAGCTTGTCTAAACACCTGCTGGCTTAGGTTGACAGTCAGTTCCAGAGGAATAATCCAGGGTGTCTCGGATAGCAGGCTATTATTTAAGAAGGTGGCCTGCACTTTCGCCATTGCCATGAGGACAATCTTGGCGTCTTCAGGGGAACAACCTGTTACCTGATTTCCGGGTCGAAGCTGTCCCAGATCTTCAATTACCAGCGCGTAACGTTTAGTGACCTTACTACCCAGCCAGTTAAGGAGCAGGAAAATACGCCACATTAAGCCAATGGGAAGCTTGTTTATCAATTTGATGATCATCAGCCCAGTCTCAGGTGCCATTGATTCTTCCATGGCTGCATAGATCATGCGGGGTGTCCTGATGGGCATAAGGGGTTGGAAATCTCTATAAAACCTTATTTCTCGCTCGTACACGCCCAGGCTCTGTCCAACCTTGCGATTGTCGCCGGCCGTCGGTAGTTTGAGGATAATAGAATCAGCTGAATCGCCGTTATTCAAGTGAGCTGTCAGGCGAAGCACATCACCCATAAACCCAGAACCTTCTCCGATGGTGTCCATCTGAACTTTGTTGATTGATGACGGTAAAATGTCATTCAGCTGGAAGATCTGCGTCAGCCATTCATGGTCTACATCATCAAGGGTCAGAGGTATAATGTCAGTCATAGATAAGGCCCTATACTGGGAGCATCAAGCATACTCATAAATCGCCCTGAATCGAAGCCTGTTTGAATGGATGTTAACTCATGGCCAGCGAGCTCGCCTGCCACTTGAAACGGCAGGTCTCCTCTACATAACCCGCTCGTAATTTCAGCTGCTGTTGACCAGTTTCATTGGAGAACTGAAGGGGCCTACTAAGATTCTTGCCAGAGGGTGCCTTGCTGGTAAAACGCCTCAATCTGCGCCTGTGAATACCCCAGCGGTGACAGCAACTCAGTGTTGTGTTGACCCGCCAGGGGTGGTGCAGCCAGAGATTGTTGTTTGCCATCGAACATGACCACTGGGCCGTGTCTGCGGTAGGTTCCCCACGCGGGATGTTCAACCTCGCTGGTTAAATCCATTTCCTGCGCTTGCTCGTTTTCGGTCCAGAATCTGTTAGGTGCCAGGCCATCTGCCTGAACACAACCCAGATGTCCTAATAGGGATTGCCACTGCCCGGCATTTTTTCTGGAAAACAGGCTGGTTAATGCCTTGACTAAACTTTCCTCGCCAATGCGCATTTGATTCGGGTTTGGCGCAGGAAGATTCGCAGCTTTCAGGGCGTTACAGAATTGTTCAATCTCACGGTCGGTGTTAAGACCGAGAAATATCCATTGTTGCTCTGCACACGGGTACAGTCGGTATATAGGGGATAACCCATACATGTCAGCGTCGGGCATTGCCCGGGATTGTTTGCCGGGATAGGTCAGGAAGTCATCGCTGTTAGCGTAGGCATTGGCGCCGAACATATCAACCAGTATCTGCTGGCCTCTACCAGTTGTCTGTCGAGCCAGTAATCCAAGCATGACCGAAGTGGTGACCACCAAAGCGGTATTTGGGTCTGGGTTGACCTCATTGGCTCGCATTAATCGCCGGCACCACTTTTTCAGGCTGTCAGTATCCTGTAATTCTTCCGGTAAGTGTTCTCCCATCTGGTACATAACACCCCCCATTGCTGCCCCGGGTATGGGGTGGGTGCTCGGTCTTAAAGCGCCCGGACCATTGCTGCCATAGCCGTTACATTGCAGATATATAATATTGGTGTTTATCTTGCTGACCTGGGAGTAACTGATGCCCAGGCGTTCCGGGACGCCTGGACGGAAGTTGTGAATCATCACATCCGCATCCCTTAATAGATCTAATACAATCTGGCGTCCTGCATCGGTTTTCATATTGACAGAGATGCTGCGCTTGCCGACATTGACCCGGGCCGAGCCCAGGCCGGACAGCATTCCTCGAAATGGATCTCCGCCTAACTGCTCGATTTTTATGACCTCAGCTCCCATGTCAGCAAGAAAGGCAGCGCCTAGAGGTGCAGCGATAATAGTCGCTATTTCGATAACACGTATGCCGGTCAGTGGCAGGGTTTCTGATGGGGCCTCCTTTGGCTGCCGCCTTGGGTTTGCTAGCCATTGCAGTGCCCAACTGTCATCAGATGTGGCATCTTCACCGGGTTGCGCGGGCGTATCTGTTAAATAGGACACCGGACCCAGTTGCAAGCCGCCGTTTTGACGCTCAATGACGTGACCATTGGCTACGATATCTGGGTCTTGCAGGGCCTGTTGGCTAGTTTGATAGGTGGTGGCAACAATGCCACCATCGCTGATAAAGTCCTGCATCCATTCTGCTGCCGGTCTTTCCTGGATTCTATTGAGCATACGCAAGCGAAATGCTTCTTGTTTTTCCGGGGTTTTTAACAGCAGTTGTTTAGGATTGAAGTCTTCGTCTGTAACAATGTCGATCAGTTCAGTTGCAATCAGGAAATTGTCGAATAGATGGGGTAACAGGTTGCCAAACTGCATCCAGAGGCCATCGCCAGCCTGAGCAGGGTGGTAAAACAGGCTTGGCATTGGTGGTTGTGTGGGCGGTGCACTGATGAGCGGGGCCAGATCAGGGAATTGCTCCATGAATTGCATACCAATCATGGCACCCATCTCGTAGGGCAACATACCCTGGAGAAGGCTTGTTTCTACCAGGCGGCCAGCACCATTTTCACCTCTGGCCAGGAGCGCCGCCAGGATTCCTGCTACCGCTGACTGCGCGCAGGCGTGTACACCGACCTGCAGGGCAGAAAATACTGGGCCGGCGCGGTCGACAGTACCTGAAAACAGGCGCATACGGCCACTGTAGGCAGCCACGGTATGTTCGTACCCAGGGCAGTCTGCCATAGGCCCGCGACTGCCAAAGCCGGTGATGTGGCAGTAGATCAGGTGCCTGTGTTGGTTGTGCAGATGTTCAAAGGCAAGCTGTCGCCGAGCCAGGGCGCTGCTACGCCAGTTACATACCAGCACATCGGCGCCGGCAGCCAGCTGATGAAACCGTTCGAGGTCCGGGTGCTGATTCAGATCCAGCATTAACAGTTGTTTACCACGCCGCCACATAGGGGTCGCGGGTAATTGGTTAAGGCCATCTGCTGGCGCTTGTGGTGGGCGTTGGATGGCAAGTACCTGGGCGCCAAAATCGGCAAGTATCATGGTGGCCATGCCTGCCGCAGGCCCACTGCTAAGATCAAGTACGCGAATGCCCTCAAGTGCTTGTGACACTATCTTTCCTTTAACTTCGGCATAAAAAATATCGCTTTAATCACTTCTCCGAAAAGACTTCCCAGGGCAAGCAGATCCGGCTGTTATGATGCTGTTCCCGTGTGTGGCAGTTTAAAGGGCCTTTGATGAGGATCATTAGCTATTGCCTAAGGCCACCATCCCAGGTACAGGCGCCCAGCTCGTTTATGGTATCTGGATTTCCTAAACGGGCTAAATCGGCCTGGTGATGATAACAAGCAGGTGCATCCAGGTTAGCTATTTGCTATTGCCTGATGCCCTCGACGATCAATTCAACCTCCACATCGCCTATCCACGCTGCCAGCCCAAAATCGCCAGCGCTGAGGGTGATATTTCCCTGAAAGCCATTGCGATATCCTCCCCATGGGTCATCTCCCTCGCCAATCTGATGGATGCTGATGGCAATGGCTTTGGTGATGCCATGAAAGGATAAATTGCCGTGCAGTACACCACTTTTACTGTCCCCTTCGAAGGAACTGCTGGCAAAACTGATATTAGGATATTGGGCAACATCCAGATAATCCTCGCCTTTTAGATGCTTGTTCCGCTCGG
>Ga0206679_10002771_pt1 | contig 13755 bp, 11 predicted proteins | sample M110012015metaG_FD_155464 | JGI IMG/M metagenome (GOLD analysis project Ga0206679, IMG submission 155464) | Ammonia-oxidizing marine archaeal communities from Monterey Bay, California, United States - M1 100m 12015 | ecosystem: Environmental > Aquatic > Marine > Intertidal zone | place: USA... | reverse complement strand
ATAAATTAGTATTCCTTTGAATAAGGATTCAATACAAATTATCAAAATTCAATCTATTCGAATGCTTAATTATGAAAGATGAAAAACCAACCAGAAAACTGGCGACGATTTTAGCGGCTGACTGCGTGGGATTCAGCAAGTTGATGGACAAGAATGAAGAGTTGACCCTACAAAATATAAAAAAATGCCGTAATCTGATTGATCCTATCATCACAGAAAATGGAGGGAGAATTTTCCATACGGCTGGTGATTCAGTAATTGCGGAGTTCAACAGTGTTGTAGATTCTGTAAATGCAGCCATAGAATTTCAGGATATTCTGCATGAACGCAATCAAAATGTGCCCGAAGATTCCAGGATGGTATTCCGGGTGGGGATGCACTTGGATGACGTCATCATGGAAGGCGATAACGTTTATGGTAGTGGAGTCAATGTCGCTGCTAGACTAGAAGGGCTTTGTGAGCCAGGTTGTATACTACTTTCCAGGACGGTTCACGAAAAAATTTCTAAACGTATTCAAGTGGCAATCGACAGTCTCGGCAACGCCCAACTAAAAAATATTGAAGGTGATTTTGAAATCTACCAAATTGCTCCAAAATTGAAGAATGGGATTAAACCAATAGCCCCAACTAAACTGACCACCAAATCCTCACCTACGGAGAGTAAAATTGTAACAGAAAATAAGGATAAAAATGCTAAGCCTCGTTTAATGATATTACCATTTAGAAACGTGAACAAGAGTGAGGACAATGACTTTCTGGTAGATGGGATTGTTGATGATATTATTACTGAGTTTTCCATGATCAATTTTATTGAAATAATGTCACGCAACACTACCTTTGAATACAAAGATAATCCCGTTGACGTCAAAGAAACTGCAGAAAAATACAAATTGGATTATGTCGTCACAGGTAGTGTCAGATCAGCTGGCAATCGAGTTCGCATTTCAGCTGAATTGGGGGATCCATTTACAGGAGATTCGATATGGAGCGAACGGTATGACAAGACTATGGACGATGTTTTTGAAATTCAGGATGAAATAGTAAGAAAGGTATCATCTGCGGTCCTGGGGGAAATTGAAATTACTAGTCTGAAAAGAGCAAAAAGAAAACCAACAGAAGATATAACCTCATATGAGTATTTCCTGCAGGGTGTATATCATAAAAGAAAAAATACGAAAGAGGATGTAAACAAAGCCGTAGAAATGTTCACAAAAGCTATTGAAAATGATGAAAACAATGGAAGGGCATATGCTCAAAGATGCTGCACTTGGGGTGGAGCTCTTGGAAAAAATTGGTTAAATGAACCCGATAACGAATTAATTCCTAAAATTCTTTCAACACTTGAAGAAGCATACGAACTGACAGATCACGATTGGGATTGCCATCGGTTACTTTGTGCCGTTTCATTGTTCTTTCATGCAAATTATGACAAGGCAGTAGAACATGGACGTAAAGCTTATAAACTGAATCCAAATAATAATGCAGTTTTAACTATTTATGGACAATCGCTTATCTTTAATGGTGACTGTGAAAGAGGTATCGAAATTCTCGAAAAAGCATTTGAGTTAGATCCAATGAATAATGAACTGGTCGACAAAATAATCTGGGGATATTATGCAATGGCTGATTATGAAGCGTGCATCTACCACACTAACAAAATTAAAAAAATGGGACCAAATAATTGGCTCCTGAATATTGCCAGTTTGGGTGCCTTGATGCGATATGAAGAAAGAGACACGGAAATGAATCTTTTCACTGATGCACATGGGAAAGATGAATTGAAATCCCAGTTTGACAATTTAAATTTCAATAATGAGGAAATAATTGAGTCAACAAAGAAATTTATTTTTAACGAACTTGAATCCGGAAACGTTGTCTTCAATGAATCTAAATTTCAGAATTTTGCCATTCAAAACAACTGAAATTATAGAGATAATGCATTGTTTTAATATTCTGATAGTTAAAATTATTGAAAACCTGTCCCATTACACCTGCCCCATTAACTATTTTACTAATCAGTTATTATTTAATAATATCAAATATTTATAGCCCATTTGGAGGTGCGGGTTCGAGTCGCGGCCTTCGGCACCAGCCTTGATTACAATATCTTCTTTTAATTACAATTTTTTACTATGATAAAAAATAAAAGACTATGCCTAATTGTATTTTTTTTACTTTATACAACATGCGATTTACATGCAATAGTTTTTGAAAGAAGAAAATCATTCAAAGATGATATTTTTGAATATTATTTTTTAGTAACTCCATTAGAAAGACCTGGGATCGGCAGTTTAATTATGATGGGCTCAATTGTAAATAATATCCCTGTGCCTTGGATTGAAGATGGAAGATTTAATTTAATTGGTGGATTTGGGAAAGGTAAAGGAGAAAATGAATTTGAAGGAGAAGACATTGACGCCTATGGTTTGACAATAATTGACTTCCCGATATTTTCCAATAATTTTACTTTTAGCCCAGCAAGATTATCTGCCACAAAATTTTCTTATGCCTTTTATGAAAGAGGGATTGATTCTGATCCTAAAAGAAAGTTTATTTTAATGGCCGACAGGGTCGCACAAAATATTGGAGAAATTTCATATTATTTTTTAGATAGACAAATTGAGTTATTTTATACTTTTTTTAATGCAGAAATAGATTATTACGGTTACCAAGATTATGATGGAAATATTGCAAGTTTAAAGGATGTAGAAGGCTTCGGATCAGGAACATCTAAATGGACTGAGAGATGGGGGATGTTAATAGATGATACTGATTTTAGAAGAGATCCAAGAATTGGTTATTTTGTAAAACTTGATAGATGGCAGTGGCCTAATAGGACTCCTCAAGAAAGTAGTTGGATTCAATATGATTTACAAACTACTGGTTACATTCCCATAATCGAAATGAAAATGATTTTGGTCTTTACCCAATATCTAAGTACCTCTAAAGTTATTAATCCAGGTAAGGTGGAAAAATATACCTGTACTGATCAACAATTATTACTTTACCCAAAATGTCAGATAATTCTAGATGAAGCTTACAAAAGGCGTTTAGACAATTCTAAAAAAGGTAGAGCAACTGCACTAGGAGGATTTGAAAGACTTAGAGGTTATCCTGAAGGAAGATTTTATGATGAGCACACAAATTTTAGAGCGATTGAATTGAGATATTATTTTGATTCTGTAGATCTTGATTTTGATTTATTTTTTGCAAAAGGTATTTTAGCCGAATTTCAATTAGCTGGATTTTATGAACAGGGGACAGTTTCACCTGATTTAGGAAAAAACTTTTGGAAAAATTTTAAAGATAGCTATGGATTAGGTATAAGATTTATCACTGGATCAGCCGTAGGAAGATTAGACTTCGGTTTTTCTGATGAAGGGGGAGCTACTACAGCTTGGTGGGGTTATCCTTTTTGAATTCGGAAGCATCAAATTCATTTGGCTTGGACATTCTACTATTTTGGTCAATATTATAAAGAGTCCTGAATGTGACAAATGATTTTTTGATTTAATATATATTTAATCATTTTCAGACACACTAAAAAACTAATCAATTATGCTGGAAAAAGAAATAAACACTGATACAGGTGAAGGTCAAATGAACACCTTCATTGTTCATCCGGATGAAGATGGACCACATCCTGTAATTCTTTTTTTGATGGACGCTCCGGGAAAGAGAGAAGAACTCCACCAAATGGCGAGAAGAATTGCTGCCTGTGGATATTGGGTCATGCTGCCAAATCTTTATTATCGTCGTGTCACAGAATTTGTTTCAGATGGAACAGATAAAAGTAGGGAGATCATGTTTGAGCACAAGAATAGTCTTAGTAATGAGATGGTAGTAGAAGATTGTAGACATCTCTTAGAAGAGGCACTTAAAGATGAAACTGCTTCTCAAGGGCCAGTGGGTTGTCTGGGCTACTGCATGAGCGGACAATTCGTATTTGCGGCTGCAGCTGAAATCAATGATCGAATCAGAGCCACCGCGAGCATTCATGGTGTTGAACTCTTCACAGACTCAGAGAAATCACCTCATCTAAGTTCCCATAAAATAAAGGGAGAAATTTATTTTGGCTGTGCTGAAAACGATGTGTGGGTTCCCAGGGAAATGATTGAATCCCTGGGAAAACATCTTGCTAAAACAGACATTAATTATCGAATAGAATGGTATCCCGGGACCGAGCACGGGTTCGTTTTCCCAGATAGAAAGGAAAAATATCACAGGACTTCTGCAGAAAGGCACTGGTATAGAATCTTGACCTTGTTTGAAAGGAATCTTAAGTAAATAGAAGAGTAGTCGGATCCGAATCCTGCGCTCTCCACCCTGCCACTTGTTACTGTTCAAAATTATCCCAATAAGAGTAAATCCCATTTTCCACGGCTAATTCATACCAAGCCATTATCAACTAACAATTTTCAATTCAGAAAGTATTTTATATAACACAGATCCTGCTCTTAGCTCCTTGTATCTCTATAGTTGACAACGTATAATTTTAAACAAATTAATCCTGTACGGACTAAAATAAAAATTAATACTCAATTTCAGGAAATAATCTAAATGAAAGTGAATTCAGTATTTCGTCCGAGCTGTTGGCTGCCAGGACCACACTGGCAAACCATTTGGGCTTCCAGATTTAGATCCCTTCCTTCTCCAGACACCAATAAAGAGCAAATAGAACTTGATGATGGAGATTTTATTAATTTGTACTGGTTAACTGAAGGGAATGGGCCGATTGTAATAATAGTTCACGGTTTGGAAGGAGATTTTTCCTCTAATAATGTCAAAGCCATGTTTGGAGTTATAAGCAAAATAGGATGGAATGGAGTCCTTCTGCTTAACCGAAACTGTGGCGGGTTTTCAAACAGGCTTCAGCGGACCTATCATGCTGGTGAAACTGGTGACCTGGACTTGGTCGTCAATCTGGTAAAAACACGATTCCCTGATATTCCATTGATGGTTTACGGATACTCACTTGGCGGGAATACTCTACTGAAATGGCTTGGAGAAAAAGGGAATAGTGCTGGAATAAGTGCTGCTGCCGCGGTATCTACACCTTTCGACCTTGCTTCTTCTACTTCCATCCTGGAGAAAGGATTTTCAAGGATTTACCAGAGTCATTTTGTCAATCTGTTACGTGAATCAGCAAAACGAAAATTCCGGGATCTACCACCTTTGTTTAATCCAGGTGATTTGAATAAAATAAAGACTTTACGAGAGTTTGACGAAAGGGTTACGGCGCCTTTACATGAATTCAGAAATGCTGATCACTATTATTCTGAATCATCCTGTAGACAATACCTCAATAAAATCTGTGTTCCAACCCTCATTATGAACTCACTGGATGATCCTTTTCTGGATAAAAACACTTTCCCCAGTCCAAAAGAAGTGTCGGACACGGTAGAACTTGAATTCCTTCAAAAGGGTGGTCATGCTGGATTCATTATTGGAAATTTTTGGAAAAATTATGGTTGGATAGAAACCAGAATTCCAGAATTTTTTAAAAAACAATTGGGCAATTTAAATTAAGGGGAAAAGTGAAAATGTGAATATAAAAATGTAACGTGCAACATTTATTTTTTACCATCTTCCTTGGTTTTATACGATTAAATTTTGTTTGAGCGGCACTAAAAACAAAGGAGCATTTTAATAATATTTTAAAATCATGATTTAACTGCTATTTAAGGAAGACAGCAAATATTTTATTGCTATCTTTTCCTCCTTGTGGAAAAATGCACAGTTGTATTCAGTATCCCTTGGTCGTATTTCAAGAGGCTCTATTTTCATGGAAAAAGTAGATTCTGATGAAATCCGGTTCAGATGTTTTGAGTAATGTGGATTACGATTCCCAAAAGAGTTGTTATGAAAGATCCAAAAAAAGACAACATTCACCATTTTGCCGACGAATTCGCTTTTGAAGACCTCAAGCACGAAAGCGGGGTGAGCGTACACATCACGCCAAGTTCTATCTTACTAAAGATGGCCAGTTCTCAATGATAATGAAACAAATTTCGCATCTCAACACGCAAATAGATCAGAAAGGTTCAATGGTATGAGGCGTGCCGAAATAGTTGCAGCTATACTGATGGCAGTTTTATCGGTTTATCTGATGTGGAAGAGTGCTGAATTGCCTATCGGCTGGATCGCTGATGAAGGGCCCGGAGGAGGAGCATTCCCTTTCTGGCTTGCGGCAATAATGTTGGTCTGTTGCCTGTGGACGATGGTCAACTGGTATCGTCACTTAACACCTCCATCCAATTCGCAAAATTCATTCATGGATGCCTACGCATTAAGGATGTTTATTTTGGTTGGTGGTGCGTTAACAGTGATGATTGGTTTGGTTCATATTATAGGGATGTATGGGAGCATTCCGTTGTTTCTGTTGTTTTATCTCAGGTTTTTGGGTGGCCATTCTTGGATTACCACAATTTTGGTTGCACTCCTTGCTCCTATCATAATCTTCTTCTTCTTCGACATTGCTCTGAGAATTGTTTTGCCAAAGGGGTATTTGGAACCTCTTTTCTTTCCGCTGTACAGTTATTTCCTTTAGGATTTTTGTTGTTTCTGAAATAACCCCAGGTGCTTAGTGATTTAAGCTTTATTGATTTTATTTGATTCATTTACAAAAACATTAATTAACTAAGAAATGGATATAATAGCACTTCTTCTGGATGGTTTTATCATCGCGTTCCAGCCGCTCAACCTCTTAGTAATAATAGTCGGGGTAATTGTCGGATTGTTCATTGGAGCCATGCCCGGTTTGGGATCTGTGAACGGAGTGGCAATATTACTGCCTATGACTTTTCTGGTTCCACCTGCGAGTGCGATTATCTTCCTTGCAGCACTTTATTATGGAGCAATGTATGGTGGAGCAATCAGCTCAATCATGCTTGGAATCCCAGGTGCTTCCACAGCCGTGGCAACAACCTTTGACGGTCGACCTCTGGCCCTTAAAGGTAAAGCCGATAAAGCATTGATTACCGCAGCGATGGCTTCCTTCATTGGGGGTACCATTTCCATATTACTCTTTACCGGTTTCGCTCCCATGCTTGCCAATATTGCCCTGGACTTTGGAGACCAAGAGATCTTCGCGTTGATGCTCCTTGCATTTGCAACCTTTGTTGGCCTCAGCGGAGATGATATCCCAAAAACCATATTTTCTATTTGTATCGGTTTAGTTTTTAGTGCGGTGGGCCTGGATATTATGTCGGGAGAGCCAAGACTAGTTTTTTTCGATATAATCGGGTTTATGCATGGAATCAATTTTCTAGTTTTGGCGATTGGCATCTACGGAATCGGTGAAATGATGTGGACGATCGAGAGCAACCGTGAGGACAGCGCCATGTCTAAAGCTGTAATTTCCATGAGCGGGATTATGGACAGTATACGAGACGTGGGGCGCACTTGGTTTTCATGGACAATAGGATCCCTGTTGGGATTCTTTGTCGGAATTCTTCCGGCTGCGGGCGCAACTCCAGGTTCTCTCATGGCCTATGGTGTGGCTAAAATGACATCCAAAGATCCTGATAATTTCGGCAAGGGAGAAGTGGCTGGAGTGGTAGCACCTGAATCTGCCAACAACGCTGCTTCGACAGGATCACTTTTGCCTATGCTCACCCTCGGTATTCCTGGTTCTCCGACTACGGCGATTCTTTTAGGGGGAATGGTCATTTGGGGTTTGACACCGGGACCACTGCTTTTCGTCGAGGAAAAGGAGTTTGTCTGGGGATTGATTGGCTCTCTTTACGTAGCAAATTTTTTCGCAGTCTTAATCAATTTGGCATTTATTCCTGTTTTCTTATGGGTCTTGAAAATGCCATTCACCATTTTGGCTCCTATAATTTTTGTCCTTTGCCTCGTCGGTGGCTACTCACCTACTCAGGACATGCATGATGTCTGGCTCATGCTGATCTTTGGAGTAGGGGCTTACCTGCTCCGCAAGCTGGACTATCCACTTGCCCCAGCAGTGCTTGCCATTGTGTTGGGACCTATTGCAGAGCCTGCGTTACGCCAGTCACTTCTTATATCAAACGGAGATTTTTCTGTTTTTTTCACCAGACCCATTTCAGGTCCGATAACGATTATAGCAATCATCCTGTTGATCCTGCCGGCTGTCAAGCCTCTGAAAAGGCGTTTTTTCCCAGGAACTAACGGCGGAACATCCTAACATATTAGGGCTCACTTAAAGGTCAACCTATGCCTCGAAAAGAGACAAAGACCATAGGAGAAAATCCGATCAGAAGAATTTAAGGTGGGCAACTGGTCTCAAAAGCTTTAAAGAACCAAGGCATTGATTCTGTCTCCACATTCTGCGACAGACACATCATTGATTGAAGCGTAAATCCTCCAGCAGAAATTCCATTACGTTTAGTCGTTCAGTTTCCCAGAATAACTCCAGCTGAAAGACCACTCTTTGATGCAAATTCAGCCGCCAATATTTTCTTGTCGTTGACAGGACGGACTCGGTGCACAAGGATTCCGCCTCCATTGGCGGCTACTGTGAAACCAGCCTCTGTTACCTGTACCACTTCCCCGGGTGTCCCGGTTACATCGACTCTGGAGCAATCAAAAATTTTCAGCACATCGCCATTGTGAATAGTCCATGCACCAGGCTGCGGATTGGTCCCCCGGACAAGATTATACACCTCATCAACCGGCTGGGACCAGTCAATCTCGGCATTCTCATGCTTGCACCAAGATTCGTAAGTTGCCTGAGATTCGTCCTGCCGAATGCGTGGCGGGTTTCCTGAGCGAACAAGGTCAATCGCCTCCAAAGCAGCCTCGATTCCCAAAGGAAAGATTTTCTGAAAATAGAGGGTGCCGAGTGTGTCGTCCGGACCAGCTACCACCTCCTTCTGCAAGAGTATATCGCCTTCGTCAAGGCCGTCGTTCGGCCAAAAGAATGTCAGCCCCGTCTTGGTGGTACCTCCGATGAGCGCCCAATTGATGGAGCTTGGGCCGCGGTGCCTGGGCAACAGTGACGGATGGAAGCAGATGGAACCGTGGGTCGGAATGTCACGGGCTGCTTCGGGTACGAAGATCGTCACATAAGCCATAACGCAGAGATCGGCGCGGAGCGCACGTATCTCGTCCAAAACCTTCTTGTCCTTGAAGTTGGGAGGCTGGATGACTGGAAGTCCCTTCTCCAGCGCGAACTCCTTGATCGGGTCCACCGGCTTACCCTCTTTGTCGGGCGCACAGTAGACAGCAACGATTTCGTCCTCGCCTTTTTCCAAGACTGCTTCCAGGCAATCTTTGCCGAAGGCCTGCTGGCCCATGATGATTAGTCGCATGGAAGGAATTCACATCCTTTTCTGAGCAAGTTACACCGCATTTTCCTCCTTAGCAGCAGCAATCTCGGCACCACTGAGTCCAATCTCCATCAGGACTTCATCCGTATGTTCACCCAATAGCGGTGAACGTTGAACGTCTGTCGGCGAATCCGAAAGTTTGATAGGGTTTCCAACCGTCAGGTATTTGCCGCGCTCAGGATGATCGACCTCGACAATGGTACCGGTCGCTCTAAGCGAAGGCTCCTCCGCCAACTCTTTCATACTGAGAATAGGACCGCAGGGGACGTTGAGTGGATTGAGGATGTCCATAACCTCGAACTTGGTCTTGGTCTTAGTCCACTTCTCGATTTCCTCAAAGACTTTATCGAGCTTAGGCAGGCGGGCTTCCGGAGTAGACCATTCCGGATCCTCCAACCAATCCTCGTGACCGATGGTCTTGGCAAGTGCAGGGAACGCTGCCGCTTGAGTAATTACATAGCTGTAAGCATCCGGGTCGGTTTCCCAGCCTTTGCATCGCACAATCCAACCGGGCTGGCCTCCCCCTGAAGCGTTGCCTGAGCGAGGAGTCGCCTCGCCGAATTCGCCGTTCGGGTACTGTGGGTATTCTTTCAATGGTCCATGTGCAAGGCGTTGCTGGTCTCGCAGTTTGACCCGGCATAGGTTCAACACTCCGTCCTGCATGGAGCATGTAATACGCTGGCCTCGGCCGCTTTTTTCGCGGTGGAACAGGGCAGTGCTAATCCCAAACGCTAAGTTCAACCCGGTGCCAGAATCGCCGATCTGCGCACCTGTTACCATAGGGAATCCGTCAAGCTCCCCTGTAGTAGAGGCAGAGCCTCCAGTGCATTGGGCAACATTTTCGTAGACTTTGCAATCTTCAAATGGACCAGGTCCAAATCCCTTAACTGAGGCGTAAATCATTCGCGGATTAATTTCTTGAATCTTCTCCCAGGGAAATCCCATACGGTCGATGGCACCGGGAGCAAAGTTTTCGACCATCACGTCACAATGCTTGATGAGCTTGGCAAAGATCTCTTTGCCCTTGGCATTCTTGGTGTTCAGCGTGAGGCTGCGCTTGTTGTGGTTCAGCATCGTAAAGTAGAGACTGTCCACGTTCGGAATATCTTGCAGTTGACCTCGTGTAGCGTCTCCAACACCAGGCCGTTCCACCTTTATTACATCAGCGCCAAACCATGCGAGCAGTTGGGTACAGGTCGGTCCAGATTGAACATGGGTCATGTCCAAAATACGGACACCTTCCAGAGCTTTTTCCATTATCGCCTTTATATCAGAATATTTTTATAGTTTTTACCTTGAGAAAGGTGAACATTGCTCACCCTATCAGTTACTTGTACATGGTCTGAGCCTTGGTGCCAGGAGCATACTCATTCGGATCAACCCAAACGTTTATCACCGCCGATTTCCCAGACGACTTTACAGATTCTCGGGCTTTCTGCAATGTCGGTTGAATATCATTTGGTTCACGAACCTCTGCCCCAAAACCTCCAAGCATTTCCGCAAACGTTCCAAATGGGACATCGCCAAGTTTGTTTCCTATATTACCTCGTTCCTCCCCATACTTGGTGATCTGTCCATAGCGGATTTGGTTCATGTGCGAGTTGTTGCCGACAATGGCAATGTATGGTGCACCAAACCGGTTAGCAGTTTCCATATCGAAAACAGTCATGCCAAAGGAACCATCTCCATAAAGGCAAACCACTTCTTTTTTCGGGTGGGCAAGCCCTGCCGCCATTGCAAATCCGGTTCCGACACCGAGAGATCCGAGTGCTCCGGGGTCCATCCAGTTCCCTGGCTTACGTGGTTGCACGGCTTGAGCAGAAATGGTTACAATGTCTCCTCCATCGCCTATGTAGATGGTGTCATCCGTAAGGAACTCGTTGATTTCCCAAGCAAGTCGATAGGGGTGTATGGGATTAGCATTCGACTGGAACATGGTCATGAGTTTTTTCGTTTTCTCTTCCTCCTCTTCTCTGAGTACATTTAACCAAGACTGACGGCTTTTAGCACCATTGTTTTTTCCACCTGTGGTGGCCTGAAGAACTGCTGCAAGGATGGCTCCCGGGTCACCAGCCAATCCCAGCGCAATGTCCCGGTTCTTCCCTACAGTACGGTAGTCTTGATCGATTTGAATAAGAGTTGCTTCTTTGCTTATGCGTTTGCCATATCCCATCCGGAAGTCGAAGGGGGTACCAACAATGACTAACACATCCGCTTTCTTAAATGCACTAGAACGAGTGCGATTAAAGTAGTGCGGGTCACCAGGAGGCAGGATACCACGACTCGCTCCATTCATATAAAGGGCTATGTTCAGCTTGCGGGCTAGGTCGATGGCTTCCTGATGTCCGCGAGACATGTACACCTGTGAGCCTACCAGCATAGCCGGACGTTCCGCATTCACCAGAATGTCTGCAAGTTTCTCGACATCGACAGGGTCTCCAACAGATTTGACAGAGGCTCGGTAGCAGCCTGGTTGTGGAATAACAGCTGTTTCTAAGGGAACTTCCCTGTCAAGTACGTCACGAGGAATTTCAAGATAGCTTGGGCCGTAAGCTCCATTAAAGCATTCACGCGCAGCCATTGATATCATATCCGCCACCCGTTCCGTGGACATGACACCAGCTGCGAACTTGGTGATTGGTGTCATAATATCCACATGTGGCAGGTCCTGTAGAGACCCCATCTTATGCTGTGTAAGCGAACTTTGACCACCGATATGAAGAATTGGACTTTCTGAGCGAAAAGCCGTAGCGATACCAGTCATGGCGTTGGTGCATCCAGGGCCGGCGGTAGTGACTACGCAGCCGAGCTTACCAGTCTGCCTGGCATAGCCGTCGGCAGCATGTGCGGCCGTCTGTTCATGCCGTACGTCAATAATGCGTATCCCCTCATCGAGACATCCGTCGTAGATATCGATAATGTGTCCGCCGCAGAGTGTGAAGATGGTATCAACTCCCTCGTTTTTCAAAGCTTTTGCGACCAGATGTCCTCCAGAAATTACATCTTCAGATTTACTTTTTTTTGCTAAGGTGTCTGTCGCTGTTTTAGATGCAGGTTGGCCTCTCATTTAGTCCTTAACTTATTGATAGTTATTATTTGATGTTAATTAGCGGTAAATATGGGTTTTTAGGGTCTTAACCTCAGGCAGGATCAACTGGATATTTACTATATTTGCGACTAGGGGCACAACATGCTTCTGTTTTATAATCAAATAGAATTTCAAGTATGATTGAGCTACTTTCTCACCCATACTTGAATCCATAATAAAATATTATGAAGAATCTGATCGCGCCCATATGGGGAACCAGAAAAGTAATCTAGAGTAAAACCGCCAACAGTATAGCTGCAACTATTTCGGCACGCCTCATACCCGTGAACCTTTTCTGATCCTAGTTTTTTCCCAGATGATTCTTATAATGCTCCCATTTTCTTGAGGATGTTTTTATGAATTTCACGCTCTTTCTGCCAGTAGTCCTGTAACTCAGTACCAGTCATAAAATCCCCCATGAGGCTTTTTTTCTTGCGATATTTCTGCCACTCATCAGAATCAAAGACTTTCTTGAATAGTCTCTGGTAATACGACGCTGCCGCGTAGCTCATGCCGGGAGCACCGACAACGCTGCGCTGCATGTAGTATACATAGTCCTTGCCCAATTCACTAAAGGTTGGTGCGTTGGGGAACATTGGCAATCGCTTCGCAGTGAAGGCAGCGAGCGGAACTGTGGTCCCAGCCTCGTAGAAACCCATCTGCTCAGAAGGGTTGTTAACCGTAGAGTTGGCGTGCTTGCCGGCGAGCTGCTTGGCCACTTTACCACCACCCTTATAGGGAACGTACTTCATGTTCAGACCGTATGCCGCATTCAGGAAGTCGGTCAGCAACTGATCTTCCTGCAACTTTCCTGTTCCAGCCATGATCCAGTCACTGCCCTTTGACTTGGCCGCGCTCACGAACTGATCAACGTTAGTAATCCCTGTATCTTTGTGGACCCACAATAAAAAAGTGTCCTCGGCCATACGCGCAACAGGGGTGAAGGTCGAGATATCGACACCAAGCTTAGGCTGTCTTAGAGGCGTCGTATAGAAACTGTTCAGAGTTACCATGATGGTGTGGTTGGGATCCGAATTTGCTCTGTTTTTCAGATGCACCAAGGCTTCGGCTCCAGAGCCACCGGGCTTATTGATCGGAGTAAGTGGCATGGAGGACCACCCTTTTTTCTCAATGAGCATCTGCATCAGGCGAGCCATCTTGTCGGCTCCTCCTCCCGCCCCGGCCATGATCACAAACTCAACCGGTTTTTGAGGTTCCCAGGCCGATACTGACATAGGCATGAGTAACATCGCAAGGCCTGCGAAAATGAACGACCAAAGGCCCAAGTGTTTTTTTATCTTTTTTATCATTTTGACTCCCTGACTTTAGGTTAGGATTTTCCTGAAACAGTTTGCT